>ENA-OQCE01000811-OQCE01000811.1-human-gut-metagenome-genome-assembly--contig:-NODE-811-length-14581-cov-2.327453_pt1 | contig 14581 bp, 12 predicted proteins | sample MGYA00242495_ERZ504572 | MGnify/ENA primary metagenome ERZ504572 (study PRJEB26092, sample SAMD00036228) | human gut metagenome | host: Homo sapiens | study: EMG produced TPA metagenomics assembly of...
GAAGGAATGCCAACGGTAGTTCTTGAAGCAATGGCTTTCGGCTTGCCGATCTTGACAAGGAATGTCGGCGGTCTTGTTGACTTTTTCAAAAACGACAAAATGGGATTTATAACGGACTCCCTTGAACCGAAAGATTTTGCCGACGCAATGGTTCCGTACATAAAGGACAAGGAGTTGGCACGAAAGGTCGGCGCATATAACGCACAATACGCCAAAGAACATTTTATGGCGTCAAGCGTTGCAAGGCAAATTGAAAACACAATAAAAGAAACTATAAAACTATGAAACTGTCAAGAATTAAGAAACTTATCTTCCTTCATTTGCAGCATTTGCCAATGAAGTCAAGAGGTTGGAGACCAACGCTTTGCAAATGGGGGGGGGTAAACATCAAATGCCCTAAAAAGACCTTCATCGGAGAGGACGTTATTTTCGACACAAATTATCCTGAGGATATTGTCATTGAAGAGGGCGTGCGTCTGACTGTCGGCGTCCGGATTGTAACGCATTTCATGAACCGAAGACAGGCAGTTATGACCGCGGTCAAGTGCATGTTGGCAAAGGAGCCTACATTGGCATGGGAACAATGGTTGTCAAGCCGGTCACTATCGGAGAAGGGGCAATCGTAGGCGCCGGGGCAATAGTGACAAAAGATATACCGCCAAACGAAGTATGGGCAGGAAACCCCGCCCGCTTTATCAGAAAACGATAAAATTATGCCAAACGCAATATTTTTTTACAGAATACAGAGGTGGTTATACTTACACCACATTCCATTTTTATCCTAAATTAATTCAACTATTAATTTTTCTGATTTACAACACTAAAATTACTGCTGATTCAAAAATCGGTAAAGGAACTTTATTTTGTTTGTAAAGGAATTAGCACTGTACTAATCCCAGGAACGGAAATTGGAGAAAACTGCGTATTAGGTTTACGATTCTCAACAGTAAGAAAATTTCCATATAAAAACACGTTCCTAAAATTGGCAATAACGTTTTTATCGGTCCAAACGTTGTAATCTGTGGACCAGTAGAAATTGGTGATAACTGTATTGTTACAGCTAATTCGTTTGTTGACAAATCATTAAGGGAAGGTGTAATTGTTGCAGGCTCTCCTGCTAAAATAATCGGATATACTAAAGACTTAAACTATAATATTCCTTCAAATCAATAAGAATTAGATGGAATAGCACCATATCTGTAGCCAAAAGAGTAAATCAAAAGTTGCAATCGGATATGGTTTTAAAAGGACAAAACTATGTTGAATGCAATCTATTTTTATCGGGTATCAAGATGCTGTACTTGCACCACATTCCTGTACTGCCAAAATTGATAACATTGCTTATTTTCCTAATCTACAACAGCAAGATTCCATACCAGGCAAAGATTGGCAGAGAGTCAACTTTTGGATACGGAGGTATGGGTGTTGTTATCCATTCTAAATCAATTATAGGGGAAAACTGTACTATATGTCAGCAAGTTACCATAGGGGGAGGTAATTCAAGATTTCCAGGAGTACCAGTGATAGGTAATAATGTTTATATTGCGAAAGGTTCTATCGTTATGGGTGGTATAACAATCGGAAACAATGTTACAATAGGAGCAAACGCAGTCGTAACCAAACCAGTTCCCGATAATGCTATCGTTGCAGCGTACCCGCCAAAATTCTAAGGATTAAAGAATAACATAATATGCATAAAGTTATCAATCTTTCGCCTTGCTGAAGGAGTATTGCGAGAATGAGGGGTTCAAGGGTTGGGATCCCTATGACGGACTTAACTCGAAGGTTTTTCAGGCGTTGCCGTTCCTGAAGAAGTCGGCAATCTGCCGCCTAGTTGTTATCCAAGGATTTAAGCGCTGCCCAGTCAATCTCCGCAGGCTTGCGCTTGTCCCCAAGGAATATAATGCCAAGGGCATCGGGCTTTTCCTTTCCGGTTACTGCAACCTATATAATGCGGTTAAGGCAAACCCCAAACTTGCGGAAAGCCTCGGCTCTCCCGATTCCCTGAAATCACGGATTAACGAACTGGCTGAACTGTTGATCTCTCTACAATCAAAAGGTTACAGCGGTGCTTGCTGGGGATATAACTTTGACTGGCAGGCTCGCAGACTTTTCCTTTTCCCAAAGTTTACTCCAACCGTTGTTGCGAGCAATTTCTGTGCAACCGCTCTTATGGAAGCATACGAAATTACCAGAGAGAAAAGGTTTCTTGAAATCGCTCTCAGTGCGGCACATTTCGTTATCAACGACCTTCACCGCACGGAATATAAGGACGGATTCCTATTCTCTTACAGCCCGTTGCAGGGAAACGACACTGTCTTTAACGCCTCACTGCTCGGCTCAAGGCTGCTTAGTTTTTGCTACAAGTACACAGGCAACGAGGAATACTGCGAACTTGCAGAGCAAAGCATAAAGGCATGCTGCTCAGGTCAAAAGCCAAACGGTGCATGGTATATGGCATGCTACCCGTTCAGAGTTGGGTTGACAGTTTTCATACAGGCTATAACCTTGATGCGCTTATTGCATATCAGGAGCTGACAGGCGACAATAAGTATCGCAAATATATTGAGAAGGGCTTTGAATATTATATTCAAAACTTCTTTGAAGCCAACGGAATGCCAAAATACTACGACAACCGCACTTATCCCATCGACATTCACTGCCCGGGGCAATTGCTCGTAACGCTCGCAAGGTTGCACAAGATCGAAGAATACAAGGAAATTGCAGAAAAGGTCATTGATTGGACTATCCGCAATATGCAAGACCGGAAAGGCTATTTCTACTACCAGTTAAAGCCGGGGATAAGTTCAAAAATATCATATATGCGTTGGAGCAATGCGTTTATGTTTAATGCTATGAGCCATTATTTACTTGCCGAATAATATTTTAATCTTATGGATAAAGTTTCATTAAACGGGGTCGAAATATTCCCTTTCGACTCCGAACAGCAACTATTGCATTATGTGGACACGCATAAGGGCATATTGGTAGCGATCAATGCAGAAAAGATATTGCATGCCACGGAACAGACACGTGCCATTATCAATCGAAATATTGGGTATTGTGATGGAGCCGGTGCACAAATGGCTTTAAAGCAGAAAGGTTATAAAGATGCCTGTAAGATTCCCGGATGTGAACTATGGCTAAAGATTATTACTCGCTTTTACAAGGAAAAGACATTCTATCTGGTTGGTGGAAAACCGCAAATCGTAAATGAGACCGTAGAGAAACTGTGTTCTGAATATCAGGATATCCGAATAGTGGGTTATCGTAACGGCTATATCAAGACGGATGAAGAGAAACGACGATTGATAGACGATATTGTGGAGAAGAAACCGGATGTGGTATTCGTGGCTATGGGGTCGCCAAAGCAGGAATTGCTGATGGAGGAGATACAGCAACGGCATCGCGCTATCTTCCAAGGCTTGGGTGGCAGTTTCGATGTCTATACAGGTCATGTGCAGCGCGCACCGAAATGGTGGGTGGAGCATAACCTGGAATTTGCTTATCGCTTGATAAAAGAACCCAAAAGAATTAAACGTCAGATCCACTTGGTGAAATATGCTTGGTGGCTGATGAAGAAAAAATTATAAACAGAGGATATATGAAGAAAGTGATGTTGGTCTTCGGCACCCGTCCGGAGGCAATCAAGATGGCTCCGCTGGTGAAAGAATTCCAGAAACAGCCAAAACGGGTAGAGACTGTGGTGTGCGTAACCGGACAGCATCGGGAAATGCTGGATCAGGTGTTGAAGATATTCGACATCAAACCGGATTATGATTTGAATATCATGAAGCAGGGACAGGATCTGTACGATGTGACCGCTCGTGTGCTGACCGGTATGCGTGATGTACTGAAAGAGGTAAAGCCCGATGTGGTATTGGTACATGGGGATACTACCACTTCTACAGCTGCAGCTTTGGCTGCTTTTTATCAACAGATACCGGTGGGACATGTGGAAGCTGGTTTGCGTACACATAATATTTATAGCCCATGGCCGGAGGAGATGAATCGGTTGTTGACGGGGCGTCTGGCGACCTATCATTTTTCTCCCACTCCGTTAAGTCGTAATAATCTGATTAAAGAGAGCGTTGATGACCGCAATATCATTATAACTGGTAACACAAGTGATTGATGCACTTTATTGGGTAGTGGATAAAATCAAGAACAACAAGGAGCTAGATAATGAATTGGAAGATATATTGAGCAAAGCGGGTTATGATGTAAACCGCTTGAACAATGGCAAGAAGCTGGTATTGATTACGGGGCATCGTCGTGAGAATTTTGGTGACGGATTTATCAATATGTGTACAGCTATTAAAGATTTGACGGTTAAATATCCAGATTTGGATTTTGTTTATCCTATGCACTTGAATCCTAATGTACGCAAGCCGATTCATGAGGTGTTCGGGGAGAATCTGTCCGGCTTAAAAAATATGTTCTTCATTGAACCATTGGAGTATTTGAGTTTTGTGTATCTAATGGAGAAGAGCAGCATCGTATTGACAGATAGCGGTGGCATTCAAGAGGAAGCTCCGGGACTGGGTAAACCGGTATTGGTGATGCGTGATACCACGGAGCGACCAGAAGCATTAGATGCCGGAACGGTGAAACTGGTAGGTACGGACTATAATAAGATTGTAAACGAAGTATCATCTTTGATTGATGATAAAGCAGCTTATGAAAAAAATGAGTAAGGCTGTAATCCGTACGGTGACGGATTAGCCTGCGGACGTATTGTAAATGCATTGTTATATAGGATATAAGCTGAGCTATGAAGTTGATGCTGAAAAAAATATTTTTACAAATCGAAATACTTGTTATTACTTATGGTTTGCATTACCAAGAGCTAATAAACTTAAAGTGAAAGTTTTTTCTGGAGTTGAACTTCATTATCGGGACTTGTTTCATGGTAAGATATACGAATTGTTGCAAAACCTAACATCGGGTATAAAATGAAGAATGATAAACGAAAAAAGGAAATTTTTCGGTGGATATTCCTCGGAGGACTTTTGTTGTTTGTGACTTTTCCTGTTTTTACGCAGTAAATACAAGAATGAGTGGATTGATTTATGTGCCGAGCACGGACATAGATGATGGAGGAAAAACTCGCATAGGTGGTCACTTTTTCAGAAAAGAGTTCCTGCCCGATGTCAGCTTGAATTCGTTAGGAAAGTGGATGTATCATACAGGCAATCATTTTTTGAGCATCATTCCTTTTTCATAGATTGAGCTGGAATTATTTGTACTATACAGAAAAAATTAAAAGACAGCAATATAGATAATATGGATTTTGATCACAAGAATTGATATTTATCTAAAAGAATCAGGCCTATCAAAGAAAACGAATGATGATCATGTATTGCTATTGGAAGTAATGATCACATTACGACGAGTGACAAGGTGAAAAGAGATGATTGGCCGGATAGTAGAAGAACCATATTGGGGAACTATTATGTTGCTGCCACTAAATATACGAAAAAAAACATATCATAGGTTTCTATGTCACCTACCGAAAATGAAAACGTGATTACAATTAAATGGAATGGAGTGGCAGACTGTATGACTTATCAGTCCTCTTTGCAAAACGGGAAATATTCTTCGGAAGGTATATGCTTTTACATCAACCTACTGTAAAATACTAATCAAGAAAATAATAAGGATGCCTACAGTCGTTGTCCGTTTTGAGACTTGTAAGAAAGTCATAGGGTACGGTACGGTTTATTACCGTATCTACAAAGGACATAACCGACGTATGGAATTTTCTTCCCACCTTCACCTACCAACTTCTTCTTGGGATGAAACCACAAAGACAATCCGGGGAGAGCATCCCAAAGCCTGTCTCTTTCGTGCTCAGATGGAAGCGGATCTTCGGCTTTTGAACCGGATTATAACGGAAGATGTTACCGGTCGGCTGACAATGGGCGATATGATAGCCCTCTTTAAACATCAAAGGACAATAATCAAATGAACTTTTGACTTGTAAGTAAATAGGATGGTACCGTCTTTGACAGATTGCTATCACCGTCTAGGTTTTCAGGTAACAGAATCCGAAGATGGATTACGGATAGGCTTCAAACCGGGAATGGCACATGCTATCGTGAAGGAGATTTGGAACGAGCAGCCTTTGACCCGTTCGGATGTTGAAAGGTTTTATGAAAAGCTTTCTTCACTGAACAAAGGATATCGAAATCTCTATTTCAGGATCGTGGCGCACGGTGGATTCCTGCCGGAGGCATTGGACTTTGAACTGCACGGGCTGACCGTTTCGGATGAAAGCTATATTGAAAGCCTCTTGTCCGGAAGACATGTGGAGCTTTATCCGCATAACGAAGCGGCTTACAGGGCGATCATGCGGGGATTCAAACAACACCGTATCGGTGCGGTCGTGCAGGCTACCGGAACAGGGAAATCCTATTTGCTGGCACGCTATATTGCAGATCATGCAAAGGAAAATATATTGGTCTTTGCTCCGAACATCACGATTCTGGATGAGATCCGGAAAGCCGTCGGATTCTCCATTCCGCAAGTGACGTACCGGACATTCCAGTCACTGATTCGTAACCGGGAGGACAATGGGTTGTTACGGGCAGATCATATTCTTATTGATGAATTCCATCATTTCGGGGCGGAAATTTGGGGAAGTGCCTTGCAGGAAGTGATAGAAAACAATCCCTGTGCCTATGTTCTGGGAACATCGGCAACGCCAATCCGTCCGGAAGGAATGATCGATACGGTGGATCTTTATTTCGAAGGAAATTTGTTTTATGAACTTACCTTGCCGCAAGCTTGGTATTACAATATCTTACCAGTGCCGATCCTGGTACAAAGTGCTTACGGGCTGGACAACGAACTGGATCGGCTGCAAAGAAAACTGGAACGCAGCGGTTGTTCAGTCCGCCGGAGAGAGCGCATCCAAAGAAACTGGACCTGGCGCGGTCGATTTCAAAGGTGCTTTGGGCGCGTCGTCGGTGATCCGGAAGTTCCTACCCGAAAGCGTACGCAAACTGCTGGTTTTCTGTCGCGACCTGGCCGATCTCAGACAGATGGTGCCGGAAGTGTGCGACTGGCTCACACAGGCAGGCCGATCGATTACGCCATTTGAAATCCATCATGCGCAAAGCGAGCAGGAGAATCAGCGGCTGTTGGCCGCTTTCCGAGAAGAGTCGGACCGGTTACACGTACTCTTTTCCGTCAATATGCTGATCGAAGGATTGCATGTCGAGGGAGTGGATGCCGTCTTGTTCCTGCGGCGCACCGAATCTTACATTGTCACCCTGCAACAGCTGGGGCGCTGTCTGGATGCCGGAAGCGGGAAACAGCCGGTCGTCTTGGATTTCGTGAATAACCTGTCGGGTAAATCGGTCTACGACGTGATGGCGTGCCACTGGGAGCGACTCTCTTATCTTCCATCGCCCCACGGATTTGAAGGAACAACCTCGTTCCTCGCTACCGGCTATTTGTCGGATATCCGGCTCCGCATCGAAGAGATTCTGGCCGAGTTGGAACCGTGGCAGATTATGTACGAGCGGCTGGTCGAGTTCCACCGGGAAGAGAACGACTGGCCTTCAGTGACGGAAGGGAAACTGGGCCTTTGGTGCAACACGCAACGCATCGCCTACAAACGAGGCTGTCTTGCCAAGGAACGGTGCGACCAGCTTGATGCAATCGGTTTTGAGTGGAATCAGCTCGACTCCAAATGGATGAGGGAATACCATGCATTGAAAGTCTTCTTTGATACCTGCGGACACTGGCCCAAACGTGAAGACGGCCCGCTTGCGACCTGGTGTTATACCCAGCGGGAAAGACGGAAGGATGGACGTTTGAGCAAAGAGCGCATCCGGGCTTTGAATGAGATCGGCTTTGTCTGGAATCAGAACCTCCAAGGGGAATGGATGAAGAACTACGAGGAACTGAAGTCTTTTGTCAGAAAATATCGGCGTTTCCCTAAATCGACGGAAGGGAACTTGGGCGGATGGTGCCATACACAACGGAAAATGCGTAAACAGGGAAAGTTACCCAATGACCGCCGGCTCCTGTTGGATAAAATAGGATTTGTCTGGTCGGCGGAACAGGTCTGGCAAGGCAACTTCGAACAATTGTGCCTGTTCCATAACCTGCAAGGACGATGGCCGGGATGCCGTGAAGGAGCATTGGGACGCTGGTGTACCATTCAAAGACGGGATTACCGCAAGGGGAACATGTCAGATGAGCGAAAAGCACAATTGGAAAGAATCGGTTTCCCTCTTGCCTGATATGGAATATATTCGATTCTATCCGTTATGAAAGTTGTCTATTCAATTATAATCAACATTGGAACAGTGTCTGTCATTACCCGGACTTGGAACTGCCAGCATACGGTGGAACCAACTGATAAAACCGGAATAAGACCAATCTCATAAAGTAAATCGTTATTGATTCATCCCAATATGGAAGCCCTTGTCTGAAGCCGGTTATCGGAGAAGACAGGGGCTTCTTCTATATTTTATAAATGAATTATAGATAACTATTACACTGGCTTAACGAATCCGTTACAAATCCTTGGTGGTTTAAAGTGAGTGTTTACGTAAAATGAAAATATTTATGGTAGCAAGGAAAGCTTCATTACAGCATAAGGTTCTTTTAGGGTATATGATATTGATCATGGCTGTTTGCGGCATGGTTTCCATCTTGTTATACGAACGGAGCCGCATGCGTGAGATAAAAACGGAAACATCGGAGATACGCAGGATACGCCATGACATCAGTACGGCGCATCGCTATATCACGGAGCTTGCCACCTATGGAGAGTCCGTCATTGTCTGGGAGGATACCGATTTTCGTGAGTATCGCAGAAAACGCTTGCAAACGGACAGCTTGTTACAAATATTGAAAGTGAGTTGTGGCACGTTCGTCCTGCCAAAGCAGATAGACTCCCTATGTCATTTATTGGAAGCTAAGGAGATACATCTGCTCCGCATTATGGAGACCATTACCAGACAGGGGGAAGCGGACAGCCTGCTCGCAAATCGTCTGCCTATTGTTATCAGGGAAGCGGTTCGTACCCGGACAGTCACCCAAAAGAAAAAAGGGATTGCCGGTTGGTTGGAGGGAAAAGGAGCGTACAGGTCTTCGAGCCATCGAAAGGACTGCAAGATTTGAATGAGAAGCTGATCGCCATGCAAGAGGAACGTGAACGCCGGATAGACATGTATACCGACAGTCTGCGCATACAGAATAAGGCCTTGAACCAGAAGTTGCAAATACTCATCACCCATCTTGACGGGCAAGCGCAGGCGGCGTTCATCAGTCGTGAGGAAAAAATCACGGAAGCCGGAGATTTTTCTTTCAAACTGTTTGTCTTGGTAATCGTCTCTGCTTCCTCCTTGCTATTCATCTCGTTCCTGATCATACGGCATGACATCAGGAAAGAAAGGGAAGGGCGGGCACAGCTCCAAAGGATAAACCGTGAGAACGAGGAACTGCTCGGTATGCGTAAACAGATCATCCTGACCATCTCGCACGATATACGAGGACCATTGGGTAATATCAACAACTGCGTGGAACTGGCCTCGGAAACCCGTGAAAAGAAAAAACGGGAAGGCTATCTGGAGAACATCCGCCATTCCTGCCGCCATATACTGAATCTGGTGAACAACCTGATGGATGTTTATAAGATCAATGAGACCAAGGATACCCGTAACGAGGTTCCTTTCCGTCTAAACAACTTGCTTGACAACATATCGAAGGAATATGCGCAAAGCGGGTGGCCGGGCCTTGCTGTTCGAGCACCGGCATAAGAATGTCGGTGATATTACAGTGAGAGGAGACGCAGACAAATTGGAACAAATATTGGACAATCTGCTGACAAACGCCATCAAGTTCACCCTGTCGGGTACGATCCGTTTCCATACCGAGTACATGGCGGGAAGATTATATGTGGAGGTCGGTGATACCGGTATCGGTATGGACGAGGAGACATTGGAACGTGTCTTCCGTCCGTTCGAGCGTGCGGCGCAGGAGATAAACTCGGAAGGTTTCGGTCTTGGGCTTTTTATCACGAAAGCTCTTGTAAAGGTACTGGACGGAAGCATTGAAGTAGAGAGCCGACCAGGTAAAGGTACAACATTCTGCCTGTCGTTTCCCCTTTCGGAAACGACAGGAGAACCGGAAACAGAGGAGCTTCCGGTACAATCTGCGACGATACTTCCCAAACATGTACTGGTAGTGGATGATGACAGCATCCTTCTGAAAATAACGGAAGACATGCTCGGGCGCAACGGGGTGGAATGCACGACCTGTCAAAATGCAAAAGAAGCCATTCTAGCACTCGACCGCTTGGATTATGATTTGGTATTGACAGATATACAGATGCCCGTGACCGATGGTTTCGGCTTGTTGAGATTACTGCGTAACTCGGATATCGGAAATTCCCATACCGTTCCGGTCGCTGTCATGACGGCACGGGGGGACGGGGACTCGGGCGTGTATATGAAGTCCGGTTTTTGCGGTTGCATACATAAGCCTTTCTCTTCAAAAGGACTGCTGGCCTTTATCTCCTCCGTTACGGAGGGCAGAAGTGCAGGCATGTCTCCGTTCGACTATTCTCGCCTGATGGAAAGTACGGACGACCGTCGTCATATGTTCGGTCTTGTCGCAAAAGAGTCAGAAAAGGATCTTGCCGAACTGGAGGAGGCTTTAAGAGAAAACGATCGGGAAGCCATGCGGAGGATCGTACATCGGATGGCTCCGGTCTGGGAGTTGTTAGGGGCCAACGATGTACTGTTCGGTTATCGGAAGCTCCTGCATGACAAGACCTCGAGCGACGAGACGGTCAGAGAGTACACGATGAGAATTATGAAACAGATACGGTTACTGATAGACGAAGTAAATAATGAATTAAGAAAGAAAAATGACGGGGATGAAAAAGACTTTATTGATCGTGGAGGACAACCTGATTCTTTGCGATATTCTTGAGAGATGGCTACAGAAAGCCGGTTACAGGGTATTGACGGCCATAGATGAGCCTTCGGCACGCCGGAAAATCAAGGGGAATAACGTGGCGCTGGTACTGACAGATGTCCGCCTTCCCGAAGGGGATGGCATCAGCTTACTGGAATGGAGCATCTCCCAAGGATTACATATTCCTTTTGTGGTGATGACCGAACATGCCTCCATTGCAGATGCGGTGCGTGCCGTCAAATTGGGTGCGAAAGACTACTTGCCCAAGCCTGTCCACGAGGAGTTGCTGATGGAACTGTTACGGGGATTGATCGGTCTGCCAGTTTCCGTTCCCCCGAAGAAATCATTAATGAAAAGGCTTAGCGGGGCGATCCGGGAGACCGAACGGATAGCTTGTCGTGTGGCTCCTTTGAATTGTTCCGTCATGATCCTTGGACCGAACGGTAGCGGGAAAGAATCTGTCGCACAGCTGATCCAACAGCATAGCGGGCGTAAGGACAAGCCTTTTGTGGCGGTGAACTGTGGTTGTATCCGGGGGGAACTTGCCGCATCTGAGTTCTTCGGCCACGTGCAGGGGCGTTTACCGATGCGAAAAAGGATACTGCCGGGTATTTTGAGACGGCCAAGGGCGGTACGCTCTTCCTTGACGAGATCGGAAACATGCCTCCAGAAATGCAGACACTGCTGCTCAGGGTATTGCAGGAAAGAGTGTATTGTCCAGTGGGCAGCCGCAAAGAACTTGAAGCCGATGTACGGATATTGTCGGCTACCAACGAGGATATGGAGCGTGCCATACAGGAGGGACGTTTCCGGGAGGATCTGTACTACCGTCTCGCCGAGTTTGAGATACGCCAGCCCTCTCTCTCCGAATGCCCGGAAGATATATTGCCACTGGCTGACTTCTTTCGTGAGCAACATTCAGAAGAGATACGCGTGGAGACCTCCGGTTTTACCGAACAAGCCAAAATCTCCATGCTTTCCCACTCATGGCCGGGCAATGTGCGTGAACTTGACAACCGGATAAGACGTGCTGTCCTGTTGGCGGTATCTCCATTGTTAACCCATAAAGATCTGAATCTTAATGCGACCATCTGTAGGACAGGCGAAAAATGTAAAAAAGGCTTGATGGAAGAAGCAGAAGAGAAAGAACTAATAAGGAAAATTCTGGAAGAATGTGGAGGTAAGATCAGTCGTGTGGCGAGAATGTTGGGGATGAGCCGTCCGACGCTATACAAGAAAATGGAAAGGTATGGGTTGAGATAGCATCTTCATCCGTTTCGTTTATACATAAGCCGGCAGATTCCGTTGGAGAAAGTTTTGCAGCCAAGAAGTTTCCAGCGGGCAGACCGGAATTCTCCCGTCAAGGGGATTCCACCACCATAAGAAAGAGGCAGCAGAAAAAGTACTGTCTCATCCACCAGATTATACCGAAAAAGTCCATCGGCATATTCCGCACTTCCTCCATCTCCCACTCCTGCCAGATAAATACAATCCTTGTCATGCTTTTCCTTTACATTCAGCAAGTCCATCAAACCGTAATGGGGGTAGATGTGGAATGTGGCCTGTCGCTGCCAGCGTGGGAAACCATACCGTTTGTTTTCCCTCACCCATCGCATAAGCATCTCGTCTTCATGCGGAAGGAACCCGTCCAAAGTGAGTGCCATGATAACTTGAATTTTTGCCATACCTCTTGTTAAAAAAGCATGAAACCCATGCTTATTTCGAACAGAGGCTCTGACAAAGCCCAACACAGAAACCCGCATGGGCTCATGCTATAAGGTATAGCATAAGCCTCACGCAATAGCCTCTGTGTTTTTGAATTTGTCAGATTCCTGTTCGAGACGTCTTGCGACTTATGTATAATAATGGCGGTCCCAATTGTCGAGACCGGCCTTATTTCTCTATTTCAAGTTTCAAATATACGGCATCTTTTTCAATAATCCGATCAGTCGGGGTATAATTTCTTCAATTACCCCTCCACTTGTCATGATTTGTCGGGGTCATTTCCTTTTTCATCTTCCAGACCTAGTCGTTTACGGAGTTCAGGGTCATTTTTGATACGCCGCATCTCCTCATTGATAATAGCCTGCGCATCCGCCTTGATCTGGTCGTAATTGCGTTGTATCTGTTGCATCATGATGTCGTTACCGTTCCTGTCCTTGAAGTCGTTGATGACCGGGATTTTCTGATAAGCCTTTTCTTCTGCGCTGATCTTGGTATGGTCCACGACAATTTCGGCATGAAATATTTTTTGCTCTATCCTCTCATCAAAATTATCCGCCACAGCCCCGACAAACGTGCCTTGTGAGAGGTTGGCGATCTTTGATGCGGGAATGAGCGAGTCTAGCTGTGTGTTGATGGAGGTGGATACGTCCTGACGGTTGATGGATACGGACTGACGTTGCTGAAGCACCTTGCCGAAGCGCTCTGAAAGCGTTTTTGCGGTTTCACCGACCACCTGTCCGCTGAAAATATTCCCCACCGTGTTCTGGATGACCTTGGATTCTTTTTCTCCGTAGTCACGTGTCAATTGACTGAAATCCTGAAAACCCAGAAGCACACCCACCTTGTTGCTTCTCGCCGTCGCGATCAGGTTGTCAAGCCCACGGAAATAGATGGTGGGAAGCTCGTCAATGATAACGGCGCATTTAAGCTGTTTTTTCTTGTTGATAAGCTTGACGATACGGGAATTATATAATCCGAGCGCTGCCGAATAAATGTTCTGCCTGTCCGGATTGTTGCCCACGCAGAGCAGTTTGGGCTCTTTCGGATTGTTGATATCCAATGAAAAATCATTACCGGTCATCACCCAGTAGAGTTGTGGGGAGATCATGCGCGTAAGGGGTATTTTAGCCGAGGCTATCTGGCCTTGGAGCTGGTCCTGGGCATTTCCCTTCCATGCGTCCATGAAGGGAGAAAGATAGTTTTCCAGCTCCGGATAAGAGGTCAGAATGGTGAACAGGTCTGAGTAGGGTTTGTTGAGCAGTTCTACCGCATGGGGAAACGTACAGTAAATACCGTTTTTGTAAATCTTTAAATACCAGATTATTGCCGCAAGCAGAATGATAGGAGACTCCACGAAGAAGTCCCCCTGCTTTTCGATCCAGGTGCGATTGAGGTTGAGCATTATCGTATAGCTTGCCTCGTACGCATCGGAAATGTCCGTCATGAATTCCGGATTAATGGGATTGCACCGGTGAGACCTGCGCGGATCGTCGAAATTGATGACATAGAACCGGGGCTTGACCTCGTACTTGTCCATATTCTTCAACAAAGAATTATAGGCGATGGTGGACAGGTCATCAAACTTGTAATCGTAGATGTAAATCGCAAAGCCTTTGGCTATAAGCTGGCGTATGTAACTGTTGACTATCGCATAGGATTTGCCGCTGCCCGGTGTCCCGATAACCATGCAGGCACGGAAAATATTGACAATATTGACAAATCCGTTATTCCAGCGTTTTTTATAATAGAATCTCGTCGGGAGGTTTACCGAATATTCATTCTCCATCAGTCGGGTTTCCTGCATGAAACTCTCATTTTCCATATTGAACACATCTTCCATGAGGTTGTGCCTGTAAAGCGGCTCATCCATAATCCCGACATCAACAGGCGAGATAGCCTGCCGTAAGAGTAAAAA
>ENA-OQCE01000812-OQCE01000812.1-human-gut-metagenome-genome-assembly--contig:-NODE-812-length-14572-cov-2.363240_pt1 | contig 14572 bp, 23 predicted proteins | sample MGYA00242495_ERZ504572 | MGnify/ENA primary metagenome ERZ504572 (study PRJEB26092, sample SAMD00036228) | human gut metagenome | host: Homo sapiens | study: EMG produced TPA metagenomics assembly of...
GCTTGATACGAAGAAGGGTTTGAACTGGTATGATTATGGGGCGAGACATTATGATACGGCGTTAGGAAGGTTTACGACTAATGACAGATTTGCCGAGAAGTATTATTCGATGTCTCCGTATCAGTACGGGGCGAATAGTCCGGTTGTTAATATTGATGTGAATGGAGATAGTATTAGAATTTGCACTGAAACTCAGTCCTTTGGTCACACATGGATTAGTGTTGGTGAAGGATCTAATATGACTGTTTATAGCTACGGACGATACAATGGAACTAATAAAGGGCCAGATAGAAGCTCTAATTCTTTAGGAAATGGTTCCGGTGTTCTTTTAAAGTTAATGGGGGATGAAGCAAAAGCTTACAATGACAAAAAAAGCAGCTGGTGGAATGTCTGTATTTGTAGTAACAGATGTGGCAGATGAAAAAGTTGCTAATATTTTAGACGAAAAGTTTAATTAATATGTCAACTACAATGCCAGATAATCCTAAAAGTGATTATTATAACAGTTCTTCTGCTCGTATTATTGATGAATATAAGCTGACAAGTAATAATTGTACAACAATGGTATCTGACGTGTTGAATAAAAGTGGGTCAAATGCTCTGAAAGGGACAAGGCTACAACAAACAAGTAATTTGGGAACATGGACTACTATTCCTATTGTCAACAGATTTGTTCTTCCAATATCAATGCAGAATCATTTAGTGAGAATATCCAAACCAGGAGGTGTAGTTTATAAAACAAGATAGATTATGAAATGGCTTAGAATTGTGTTTGTTGCCACATCAATAATTCTTTCATTATTAATTATATACGCAATTATTAATTGTGAAATTAGTTATAAATATGAGATTGAAAATCGATGTGGGGATAAGATTGATATCTTATGGGTTGAGGAGTGGCTAAAAGAAACGATTAAAGTGTGGAAGTTTTTTCTATGCTATGTAATCATTAATATCTTTTATTTAGTAGCTTCTCTTGTCAATAGCCGTAAATCTTCAAAAGAAAAATGCAGTTTATCATAAACAAACGCAGTCTCTTTTGTATTGATAATTAGGCCGTCTTGCCTTGATATGAATTGACTATTTTTATCGTTATCCTAACATCAGATATCCCATATCTTGCATGTTAGGATATTTTTTTGTCATATAACAGTCATACCATTTCTAATGTTTGTAACTATCCTCCGTGCCGGGCTACACCCTTTTTTGCAGATGGCTATACCATCGCATAGAAAGGGTGTAGCCATCCGGAGTAAAAGGTGTAGCCTCGTGAAATGTGTCCTACGAATGCTTTTGGCGGGGATAATAGCGGCTTGCATAGAATCTGTGTTCCTTTGTCCGCGTCTTGTTTTTATACTGCTTCATCCGAAGAAGAAAAGGAAGCGCAAGAATCTACGGTGGCAGATAACATTACCCCGACAGTATAACATATCATATCCGACCATAAAAATCCATGCCCGAAGACCAATGCTCCGAGCGTGGTGTTTCGTATGGCATTCGCCCAATCGACCTGGTATAATTGGCTGATTTCTACGCAATAAGAAAACAGTAAGGAGATTGCGGCCACTTTGAGTATGGATGCCGAAGGGAAGAGAAAGCGTAATCCCCAATAGACCATAGCTGCCCAAAGTGTATCGCCAATATACTCTGCAATAAATTTAGGCAATGCATTGCCATATTTCCGGGAAGCAAGTCCTGCCAATATGATGACGAAAGTGACGGTTAAGTAAATCCAACGTTTGTATTTCACATCATGATGTTTTAGGTCCATTGCAAATTTATGGAAAATTGACAGATATGAGTGAGAAGGAAGAGCTTTTTCGTATTTTTTCCTATCGAACGGTCTGTGTAAGGCTATAAACAGAAAAGCAAATGAAGGCAATACTATGACACGTATATGGCCAAAAATAACTATTGGTACAGCATGCATGAACTGAGCCGCATGGACGATGAAACAGGCGACCCCTTGCCGGGTGACCGGAGACTTGCACCTATTCCCGTCGGATTTACCGTTCGGAGCGGTGGCACCCAATGGCTGTTCGAGAACAGCGTCCGCACCACAAATCCGGAAGAACTTTGGAAATAAGACTCTCTTGTTTCAAATCTCCCCGAAATCATGTACCTTTGTGGCGATACCTAAAAAAGGGTGTGGCAAGATGATGAACAAGATAAATTCCGTATGCGTATATTGTGCTTCGAGCACAAAGATAGATTCCGTTTATTTCGATGCAGCCCGTGAGTTGGGCACTCTGCTGGGGCAGCGGCAAATTCGCTTGATTAATGGTGCGGGAAATATGGGACTGATGTCCGCTGTGTCCGATGCGGCACTCCGGCAGGGGGAGAGGTGACGGGCGTCATTCCCCGCTTCATGGTGGAGCAGGATGGCATCACACCGGACTTACCCAACTCGTGGAAGTGGAAAGCATGCACGAACGGAAAAAGACAATGGCCGACTTGAGCGATGCGTCATCGCCCTGCCCGGTGGTTGCGGCACCCTGGAAGAACTGCTGGAAATCATCACTTGGAAGCAACTCGGACTGTATCTGAACCCGATTGTGATACTGAATGTCAAGAACTATTTCGACCCTCTGCTCGATATGCTCCGGCAGGCGGTGGACGAAAAACTTCATGCGCGTGCAGCACGGTGCCATCTGGCATGTGGCGCAGACACCGCAGGAAGCCGTGGAACTGATATATACCACTCCCTTGTGGGACGCCTCCATCCGTAAATTCGCTGCAATATGATAGGGCTGTTGATGGCTTGGGCAGTAGTGGGGACGGAGGGGATTCCTATTCCATATTCTCCGAGAATGGACGATGGCATCACCGTGGTCCTTTTGTGCTGTTTCTTTCTGTCGGCCTATGTCTTGTCACGCAGCCGCAAGTTCCTGCTGCAACTGGTGAAGGATTTCCTGCTTCATCGCGAACGTACCAGCATATTTGCCACTTCCACAGCCGCCGATATGCGCTATCTGCTGCTGCTCATCCTGCAGACCTGCATCCTAGCAGGCGTCTGTATCTTCAACTACTTCAATGATATACAGCCGGAACTGGTACACCATGTGCCGCCGGGACTTCTATTGGGGATTTACATCGGTATGTGTCTTCTCTATTTGTGCTTGAAGTGGATGCTTTACTCTTTTCTGGGTTGGATTTTTTTGACGAAAGTGTTACAACGCTATGGCTTGAGTCCTATTCTACGCTACTTTATTACTTGGGATTCGCCCTTTTCCCGTTTGCTCTGTTCATAGTCTATTTTGATTTGAGTTTGCAGCTGACGATAATAATCGGATTGATTTTAGCCTTTTTTGCTAAAATATTGATGTTATACAAGTGGTTAAAGCTTTTTTGTAACAATTTATATGGCGGTTTACTTTTAATTTTGTACTTTTGTGCCTTGAAATCATGCCTTGTTTTGTGTTATATCAAGGTGTGATGCAGCTAAACAGTTATTTGATAATAAAATTTTAGGACGTTGAAAATTAAGAAAGTACTTGTGTCGCAGCCGAAACCGGCATCAGAGAAATCTCCTTACTACGACATCGCCGAGAAGTATGGTGTGAAAATAGATTTTCGCCCATTTATCAAAGTGGAGAGCCTTTCAGCGAAAGAGTTCAGACAACAGAAAATTTCGGTCTTGGATCATACTGCCGTTATTTTTACTTCGCGTCATGCTATTGATCATTTCTTCCACTTGTGTACAGAATTGCGTGTGACAATTCCCGAAACAATGAAGTATTTCTGCGTGACGGAGGCCGTTGCTCTGTATATCCAAAAGTATGTGCAGTATCGTAAGCGTAAGATTTTCTTCGGAAACACCGGGAAGATTGACGATTTGATACCTTCCATTGTTAAGCATAAGACTGAAAAGTACTTGGTACCAATGTCGGATGTACACAATGATGACGTGAAGAATCTGCTGGATAAGAATAAGATTCAGCACACGGAAGCTGTCATGTACCGTACTGTCAGCAATGACTTTGCTGCAGATGAGGCTTTTGATTATGACATGCTGGTGTTCTTCAGTCCGGCAGGCATCAGTGCCTTGAAGAAGAATTTCCCTGATTTTGACCAGAAGGAAATCAAGATCGGAACATTCGGCTCTACCACTGCCCAGGCAGTCCGTGATGCCGGACTTCGTCTTGACCTGGAAGCTCCCAGCGTGCAGGCACCCTCAATGACGGCGGCGCTTGACATGTTTATCAAGGAGAATAATAAAGGAAAGTAAAAAGAGAGAAATAAAGAGAGAAATAAGGATTAGGGATTAAGGATAAAGGATGAAAGAACCTATTCACCTCCACCTCCTTTATTCTTTATCCCTAATCCCTAATCCCTAATCCCTAATCCCTAATCCTTGTTTCTCATGCCAAATACCTTGCGTAAGTCCGAACGGTTGGACAAGAAGAAAGTGATAGAGAAGATGTTTGCGGGCGGCTCACGCTCGTTTTCGGTTTTCCCTTTGCGTGTGGTGTATCTGCCGGTGGAGGAGCTGGAGGCACCCGTTTCCATTCTTGTAAGTGTTTCGAAACGCCGTTTCAAGCGGGCGGTGAAGCGCAACCGCGTGAAACGCCAGATACGTGAAGCCTACCGCATGAACAAACACGGACTGCTGGCCGTGCTGACGGAAAAAAAGTGCCGTCTGGCCGTGGCCTTTATCTATCTTTCGGACCAGTTGGTAGACTCTTCTGTCATTGAGGACCGTATGAAGACAGCTTTGGCACGCATTGTCGAGAAGGTAGCGGCAAATGCTGAAGCCGAGCAAACTCCGCAGGTGTCATGAAGCGTCTGCTTTCATATCTGCTGCTGCTTCCCATCTATTTCTATCAGAAGTGCATATCGCCCATGATAGGCCTTCATGCCGTTTTACCCCCACTTGTTCGCAATATGCGGTGGAGGCCATCAAGAAACACGGACCTTTCAAGGGGTTTTGTCTGGCAGTAAGGCGCATTCTGCGCTGCCATCCCTGGGGAGGTTCCGGATATGATCCCGTTCCATGAATATTCCAGTAGACATACATACACACCGGTTTCCGCAAGTACCCGGAACTGCCATTGCAAATTGCTATCCCGAAACGTTCTCTCCACAGAGCGGCGGATGGTATTCGGTGGGGATACATCCCTGGCATATAGGTCGGAGTGGAGGTGAACACTCTGGAGTTGAAGGTGCTGTGGCTAGCAGGGTGTGCGGCCTGGAGGAGTTAGTGCGTCATCCCCAAGTACTTGCCGTGGGCGAAGCCGGGCTGGACAAGCTGGCAGATGCTCCGATGGATTTGCAGGTGGAAGTGTTCAGACACCAGGCATGTTTGGCAGAGGAAGTGGGAAAGCCGCTGGTGATTCATCTGGTGAAGGCGGTTGATGAACTGCTGAAGGTGAAGCGGGACTTGCGCCCGTCGAATCCGTGGATAATACATGGTTTCCGTGGCAAGGCGGCGCTGGCGGAGGAATATCTGAAACATGGCTTTTATCTTTCATTCGGGGAGAAATACCAGGAAGCAGCCTTGTGCCGGGTACCTGCCGACCGGCTGTTCATCGAAACGGATGAAAGTGAAGTTTCCATCGGGGAATTGTATGCACGCGCTGCCGAAGTGCGCGGCATCTCTCCCGAGGAGCTTGGAGAAACACTCCGGAGAAATGTCTGCAAAGTCTTTTTTAAACCCTAAGAGTTGTTTCTTCGAATAAAGAGTCGTATTTTTGCGCAGATTAAAATAGGAATCAAACAATTCATAGATAATCACTTAAATAATTAATCAGATAACTTAATCATTCGATGAATTTTGTAGAAGAATTAAGATGGCGTGGCATGCTCCACGATATGATGCCGGGTACGGAAGAACTTCTGGCTAAGGAACAAGTGACTGCATACATTGGTTTCGACCCTACTGCGGACTCTTTGCACATCGGGCACCTTTGCAGTGTGATGATTTTGCGTCACTTCCAGCGTTGCGGACACAAGCCGTTGGCACTGATTGGCGGTGCTACGGGTATGATTGGTGACCCTTCCGGAAAGTCTGCAGAACGCAATCTGCTTACGGAAGAGACGTTGCAGCGCAATCTGGCCGGTATGAAGGCCCAGCTCTCCAAGTTCCTGGATTTTGATTCGGATGCCCCCAACCGTGCCGAGTTGGTGAACAACTACGATTGGATGAAGAACTTCACTTTCCTCGATTTTGCCCGTGAAGTGGGTAAGCACATCACCGTGAACTATATGATGGCGAAAGATTCTGTAAAGAAGCGTCTGAACGGTGAGGCACGTGACGGTCTTTCCTTCACGGAATTCACCTACCAACTGTTGCAGGGATACGACTTCCTTCATCTGTATGAAACCAAAGGCTGCAAGCTCCAGATGGGTGGCAGCGATCAGTGGGGTAACATCACTACCGGTGCCGAGCTGATTCGCCGTACGAACGGCGGGGAGGTGTTTGCACTGACCAGCCCGCTGATTACGAAGCCGACGGTGGCAAGTTCGGCAAGACAGAGTCCGGAAACATCTGGCTCGACCCGCGCTACACTTCTCCATATAAGTTCTACCAGTTCTGGCTGAACGTGAGCGACGAGGATGCCAAACGCTACATAAAGATATTCACTGCACTGTCCAAGGAGGAGATTGACGCTCTAACGGCCGAGCACGAGGCTGCTCCCCATTTGCGCGTCCTTCAGAAGTGTCTGGCCAAGGAAGTGACTATCATGGTTCACTCCGAAGAGGACTATAATGCTGCTGTGGATGCATCCAACATCTTGTTTGGCAATGCAACTTCTGATGCACTGAAGAAGTTGGACGAAGATACGCTGCTGGCTGTGTTCGAGGGTGTTCCCCAGTTCGAAATATCCCGTGATGCACTGGCTGCCGGTGTGAAGGCGGTGGATTTGTTCGTGGATAATGCTGCTGTATTCGCTTCCAAGGGCGAGATGCGTAAGCTGGTGCAAGGCGGTGGCGTTTCTCTGAATAAGGAGAAACTGGCTGCTTTCGACCAGGTGATTACGACAGCCGACCTGCTGGACGAAAAATACCTGCTGGTACAGCGCGGCAAGAAGAATTACTATCTGATTATCGCCAAATAGCGGTATCCTAAAGAGAAGTAATTAAGGAAATAATGCTTCGGCAGTAAAAATAGCCCCGAAATATTTGGATATTTCGGGGCTTCCTTTTATCTTTGCACCGCTTTTTAACAGAAAGCCCTATGTTTGGACTATGGTGTAATGGTAGCACAACAGGTTTTGGTTCTGTTTGTCCAGGTTCGAATCCTGGTAGTCCAACTACGATGCAGCTAATTGCAGCTAAAAACCCACTAAAATCGCAAGTTTTAGTGGGTTTTTTTGTTATTCTTTCCCCCTCTTGTTGGCACTATAGGTATAGATTTTTTCTTTTTACGAATCTTTGAACGATATTGCTATATAATTGACACAAATTTATACGGTTTCTCCATTTTCTTTTGTTACATTTGCATCGTGTACGCAAACGATGTGTATTTGATGGCTGAAGTTATAACCTATTAAATGTAGTGCAATCATGAAAACGAACTATGAAATTCGCTATGCTGAGCATCCCGATGATGTGAAAAGCTACGATACGAAAAGCATTCGCTGCGATTTCCTTATAGGGAAGGCATTCTCCCAAAATAAAGTTTCCATTGAGTATAAACTACTTGCAAATCGTACATAAATAGAATATCACTTATTTAACTTAATAATTTAACGTTATGAATCCGTATTTGAATTTTTCTTTGGAAGGTAAAGTAGCCCTTGTTACAGGTGCTTCTTATGGTATCGGTTTTGCTATCGCTTCAGCTTTTGCAGAGCAAGGAGCAACTATCTGTTTCAACGATATCAACCAGGAGTTGGTAGACAAAGGCTTGGCTGCCTATACTGAAAAGGGTATCAAGGCACGCGGTTATGTATGTGATGTGACAGATGAACCTGCTGTTCAGGCCATGGTAGCCAGATTGAAAAGGAAGTAGGCTTTGTTGATATCCTCGTAAACAATGCGGCATCATCCGCCGTGTTCCTATGCACGAGATGGAGGCTGCTGACTTCCGTCGTGTAATCGATATCGACCTCAATGCTCCGTTCATCGTATCAAAGGCTGTTCTGCCTGCCATGATGAAGAAGGGCCACGGTAAAATTATCAATATCTGCTCTATGATGTCCGAACTGGGGCGTGAGACTGTGTCGGCCTATGCCGCTGCCAAGGGTGGCTTGAAGATGCTGACTCGCAACATCTGCTCTGAATATGGTGAATATAACATCCAATGTAACGGTATCGGTCCGGGTTACATCGCTACCCCGCAGACTGCTCCGCTGCGTGAAAAGCAGGCCGACGGTAGCCGTCACCCGTTCGACTCGTTCATCTGCGCCAAGACTCCGGCAGGCCGCTGGCTGGCTCCGGAAGAACTTACCGGTCCGGCAGTGTTCCTGGCATCGGAAGCCTCTAATGCGGTAAACGGTCACATCCTCTATGTAGACGGAGGTATCTTGGCTTATATCGGAAAGCAACCGAAATAAATTTGAAGGATAATTGAGAAGGTGATAAAGTGGCAGGATAATGTCACTGTCACCTTTTTCTTTTGGGCACGGATTACGCGGAAAAGATAAGGAAAATCCGTATAATCCGCGAAATCGTGCCTAAAAGAAAGTTATACAACTGATTAGGAAAAAGCAATGATTATATGAGAAACTTTCTTTTATTGTATATGGCGACCCTCTGCTGTCTTGCTTGCAACGATAGCAAGACAGTGACCGTTACGGTAACCAATCCGCTGATGATGGACCGTTCCGATGAGATGGTAGAGGTGTCTATGACCGAAATCTCGAACCGTCTGAATCTGGCAGATACCGCACAGATTGTGGTTCTGAATGTCGAAGGGGAGCAGGTTCCCTACCAAGTGACCTACGATGACAAATTAATCTTCCCTGCTACGGTAGCCGCCAATGCATCGGCTGCATATACCGTCCAGCCGGTACTCCCGTCGATGTGGAGGTAAGGGCTTGTGGGCGGCAGTATCCCGAACGTCTGGACGACATGGCCTGGGAGAACGACTTGGTAGCTTCCGTGCCTACGGTCCTGCATTGCAGGAAAGGGGTGAACGCGGTTTCGGCTACGACTTGTTCACGAAGCGAGGCACTGCTGCACCGGTATTGGAAGACATGTATGCCAAGGAACTGGATGCAGACTCCTGGAAGCAGGTTAATGAATTGCGCAAGACAGACCCGAAGGCAGCCGATGAGCTGGTACGCACATTCTCCTATCATATAGACCACGGTTATGGCATGGACTGCTATGCAGTAGGCCCAACATTGGGAGCCGGAGTGTCTGCATTGATGGTGAATGATACCATTATCTATCCGTGGTGCTACAAGACGCAGGAGGTGCTGGACAACGGTCCGTTGCGCTTCACGGTGAAGCTGGAGTTCAATCCGTTGGCTGTGAAAGGGGATACTGCGGTGGTGGAAACGCGTCTGATTACGCTGGATGCCGGTTCTCATCTGAACCGTACTGCCGTTTCGTATAGCAATCTAAAGGAATCTTTGCCCATTGTTACCGGTATTGTGCTGCACGAACCGGACGGTGCTGTGGTGGCTGATGCCGCCGGTGGCTATATGACGTATGTAGACCCCACTACCGGACCGGATAATGGCAAGATATTTATGGGTGCCGCTTTCCCTGCCGTTGTGAAGGAAGCCAAAACCGTGCTTTTCCCCGTAGAGGAGAAGAAGATGCGTAACAATGCAGACGGCCACGTACTGGCTGTCAGCGACTATGAGCCGGGTGCCGACTACGTGTATTACTGGGGTTTTGCCTGGGACCGTGCGGACATCAAGACGGCTGAAGCCTGGAATAGCTATATGGCGGCATTTGCACAGAAGGTACGCAATCCGATGACGGTGAGTATCCGTTAAGTTGATTTTCCTCCTTTTCCGAAAGCGAAGCTTGAGAAGCTGGAGGCTTGTAACTGTCCGGGCGAATGACAAGTGTTCTCAGAATAAGCTCTTCCCCTTGTAGACAAGTTCTGCAACGTTTTTGGCCTCCAGTTTTTCCATCAGGCGCTTCCGGTAAGTCTGTATTGTATTGATGCTGAGAAATAGTAATTGGGATATTTCAGAAGTGCTCAGTCCTTGCGAGAGATAGGCGAGCACTTTCTTTTTCACGTCTCGACAATTCGGGAAGTGCATGTGGTAGGGTGTTTTGTTTTTCCTTGTCCAGTTCGCTGAAAACATTGCTGAAGTATCTGGTTCCGTTTTTCAGTGTACTGATGGCGTCTCTCAATTCGCTGGTGCTGGCATTTTTTGAAACAGCTCCGTTGATGTTTAGGGTGGATAATTTGGCTATGATCCAAGGTTCTTCATGCATGGTATAGATTAAAATGCCGCATTCGGGTATCTGGCTGTGAAGGTGGGATATGAGTTGGAATCCATTCATATCCGGTAGTTCAAGGTCAATGATGCAAAGGTCGAATCTCTCTTTGAGGGTCAGTTGTTCCACGTCTTTTGCACAAGTGGCTCCTTTGCACGTCACTCCTTCGAGTTGCGAGGCCAATGCGATGATGCCTTCAGCAACAATCGGGTGGTCATCTATTACCAGTATTCTGTATGTTTCTTTGTTTGGTTTCATTCGTTTATGTTAAGCAGTAGGGTGAAAACGTTGTTTTCTGTTGACGAGCATACATTGGCGGTAGCTTGATGGCTCTGATACGGTCGTTTACGGTGCGCAATCCTATGCCGTCATTGTTGTTTGTTGCTGTTTGTTGCTTGTTTGCATTCTTACCGTTGTCTGTAATTTGCAGGGTATATTTATTTTCATTGTCGGCACGGAGACTGATGACTATATGACTGGCTGAGGCATGTTTCACGATGTTCATGGTGAGCTCTTGTACGATGCGGTACAGCTCATAAGCGGTTTCATTGGGAAGATGGCGTGATGCGTTGTTCTCCGTTGGATGATAGCTGACCTCTATGCCGGTGTTCTCGGTCAGTTTGGCAGCATAACGGTCGAGTATCTGGTCTAGACTGAGATGCTCGAATTCGGGAGGCATCAGTTCGTGTGAGATATTCCGCACGTTGTTTCTCAGTTTGCTGACGAGTGAGGCCAGTTCCTGCTCATTCCCTTTGCTGGCAGAAGTTTCTATCTTCATTTGCAGCCCCAGCAGGTCGTTGGCTATGCGTCATGCAGTTCCTTGGCAAAATATTTGCATTCCTCTTCCAACCCTTCAATGTAACGGCGTGCCGAGTTCAGTTCGTTTTCTTGCTTTAGCAGTTCAATCTTCTTTTCGGCTATTCGTTTCTTGTGGCGGAGCGTCAACAAAGTAATGAGAGCAAGACCGGACAGAAGGGCTACAGCAATGGAGGCTTTTAGCAGGAAGGCTTGGTGTTCCAGTTGTTCTTGTTGCAGGTGGGCTATCTCCAATTCCTTTTCTTGTGTGTGATATTTCACGTTGAATTCTGCCATTTGTTGCGTCAGATTGTGCTGTGCCAGCGTATCAGTCCACATGCGGGCACTATCCATATAGGTGTAGGCCAGTTTGGGGTTTCCCAAGCATCGTAGCATCGTGCCATTTGTGTAAATAATGTTTTGGGCTCGGTACCGGTTTTCCGGTTACGCAGCCAGTGGAAGTCCTTCAAGGCGCGGGCATAGTTTTTGCGGTTTGTTTCGGTGGCTGCCCTCGATTGTATGAATCCTATGGCAGCGATGGAGTTGGATGGTACCCGTTGTAGTAGTTTGTTCCCCAATTTCAAGTAGTGGTCTATGGAATCGGGTTGTTCTTTTCGTTCAAAGAGTCTCAGCATGCCGGGCAGGCAGCGTATCTTCCATAGGTCTTCGTTTCCCTCTCCGTGGCAGGCAATGTTCCAGGCTTTGCGGTTGGATTTTTCAGCATCATCCAGCTTGTTCAGTTCAGCCTTTATGGTTGCCCTGATTTGCCAGGTGGTGAAGGCTACGAATGGGTCTTCGGTTCTGGCGGCATGTTCGGCGGCCATGTCGGTATACTTTTCGGCTTCGTCCAGCTGCCTGATATTGAAGTATAGGATGGACACATTGTTGCAGATGTGGGCTATCCAGCTTTCGTCTCCGTATTGCAAGGCAGTGTCCAGTGCTTTATTGTAATAGTAGAGTGTAGAGTCATTCATTTGGTGCTGACGGTAGAGGAGGCCCAAATCGTTGTATACGCTGATGTGCTTTTCCAAATCATCTATCTGCGGCAGGTAGGGGAGCACATTTTTTTTCATGGCAAAGGCTTCTTCTGTCTTTCCCACATAGACCAGCAGTGTGGCTTGTTCGTTCAGCAAGATGGGATACATGAAGGAGTGCTTTACGTTCCGGGTGGCAAAGGCGCTGTCGAAGCTACGTTGCGCTTCATCGTAGTGTCCTTCTTCCATGAGATTGGCTGCCCGGTTGTAGAAGTGTGCCAACAGAGTGTCTGTTGGTATTTCTCCGGCGTGAAGCAGGATAGTGGTTAAAGAAAAGAGGAGTGATAATAGCTTAGTATGACGTACCCTCATATCGGTATATTTTAGTGGAATTCAATCTGTGCTTAGTTGTTGCAAATATACGTCTTATTCATTTTGCTTTTTATTGGAGATGCTGAATTTTTTCTGTATGTGGCTGAAAAATCACCTTTTTCAGTGACAAGGAGTGAAAGGAAAAGTTTATTACTTTGCAAAAAATATTAAGCTTTGTCTGGGAATGATAAATGGCCAAAAGTATCTGTCCGGGTTTGAATGGCAGAGTCTTGTTGTCGTGAGATACGGACGGCATTCCTTATACTTTTGTTATTATGGATTTTCCTTAGAGGGATGGGGATAAAACAAGATTTGTAACTTATGAAAATGTTTAAAATGATGGCTGCCTCCATGTTGGGTGTGGCGTTGTGCTTGGGATTCACTGCTTGCAGTGACGATGACGAAAATGAGAATGGTGAGGGTGGCGAAAACACCGCCACTGTGGTCAATCCTTCGCAAGTGTTTACGGGAGGGCTTCCGAAGTCGGTTTCGGGCATGGCGATTTCTCACAATGAAGAAGGGCTGGTGACGAACATTACAACTGAGGATGGGGATAAAGCCGTCTTTGAGTACTTTCCCGCTACTACAAAGGCAGATGTTGCAAAGGACCGAGCAAGAATCACCGTGACGGATGAAGAGGGCGATGTTACAGAACTGAACTTGCAGCTCAACAGCGATGGTTATGTGGAATTTTGCAACTCAATAGACCACGCTGGTACTCCCGATGCCGATGAGTTTACTTGGGAGATGGAATACGACACTGAAGGCCATCTGGTTGTAATGAAACGCTCTGAAAGCATGGTGAAATAACGAACATCACCTATAAGGATGGAGATGTGGTGAAGACTTCCACACGTTATGTAGCTAGTGGGGATCTCAATGGTGACGGAATTATCGACAGCAATGACGAGTGGGAGTATAGTGCTGCCATAGACTATACGACGGATAATATAACAGCTCCTATCGAGAATAAGGCTGCCTGATGTTGTTTGATGAAATACTGGATGTGGATATGGACGAGATGATATATGCCTATTATGGAGCATGCTTGGTAAGGCTACGAAACATCTGCCGCTTGTAGGGCATTATACATACAATGGCGAGGACTCTGTGTCCGATATGTATTTTACATGGACATTGAATTCCGACAGTTATCCTACGGAACTGGTTGTAAAAGACCAGTGGGATGAATACAGATGTACATTTACTTGGTAATTATAAAACATCTGTTTATTCTTGTGGAACAGGACATGAGCCTATAAAATGTAAGGGGTTGCCTTTTGCCGAGACAACCCCTTCTTATTTTATGTGGAATTTATTGTGACAGCAGATGTTGGTAACTTTCTGCTGTTTCAAGTTTATAATACTTTGAATTCATATCCCTCTTCCTTCAGGAAGTCAATGGCGCGCGGCAATGCGTACTGCAGGTTTCCGTTGCACCAGGATTTCAGGGAATCGTGGAAGGTGATGATGGAGCCGTTGCGGGCGTAGCGCATCACGTTGGCAAGCACTTGCGGACCGCGCAGCTTCTTGCTGTAGTCGCGGGTCACGAGGTCCCACATCACAATCTTGTAGGTTCGTTTCAGCGTGAGATACTGGTTGGCGAACATATGGCCGTGGGGAGGGCGGAACAAGAGAGGTAGAGAACCTTCTCCACATTGCAATTGATGTCCCCACCCATTTCCATGAAAATCTTCGCCTGTTCGGTATTTCCCAGATAATTCTTGGCCGTGTATTCAAATCCACGGATATGGTTGAAGGTGTGGTTACCGATGCGGTGCCCACGCTCAACGACCATCCGGAATTCGTCCGGATGCTTCCGTATGTTGTCACCTACCATGAAGAAGGTGGCTTTGATGTTGTGCTTATCCAGCAGGTCGAGCACCCAGGGAGTTACTTCGGGGATAGGGCCATCGTCGAAAGTCAGATAAACGGCTTTTTCATTGGGGTCCATCCTCCAGACTGCACCGGGATATAGTTTGCGAAAAAACTCAGGAGGTTGTTCTATAAACACGTGATTAATGATTAATTAGGGATTAAGGATTAGGGATTAGGGGTTAAGGATTAGGGTTAAGGATTAGTTA
>ENA-OQCE01000813-OQCE01000813.1-human-gut-metagenome-genome-assembly--contig:-NODE-813-length-14571-cov-1.884173_pt1 | contig 14571 bp, 14 predicted proteins | sample MGYA00242495_ERZ504572 | MGnify/ENA primary metagenome ERZ504572 (study PRJEB26092, sample SAMD00036228) | human gut metagenome | host: Homo sapiens | study: EMG produced TPA metagenomics assembly of...
ATCCTGTTGTTTGCCTATCGCCCGTTGTCGGCCAATGCCAGGTTGCTGATATGGCGGGTCTCATCGGATATGGTGATGGACAAGCCTTATTGGGACACGGTGTAGGGGCGTTTGAAAAGAAATACATGTTCTATCAGGCGGATTATTTCAGAAATCATCCTCAATCCGATTTTCTGAATGTAGCGACAACGTGACTTATCCCTATAATGAACTGTTGCATATTGCAGTGGAAACCGGAATGTGCGGGCTTGTTTTGTTCCTGCTGGTGGCGGTGTCACCGTTTGTCTTTTCTGATGAAAGGACATTGAAGGCCGTATTGGCTGCTTTGGCTGATATTCGCCATGTTTTCATATCCGGTCAATGTGGTGCCACTTATGATGAACTTTGCATTGTTCACAGGATTGTGTCGTGGCAAAACTGTGTCTGTTCTGGGTGTAAACAGAATTTTTTGTGGAATTGCTGTTGTTCCTCTTATGGGGTTATTGGCGGTGTGTGGCCATGTAATGTTGTTTTTCTGTGAAAGTTCAACATTGTTGATTGACGTGCTTGGCAGGAAGGTTAGGAATGTGGAGCAGGTGGATTTGTTACAAAAGCTGCCGCTTTCTTGCGAAACATATTGTATGCGCGGTGATATATATCTGGAACGGAAAAGCTATGGGCAGGCCGAGGAGTCTTATAAAGTTGCTGCAGAAATGATTCCTACACGTATACGCCCCAACTATAAACTGTGGAATCTGTATCTGTTGCAACAAGATACTGTGAATGCCCGAAAGATGGCTTTGCATATTCTGGCGCAACGGGTAAAAGTGGAGAATACATTTTCCATTAAGGTGAGGGGGAGGATGAAACAGTTTCTTGATGAAATAGATTAAAAATGATGGCGGGATTTATATTGCGGAAATATTTTAGGAATGGAGGCTTCAACGTGATTTCAGGGCTTGTTGCGGTCTTGCTTGCCTGTTCCTCCTGCTTTTCTGATTTGAAATTGGAACGGGCTCTTGTGGCTGCTGAAGAGAACAGGTCCGAGCTGGAAAAGGTGTTGAAGCACTACTCTTTGGACAGTCCTGACCGCCAGAAATATAAGGCGGCGGTTTATTTGATAAGGAATATGATGGACTGCTATTCCTTGGATTATGTGTATGGGGATGAGTACGTGCGTGTGATAGATTCTCTGAGCAATATAAACGGGACTCCCGTGCAGGAGGATTTTATGCGGGATGTTGACAGTATAAGCCGGTGCTTGAACAGAAAGATACTTCAAAGCGGTTCGGTGATAAAATGTGATTTGAGACATCTTACTGCCGGGCAGTTGATAAGACACATTGACATGAGCTTCGAGTCGCTGCGTTATCCTTGGACGAAGGAACTGGATTTTTTCGGATTTTTGCGAATATGTACTGCCGCATAGGATAGGGCATGAAAGACTGGAAGAGTGGATGACAGACTATAGGAACAGCATGAAGGTCGCTCTTGACTCGTTTGCAAGGACCGCTATGGCCGATTCCTGCATTTGCAGTTATTATCTCGCAAATATGCGGAAAGGGATTTCTTTTATACGACGATTGTACCGGAGCTTTCTCCATCGTCACTGCTTTATTCTACGATTGGCTTGGGAAACTGCAAGGAGTTACAGGCGTTGACTGTCTATTCGTTAAGAAGCCTTGGCATTCCTGTTGCCATTGATTTCACTCCCCAATGGGGAAAAAGGAGTTTGGGCCACAGCTGGTGTACACTGATCGGCAAAGGTTATCAGCTTCCGTTTCTTTTTTACGACAAAGTACCTTTGGGTGAACACCTTGCGGATATGCGGAAGCGTGACGGGCTGGCAAAGGTATACAGAAGGATGTATAGCGAACAAGAGGGCACATTGGCAAGCCTTTTGCCGCAGGAGGAGATTCCCCCACTGTTTGAGGACAAGCATTTGAAAGATGTCTCCGAGCTCTATTTCACTCCGGTGGCGGCAACGGTAAACTTGTCGTTCTCGCCTCCTGAAAAGAAGGAGTATGCTTATTTGTCTGTGTTCAATAATAAGGGATGGATTCCCATAGACTGGGGCCGTATCAAGAATGGAAAAGTTGAATTCAAGAAGGTCGCAAAGGGTAATGCTTACCTGGCCACTTATTACCATCGGGGCAAGACGTACCCGGCATCGAATCCCTTTATTGTGGAGGAGAACGGTGATACAAGGTTATTGGCCCCTGATGTCAACTCCTTTACTTCTGTTTTTTTAAGGCGGAAATATCCCGACAAGAAGCATGTCTATGAATTGTCAAGGAGTCGGACGGTAGGAGGCCGTTTTCAGATAATGGCTGATGTCTCCGAGCGATTTACCGATGTATGTACGATAGATGAATTCCCGGAAACACTGGCTCCGGTTTCGATTGTATTTGATACTCCTGTGGAGGCAACGGCACTCAGATACCTGTCTGCTCCTGACTCGAATGTCTTTCTGGCAGAGCTGGAATTGTATGACGAGCAGGATAACTTGGTTGAGGGGAGATAATCGGTACGGATGGTAGTTGGTATGGCAATGGCCGTGACAAATATAAGTGTTTGACCATGATAATGTTGACCTACTTTGATGCGCCTGTATCCTCTGGTGGTTGGGTAGGACTGTCATTCGGTCGCGTCCGGAAAATAAAGAGGATAGTATATGCTCCTTACAATGATGATAATGGGATAAACAAGGGGGAGCTGTATGAATTGTTCTATTTTGATGCGGGCTGGGTTTCGCTGGGAGAGAAGTATGGTGACAGTTCGTATACAATGAACTATGACAGGGTGCCTCGGAATGCCTTGCTTCTGTTGAGGAACAAGACGAAAGGACAGGAGGTGCGTATATTTACACAGGAGGATGGAAAGCATGAATGGTGGTGAATCTGATATGAATCATGAAATGAATGATACGGTTTCCTTATTGTTGATGGTGACGATGTTCCAGTCTGTAGCCAGCCTGCTAATAGGGATATTCGGCTATAGCAGAAACTTTGCCGTTTTCGGTGTTGCTTTCCTTATGGTCGGATTTGTAATGCGGTGGGCCGCTCAATTTTTAATGATAAGTTTTCATTGGTGTTTTATTAAAATTGAGCCACTAATGTAGCTCCTTCTAACTCCTGACTATAAGGAATGCAGGTTAAATCAAAGAACCGTATGCTTGACTTTGAACTTTAGCCTCAATCTTTAGCTATTCCCGTTTCAATCATTAACAGAAAACATTCAAACTATTAAAGAAAAACTTTCGAAGTATAAAGGATAAAGTGGGTAGATATAGGGAGAAAAAGTGCTCTTCAGTCTTGGTCTGTCTATCCCAAGCCTTGGGATAGACAGACCAACCCCTGGGATACATGTCCGCAGGCTGGGGATAAACTTTGTGTAACATAACTCCTGAATAGGGATTGTGCAGGCTGTGTTATTCATAATTGGAGGAAAAGAAGTTTCATTGCCTTCCCCGATAAATAGGGCGATACAGAAAAAAGGTGAAGGATGTGCAGGCTGACAGCAGAAAGATTATTTCAGAGAACATAGTTGCCGACAGGTCAAAGCTAAAGATTATTTGTGTATTTTTGCACCGAATTTATTTCGGTAGGATACCTTATGAGAGGCAATACCGGGGGAAAAAGCGCAAAGCAATGAATATAACTGAACTGCAACAATCTTATGCTTCCCATCCAATGTAGAGGGGGTGTGCAGGCTTCTGAAAGATAACTCTGTCCGTCACCTATATTGCGGAGGTTTATATGCTCTGCCGCTTCTTTGTTTTCGTCTGTATTGGTTCAGCGGGCTACTTGTCCGCTCGTTTTCATTCTGGGCGATATGGAGGAAGCCGGTTATTTCTATCATGATTTGACGCAGATATTGGGGACAGAGCAGGTATTGTTTTTTCCTTCTTCATTTCGCCGCGCCATCAAGTACGGGCAGAAGGATGCGGCAAACGAAATACTCCGTACAGAAGTGCTGAGTCGCCTGCAAAAAGGAGAAGAGGGGCTTTGCGTGGTGACCTATCCGGATGCGCTGGCCGAAAAGGTGGTCTCTCGTAAGGAACTGGGGGAGAATACACTGAAACTGCATGCAGGCGAGAGGGGGGATATGGACTTTGTGACGGACGTATTGCGCAGCTACGGTTTCGAATATGTGGATTACGTTTACGAGCCGGGGCAGTATGCCGTTCGTGGCAGTATTATCGACGTCTTTTCCTTCTCTTCCGAATATCCCTTCCGTATAGACTTCTTCGGCGATGAGGTGGAAAGCATCCGTACCTTCGAGGTGGAAACACAGCTCTCGAAGGAGAGGAAAGAAAGCATCGTGATAGTTCCCGACTTGAGCCATAGCCTGGAAAAAAGGGGAAGCGGCGGCATGGTGTCGTTCCTCGATTTCCTTCCGTCGGACAGCTTGCTTGCCATGCGCGATTTCCTCTGGCTACGCGAACGCATCCAGACCGTGCACGACGAATCGCTCACCCCACAGGCCATCGCTGCCGTGAGTCGGAGGAGAATGGAGCCATCACGCTGGAAGGCAAGCTGATTGATGGTGGCGAGTTCACCCTGCGCGCCCTCGATTTCCGCCGGATGGAGTTTGGCAACAAGCCCACCGGAACACCGGATGCCACCGTCTCGTTCCATACTACGGTACAGCCTATCTTCCATAAAAACTTCGACATGGTGGCGGAGAGTTTCCGCGAATACCTCTCCCGTCACTACACCATCTACATATGCAGCGACAGCCTGAAACAGACCGACCGCATCCGTGCCATCTTTGAGGACCGTGGAGACAACATATCCTTTACCGCCGTAGAACGGACACTGCACGAAGGCTTTGCCGACGACACTTTACGTATCTGTATCTTTACCGATCATCAGCTGTTCGACCGCTTTCACAAGTATAACTTGAAGAGCGACAAGGCACGCAGCGGCAAGGTGGCCTTGAGCCTGAAGGAGCTGAACCAATTCACCCCCGGCGACTATGTGGTGCATACCGACCACGGTGTGGGGCGTTTTGCCGGACTGGTACGTATCCCCAACGGTGACACCACGCAGGAGGTGATGAAGATTGTCTATCAGAACGAAGATGTGGTGTTTGTCTCCATCCACTCTCTGCACAAGGTTTCCAAGTACAAGGGAAAGGAGGGTGAAGCGCCCCGCCTCAACAAGCTCGGCACCGGAGCCTGGGAGAAGCTGAAAGACCGCACCAAGACGAAGATAAAGGATATTGCCCGCGACTTGATAAAACTCTACTCGCAACGCCGCGAGGAGAAGGGTTTCCAATACAGTCCCGACAGCTTCCTGCAACGGGAGTTGGAAGCCTCCTTCATCTATGAGGATACCCCCGACCAAAGTAAGGCTACTTCCGACGTGAAGGCCGACATGGAGAGTGCCCGTCCGATGGACGCCTGGTGTGCGGTGACGTGGGCTTCGGCAAGACGGAGGTGGCTGTTCGTGCCGCTTTCAAGGCTGTGGCGGACAATAAGCAAGTGCTGTACTGGTGCCACTACCGTACTTGCTATCAGCATTTCCAGACCTTCAAGGAGCGATTGAAAGGCTTGCCTTGCCGGGTGGAGTATCTGAGTCGTGCCCGCACCGCTGCTCAGGCAAAGGCTGTAGTGAAAGGGCTTGCCGAAGGGGAAGTGAATATTCTTATCGGTACCCACCGTATCCTGGGAAAAGACGTTAAGTTCAAAGACCTTGGTTTGTTGATTATTGATGAGGAGCAGAAGTTCGGCGTCTCCGTCAAGGAGAAACTTCGCCAATTGAAGGTGAATGTGGATACGCTGACCATGACGGCTACACCCATTCCCCGTACCTTGCAGTTTTCGCTGATGGGTGCGCGCGACTTGAGCGTCATCCAGACACCGCCGCCTAACCGCTATCCCATCCAGACGGAAGTGCACACCTTCAACGAGGAAATCATTGCCGACGCCGTCAATTTCGAGATGAGCCGTAACGGGCAGGTATTCTTCGTGAATAACCGTATTTCCAATCTGTTTGAGTTGAAGACCATGATAGAGCGGCACATTCCCGATTGCCGTGTCTGTATCGGACACGGACAGATGGAGCCTGCCGAACTGGAGAAGATAATCTTTGATTTCGTCAATTACGATTACGATGTGCTGCTTGCCACTACCATCATCGAAAGTGGCATCGACATACCCAATGCCAATACCATTATCATCAACCAGGCGCAGAACTTCGGCCTCAGTGATTTGCACCAGATGCGCGGACGTGTGGGGCGGAGCAATAAAAAAGCTTTCTGTTACCTGCTGGCACCACCTTTGTCCTCCCTTACTCCCGAAGCAAAGCGGCGTCTGCAAGCCATCGAAAACTTCTCCGACCTGGGCAGTGGCATCCACATTGCCATGCAAGACCTTGACATCCGTGGTGCAGGCAATATGCTCGGTGCCGAACAGAGCGGTTTCATTGCTGACTTGGGCTACGAGACTTATCAAAAGATTCTCTCCGAAGCTGTGCATGAACTGAAGACCGACGAGTTTGCCGACCTTTATGCCGAAGAACTGAAAGCAGACGGAGCGTCATCAGTGGAGAACAGTTTGTCGACGAATGCCAGGTGGAAAGCGACCTTGAACTTCTGTTGCCTGCCGATTACGTGACTGGCAGCAGCGAGCGTATGTTGCTCTATCGCGAGTTGGACGGATTGACACTCGACAAGGATGTGGATGCTTTCCGTTCCCGCCTCGAAGACCGCTTCGGCCCGATTCCTCCCGAAACGGAAGAACTGCTGCGCATCGTTCCCTTGCGACGCCTGGCTGCCCGCCTCGGCGTGGAGAAAGTCTTTCTGAAAGGTGGGCGCATGTCCCTGTTCTTCGTCTCCAATCCGGACAGCCCGTACTATCAGAGCCAGGCTTTCGGTAAGGTCATTGCCTACATGATGAAATATACCCGTCGTTGCGACCTGCGCGAGCAGAACAACAAACGGAGTATGCTGGTGAAGGATGTCAGGACGGTGGAAGAAGCTGTCTGTGTGTTGCAGGAGGTAGTGGCAATGCAGGTGGAGGAGTAACTGTTGCCACTCCTGCCACTAACGTCCGAACTGCAAGGAGAATCCCAAATTGAAGAAAGTGATGTTGTTTTTGAACCAGCTATGATCTACTCCGTCATCATAGCCGTCCGTGTTGTAAAGTCGTGCATCGGGGTTGGCAAACCAGTCTGCTGTTAGGAAATCACAGCGAATCATACCCGAGAGTTTACAGCTGATGCGGAACTCATAGCCTGCAGCGAAAGTTATTCCACAATATCCTTTATGGAAAAGGTGTCCGTTCCGTTCACCGCGTTTATATGTCCGTTCTTGATAGTTCATATACCCGATGCCGAATGATAGGAACAGTCCTTGATTACCGTTGCTCCACAAGGGACGGTATGTGATGTTGGGGCGTATGCAGTGCAGATGTGCCTTATCCGGTAGGCGGGCCATGCGCAGATAGTCATATTGAAGTCCCATGGCAAATAGGGGCGTGATGTAGTAGCGGCCTTCTGTCATGAGGTCATATCCCACCCGGTTGCCGTTCTTGCTGAAGAAGTCGTTGCGGTTTCCTTCTACATGGGGCAAGGAAACACCGCCACCAAGGATGATGCTGTAATTTTGCGGTAGGCATTCGCTTTGTGCCAGCATCCCTGTCACTCCGATGGAGAGTAGGGATAGACAGAGGAGGAATCGTTTCATGCAGTTGCTGTGAGTTTCTTGGAAATATCGTATTTTTATCGTTTCCCGTATAGCTTGTCTATCAAATCCGTCCGTCCTATCCGCCGCAGTTCGTTTATGATGTTCCTGCGCTCTTCGGGTTTGTACCAGAAGAAGAATTGGCGTTGAGCCAGTTTCTCGCGCTGCGTTTTGGCACTGAATACCGGTTCCAGCGTATAAGGATGGAAGCCCGTGTACCATGCTTCGGTGGCAACGGTCATGGGAGTAGGGGTAAAGTCTTGCACTTGCTCCAGATGGAAGTCCAGTCGCTTGGTGATGACGGCAAGCTCCGCCATATCCTCTTCCTTGCATCCGGGATGACTGCTGATGAAATAAGGATGAGTTGTTGGCGCAGTCCTTCTTCACGGTTAATTCTGTCGAATATCTTCTTGAACTCACCGAACTGGCTGAACGGAGGCTTGCGCATGATGTTGAGCACGCGGTCTGACGTATGCTCCGGTGCTACCTTCAGGCGACCGCTGACATGGCGGGCAATGAGCTCGCGGGTATATTCCTGCGTACTTTTGTTAGTGTTCGGGTCCTTGCTCTGGTGCAGCAGCAGGTCATAGCGTACACCGCTGCCGATGAACGACTTCTTGATGCCGGGCAGGGCATCTACGGCATGATAGATGTCAAGCAGCGGACGGTGGTCTGTATTCAGATTGGGGCATACCTTGGGGTAGATGCACGACGGACGCTTACATTTCCTGCAGACGGCCTCATCCCGTCCCTTCATGCGGTACATATTGGCCGACGGGCCTCCCAAGTCACTTAAGTAACCCTTAAAGTCGGGCAGCTCCATGATAGCTTTCACCTCTTTCAGAACGCTTTCCTTGCTACGGCTTACGATGAACTTGCCCTGATGCGCGGAGATGGTGCAGAAGGCACACCCTCCGAAACATCCGCGATGCAGGTTGACGGAGAACTTTATCATGTCGTATGCCGGAATACGTTTTCCCTTGTACTTGGGGTGGGGCAGGCGCGTATAAGGCAAGTCGAAAGAATGGTCGAGCTCTGCCTCCGTCAGGGGAGGATAGGGGGGATTGACTACCACTGTCTGTTTGCCGACCTTTTGTAACATGCGGGATGCTGTATATTTGTTGCTTTCCTCCTCGATATGACGGAAGTTGGCAGCTTCTTTCTTTTTATCCTTCAGACATTCTTCGTGGGAAAAGAGGGTAATATCTCCTTCTTCTGCAGCTACCTCCTTGTCGAGATAGACCATTTGCGGAATATCGGCAATGAGCTGTTTGAAGCCTTTGGTGTCCATTATTTGTTGGCATTTCAGCCTATTCGCAAGTTCCACCACCGGTTTCTCTCCCATGCCGTAGATGAGTGAATCGGCACCGCTGTCGAGGAGGATACTGGGGCGTACACGGTCTTGCCAATAGTCGTAGTGCGTCAAACGGCGCATACTTGCCTCGATGCCACCCAGTATGACGGGGACATCGGGAAATAGTTGCTTTAATATCCGGGTATATACAATGGAAGGATATTCGGGGCGCATATCCGGACGTGCGTCCGGTGTATATGCGTCATCACTGCGCAAGCGTTTGTTGGCAGTGTATTTATTGACCATCGAATCCATGCAGCCGGGACTGATGCCGAAAAACAGACGGGGGCGTCCCAGTTTCTTGAAGTCGCGTAAGTCGTCGCGCCAGTTAGGTTGGGGGACAATGGCTACGCGTAATCCTTCAGCTTCGAGGATACGACCTATGACGGCGGCTCCAAAAGACGGATGGTCCACGTAGGCATCACCGCTGAAAAGTATTACATCTAATTCGTCCCAACCACGCAGTTCCACTTCTTTCTTGGTGGTGGGAAGCCAGTCTGTAAGGCGATATTCTTTCATTAATACATTGTAAACTGTAATGTCATTCGTTCTCCGTCGTAAATCTCACGGAAACCTATCTGCTGCTCGGAAAGATACTCTTTCATGTCATTGAAGGCAGTGGCGTTGTCCATGATGATTTCCAGCTTCTCGCCTTTCCCGGCCTTGCACATGGCTTTTATGGCAGGGATTAGAGGGCTGTAATGCTGTTGTCCGCAGGTATCGATGGTTTTCATTTATTCTTCTTCTATTTCTATAGTGCCTTGTTGGGAAAGCCATTGCAGATAGAGCTTAATGAGTTGCTGCAGTCCGAAGGCCTTCATGTTGTTGTGATAGATAACGTCGATGCAGAGGTCGAGTAGGTCTTTGCTATCTTCCTCTTGTGCGGCGATGAGGGAGCGAATGTTCAGTTTCAACTTGTCGAGCACTGTTTCGTCTACAATGCCGTTGCTGTCGATGAGATGGCGGAAGAGTCCGTACTTCTCAATGGTGGCAAGGTTTTCTTCTGAAACTTCTAAGCTGCGGGTTCCGCTGGGGTTGGCTTGTATGGTGTACATGATGTTTAATGTTTAGTGTTTAATGATTAATAGAAGCAAAGATAGTTTTTTCACCACAGATTACACAGATTTCTACAGATTATTTATAGGGATTGCTGTTTTTCTCTGTGTTGCTCTGCCTAATCTGTGGTGAGAAAGCGAAGTATCGAGGCCATAATTGCATTTCTGGACGTTTCTTCCCTGATACTTTCAAAAGGGAATCCCATGATGAAGGTGCGGTAATCGCTGCTTGATAGGCCACGGCGCAGATGCGTTGCCGGTGGCATAGGTCATGACTGGAAAAGCGGGAGACATGGGCAGGATGCAATCAGGGGAAGTGACCGGATAGTCCTGCTCATTCGGCAGTCGGGGAAGGGTGAAAGTACGCCCCAGCCTTGGACAGCGATTTTATCCCCGTCTGTTTTCAAGGAATTTCCATACCGGTACTTCAGAATATTCTGGATAAAATCCCTATTACCCTGCGAATTGTCCATGTCGCTGCCCACATAGGCGCCGCTGACTAGGAGATTGCCTCCCGACCGGCAATACGAAGCCAATATGCGCTGCATGGATGAGGAGAATGTCTTGTAGTATGTATTGCGTGCCGGATTGCTGGAATTGTCTTCTTTTTCCAGCCCGAGGATATAGTCTACTATCGGATAGTCCTCTAAAGAGAGGATGCCTTTTTCCACAGCCTCATCGCTGCATGAGACGAAGCTGTAGTTACCGGCGGCTTGTATGGCCTTGCCGTGTATAAAGGGGTAATCGAAAGTATTTCCGATAATTTTCATACCTTCGTATTCCTCTCTACTCTCTCCCAGGCGTTTTCCCGCTTCCTTCCGGTTGAAGTTCTGCTGGGTACCGCAGAGGGAGATGTCATAGAGATAGGGAACGCCGGGATCTTGCGATAGGTCGAAACCTACAGTCTCGGGAGTGTCTATGACGCCGGCCCACTGATACGGTCGAATCCGTTGACGATAAGTATCTGTCCTTTTTCCCGTTTGGCTTTATAGGCAGCAAGGATTTCCGAAGGGAAGCTTTCGCCGCCCCGATTCACGGCGGTTACTTTGAAGGAATAGACGATGCCCGGTTCTATTTTTACGGTATGGAACGGAGAACTGACACGTACGCCATTGTCAAATCCTCCACGTCCGATACGTGTATATACAATGTATTCGCGTGGTTTGGCAGTCGGTTCCAACGGGTCTTCCTTGCCTTGCCAGGAGAGCTCTAAAGTATTTTTCTTTTTACCGAAGCGGATGGCAAAGTGGCTGACGGGAAGCGGCTGGACCATGTACTCTTTCCCGTGCTGGTTGCATATATATTGCAGAATGGCTTTATAGAGTGCACGTCCGACGGTGAACTTGAAGTTGGGGTCATGCCCCAGACGCATATCTGCGAAGTTCTGGTGAGACAACAGTTCTACGATGGTGGAAGGAACGGCGGGCAGGCGCGTTTCACTATAGTTGCGGTTCCATAGGCTGCGACGTGTCCAGTCTACGTTGAAGGTGGAGCGGATGTCACGCTGCAACTGCGTCAGTAGGACGTCCGAGAGGTCGCGGGAGGCATGGCGGTCTGTACCGGCATTCAGCCTGCCGTTGTTGAAGTTGGTGGTATAAATGCCTAGAGTGCCTATAATCTCATTTTCCTTGCTGAAACCGGCATCGCTGTGCAGGGCCATACTCATTTCAAAGGGGATGCCCAAGCCTTCTTCTGCCGGGTTGAATACTGATTTCCCGGCAAGATAATTCACCGTACGGGAACGTGCGTTGATGTCATCGTTCATATCATTCTTCCCTCGTAGCCTCCATAAACAGAGTAAGGCATGCCTGCCATTGGGCAGAGTAGCGTGCGCCTTCCAGGTATCTGGGCAAGCCACTGGTTTGTCCTCCGCGGGCAATGTTGCCCATGCCTCCTCCAAAGCGGACGGCATCGGCACAGACCACGCCTTTCTCCTTGCTTTCGTTGCTCAATACCACCATGCCATAGTCATTCCGGCCTTTGTCGAAAGTGAATGTGCCGAGGTACACCCATGTGCCGCCTCCTATTTGCTGGTTCACCTTGAATTCTGTGACGCCTCCGTTGTGGAATACAAGGTATTTGGCATCGCTTACGCTGCCCGGCAGAGTCTGATAAGATACGTATACGGCATATTCTCCCGTTTCCGGAATATCGGGCACCCATTCGGCAAAAGCCTTGTCTTTCTTCTTTTCAGTTTTGGCAAAGCGTGCCGTACCGGTGAGGAAAGGGTTTTCATTGTCCTGATAGATTCGTTTCCGTTGGGCAAATCCGGGTTGGGAGGTCTGTTCCCAACGTGCTTTCCGGCTTTTCACGTCCAGATAGAGGGAACCTTGTCCTCCATCTCTGCTTAGGCTACCGTCATTGTCTACGATGACTTCCCGCTTTTGTGTGTCCCTTTCGCGGGGAGTGAATACATTGGCTCCTGCATTCTCCAGCATGGGCAGGAGGTAGGGCAGGATGAACGACTGGGTGAACTGGTCTTCCGTGGTGCAGAACAGCCTCGGGCGTTGCCATCCCCATTTGTTCTTGTCATTGATGTAATATTTCCCGTGGCTTTGCCAAAGGGCAATGTGATTTCCTTCCAGTCCTCGGGTGATTTCGTAGGGGCATGAAGTACGGGTTACCCAAGGTATACCTTTGTATTCCAAGTGACTGAACGTACGTGCCTTGTCTTTCTTCCCTTTCCGGTAGAGGTTGGGGATAAGCTCTTCAATGTTTTTCCCATCAGCAAAGACGGTGAGGTCGAAGTTGTTTACTGGTCCTGGTAGGATTTGTCCCAGATGGCGGTAAATGGCATCGACGGTTTCAGGCCGTAGAGGCTGGTAGGCAAAGCGCTCGTTTGCATAGACAAGTAATTTCTTCTTCCGGAAGTCAATGCGGAAACTGTCTAGCTTGCAGGTACCGATGTTGGTCGTATGGGTGGTGTATTCCTTAAAGAATGTCTGGAGGCGTTCTTCCACATTCTGCTCTAGTTCTTGTGCCGGAAGGAGGATTCCATATAAGAGCCATATGCCGGTTAGGATAAGTTTTTTCATATTGATGAAATAATGAAGTTGTCAATATCTGCTTTTATCAGACAGTGATGCGTGCAAAAGTACATAAAAGAAAGCTTCGTTGACGATTGCGGTTATTTTCTTTTTATTATTTTTGCAGACATATATAATATGTAAACCTTATGAAGACACTTTTGAAAAGCAGTATTGCCTTCCTTTTGCTTCTGGTACCGGTTTTGGCCTTCGGGCAGCAGGTTCTCCAAATCATGAATGTCGGTGCACGCCAGATAACGTCCCTTGACGGACAATGGAAAACGATTGTAGATCCCTTTGAAAACGGTTATTATGACTATCGTTTGAAGCCTTATGACGCGGTTATGCCCAAGACAAGACTTATTCTGATAAGACCCAACTTCAAGAGTATGATTTTGAAACGGATAAACTGCTGTTTGTTCCCGGTGACTGGAATACACAACGGCCTCAGTTGTACTATTATGAAGGCACTGTGTGGTATCGAAAGCATTTTGAATACTCCCTGCAACCGGGCAAACGTCTTTTCCTCAACTTTGGAGCTGTTAATTATGAAGCCATTGTATGGCTGAACGGCAAACGTCTGGGCAGGCATATCGGTGGCTTTACTCCTTTTAATTTTGAAATTACCGGCCTTTTGAGGGAAGGTACCAATAGCCTCGTGGTGAAAGTCGATAACAAACGCCATCCCGAAGCTGTGCTACGGTCAATGCCGACTGGTGGAATTTCGGTGGCATCACCCGGCCGGTTACCTTGATTGAAACGCCTTCGACTTACATACGTGATTATTACGTACAATTGAAGAAGAATGATAAAGATACGGTTGAAGGTGGGTACAACTGGATGGTTCTGCCAAAGAGCAAAAGATAGTGCTGGATATTCCGGAACTGAAAGTGAAGAAAGAGGTTGTAACGGACTCCAACGGTTATGCTTCGTTCCAGGTAAAGGCCAAACCGGTCTTGTGGACTCCGGAAAAACCTAAGCTGTATGTGGTGAATCTGTCTTCCGAAACAGATAAAGTCTCTGATGAGATCGGCTTCCGGACTATCCGTACAGAGGGAACTAAAATACTGTTGAACGATGAAGAGATATTCTGCAGAGGTATCAGTATCCACGAGGAGACTCCCTACTATAGCGGGCGTGCCTATTCAAGAGACCATGCCCGTACTTTACTGAGTTGGGCAAAGGAGCTTGGATGCAATTTTGTCCGCCTGGCCCATTATCCCCACAATGAAGAGATGGTGCGTGAGGCAGAGCGCATGGGATTTCTGGTATGGTCGGAGATTCCGGTGTATTGGACTATTCATTGGGAGAATAAGGATACCTATCAGAATGCGGAACAGCAGTTGTGTGATATGATTGCACGTGACAAGAATCGATGTAACGTTATCATCTGGTCTATAGCCAATGAAACGCCTCTTAGTGAACCGCGCCTGGCATTCCTTACCAAGCTGGCAAACAAGGTCAGGAG
>ENA-OQCE01000814-OQCE01000814.1-human-gut-metagenome-genome-assembly--contig:-NODE-814-length-14569-cov-2.319485_pt1 | contig 14569 bp, 24 predicted proteins | sample MGYA00242495_ERZ504572 | MGnify/ENA primary metagenome ERZ504572 (study PRJEB26092, sample SAMD00036228) | human gut metagenome | host: Homo sapiens | study: EMG produced TPA metagenomics assembly of...
CATCGGCAGGTATCCATCCGCTGACTTCTCGGGGCTTCACGTTGCAACTGGAGGTTGTCTAAGTAGTAGGTTGCTGAATCTCCCGTTGTCCGGTCCTTGCCTTTGAGGGCTGTGCTGAGCTTATGGACATTACTTTGTCGCGCTGATACTCGTCTATTTCGAGGAAGCATTGGTTCCACTTCTTGTTGACAAGGTTGATAAGATGCGAACCCGAAGGTGGATTGTACCCTTTCTTGGCAGGAGTATCTGCATTATGGAATGTGAGGTTCATGTTGACGATACGTGCCCCGTCGCAGTCGGGTAGATGGAGAATGCAATGCGGTTGTACTTTTCCAGGTTGGCACCGTCCAGATGATAAGTGACACCGCTGTTTCCATAGGTGGCATAGTCGGGGTCGGAAGGAGAGCCGGTCGCTCTTTTTCCGGTGAATGTAGGAAATTGCAGTTTGATGCTGCCTTTTCCGGAAACGGTCTTTTCCGTACTGAAGGACATGCTTCCTGCGCCGGAATGACTCCATCCTTCTGTACCTGCCGAGCGGGTGAGGGGAGCGCTTTGCAGGACTTCCTTTTTCCATCCGTTGGCTTCGAAAGAGTGCTCGATGTTTAGGGGTAGGGGTTGGTGTACCAGCCCGCTTTCATGGAGCTGCCGTTCCAGTTCGGGGTCTTGGGTCAGGCGAGTTTGCCCGTATGCGGCAATGCTACCGGCAGATAGAAGATATAAGAATAATAGTGTCTTTCTCATGTGGATGTCAACCTTTGGTTTAGGTTGCAATGTTAGCCATTATTAGGCAGAATAAGGTTTGAAAACTGCCATAAAAGCTCTAAAAACTATCCGAAGTAGCGAAGTTTGATGGAAGGTGAACCTCGGAAGGTGTTTTTTAAACCCGGAATTATGACATTATTGTCATTTTGCTTGTTCTCTTTTTATATTTTTTCTATTTTTATACCGTTATAGCGAATTGTTGGCTGAAAAACGGAAGAATGGAACACTTTTGGCTGAGGAAAAAATGCCGGGGATTTGACATTTTATCATTCTTTAATCAAAATATAACCGTAAAATTTAGCTGTTTTGAAAAGTTTTCCTATATTTGCGGTGTTATTCATTGACATTTTGTTTGAATAGCGTGAAGTCAACAAGGTAATAACCTTTAAAACGTAATATTATGAATATCGAACGTATCATGGCCTCTTTAGAGGCAAAGCACCCCGCGAGTCTGAGTATCTTCAAGCCGTAAAGGAAGTTCTTCTTTCCATCGAAGATATCTATAACCAACATCCTGAGTTCGAGAAAGCGAAAATTATAGAACGTCTGGTTGAACCTGACCGTATCTTTACTTTCCGTGTAACGTGGGTGGATGATAAGGGTGAAGTTCAGACGAACCTCGGCTATCGTGTGCAGTTCAACAATGCCATTGGCCCGTACAAAGGCGGTATTCGTTTCCATGCTTCCGTAAATCTTTCTATCCTCAAATTCCTGGGATTTGAGCAGACTTTCAAGAATGCTTTGACTACATTGCCTATGGGCGGTGGTAAGGGTGGTTCCGACTTCTCTCCGCGCGAAAGAGCGATGCTGAAATCATGCGTTTCTGTCAGGCCTTCATGCTGGAATTGTGGCGTCACCTCGGTCCGGATATGGATGTTCCTGCCGGTGATATCGGTGTAGGCGGTCGCGAAGTGGGCTATATGTTCGGTATGTATAAGAAGTTGACTCGCGAATTTACGGGCACATTTACCGGTAAAGGATTGGAATTTGGCGGTTCGCTGATTCGTCCTGAAGCAACAGGATTTGGTGGCTTGTATTTCGTAAACCAAATGTTACAGACAAAAGGCATTGACATCAAGGGCAAGACCGTGGCTATCTCCGGTTTTGGAAATGTGGCTTGGGGTGCTGCTACCAAGGCTACCGAATTGGGTGCCAAGGTTGTTACCATCTCCGGTCCAGACGGTTACATCTACGATCCGAATGGTATCAGTGGCGAAAAGATAGATTATATGCTGGAACTTCGGTCGTCGGGCAACGATATCGTGGCACCGTATGCCGACGAATTCCCCGGCTCTACTTTCGTGGCAGGCAAACGCCCGTGGGAAGTGAAAGTGGACATCGCTCTGCCTTGCGCTACTCAGAACGAGCTGAACGGCGAAGATGCACAACATCTCATTGACAACAAGGTGACATGTGTAGGAGAAATCTCCAATATGGGATGTACGCCCGAAGCTATCGATCTTTTCATTGAAAATAAGATTATGTATGCACCGGGCAAGGCTGTCAATGCAGGTGGTGTGGCTACCAGCGGACTGGAAATGTCGCAGAACGCCATGCACCTCAGCTGGAGTGCAGCCGAAGTGGATGAAAAACTCCACGCATCATGCACGGAATTCATGCTCAATGCGTAAAATATGGGACAGAACCCGATGGCTACATCAACTACGTGAAGGGAGCGAATATCGCCGGTTTCATGAAGGTGGCTCATGCCATGATGGGTCAGGGAATTATCTAAGAGAGAAACTTTGTTTAGTTGTATTTGTATTTGTGGTTTGTGCTGCTTCTACGCCTGTGAAGGTATCGGGCAGTACTTTTTTTATTCTCAATTAAAAAAGTTGTATCTTTGTATCCGAGAAACCATAAATGACAAAGAGATGTTACTACCTGAATTGAAACTGAGACGTGATAAAATACGCTCTCTCATGGCTCAACAAGAGATTGATGCCGCTCTTATCGCTTGCAATGTAAACTTAATCTATACGTACGGACGTGTCGTCAGCGGTTACTTGTATCTGCCGTTGAATGCTCCCGCCCGTTTATTCATCAAACGTCCTAACAATATTGAAGGGGAACATATTCATCCTATCCGTAAACCGGAACAACTGCCTGACTTACTAAAGGAATGTGGTTTGCCCATACCTGCGAGGTTGATGCTGGAGGGGGATGAGTTGTCTTTTACGGAATATAACCGTTTGGCTGCGTGTTTCCCTGAAACGGAGGTGCTTCCTTGTGGTACGGCACTTATCCGGAAGGCCCGAAGTGTCAAGACTGAAATAGAGATTGAGATGTTCCGTCGTTCCGGCATTGCACATGCTAAAGCTTACGAACAAATACCCTCGGTTTATAGACCAGGAATGACAGACCGCCAGTTATCCATCGAAATAGAGCGCCTGATGCGTCTGGAAGGTTGTCTGGGTATTTTCGTACCTTCGGACAAAGTATGGAGATTTTTATGGGAAGTCTGCTGGCAGGAGACAATGCCACTGCGCCTGCCCCCTATGATTTTGCTCTGGGAGGCGAGGGACTTGACCCGTCACTGCCTATCAGTGTGAACGGTGCACTGTTGCAGCCCGGTCAGAGCTTTATGGTTGATATGGGGGGTAACTTCTATGGCTATATGGGAGACATGAGCCGTGTATTCTCTATCGGAAAGCTGCCGGAAAAGGCATATGTTGCCCATCAAGTTTGCCTGGACATACAAGAGGCTGTTGTAGAAAAAGCGAAACCGGGTGCTGTTTGTGAGGACCTTTACAATCTCGCTATCGATATTGTCACCAAAGCAGGCTTTGCCGACAACTTTATGGGAGCCACTCAAAAGGCCAAGTTTATCGGTCATGGCATCGGTTTGGAAATCAATGAAATGCCGGTATTGACTCCGCGTATGAAGCAGGAGTTGGAGCCGGGTATGGTCTTTGCATTGGAGCCGAAAATTGTTTTGCCGGGCATTGGTCCCGTTGGTATCGAAAACTCTTGGGTTATAACAGCGGAAGGAGTGGAGAAACTGACGTTGTGTAAGGAAGAGATTGTGGAACTTTGAAAATTGATAATGGATAATGGAAAATTGCCATGCGGTTTCAATAAATACGCTGCACTGTTTATTTTTCCATTATCCATTTTCAATTATTTTACCCTTCTGTTAAGCTGATTATTCGCTTTCGAAGGTTTGGATTTACCAATCCGTTTTCCGGTTGGCTTGGCCTTGTTGCTCCGTTTGGGCTTTATGCCGGAATGGTTACTCGCCTTCATAATATTCACATAAGTAGTAGCGGGCTATAAAGTCCCAATATTGATGCAGTGTTTCTTTTCCTTTCAAGAAGGGAAGTTCCACATCGGGTAGAATTCCTTTGGTCATTCCGTATTTCAGCAGGTCGAACGGACACTCTCCAGGTTGGCAGAACATCTTGTAACCCTCTGCAGCAGCGCGTTTGGCATCGTACATCGGGTTATGTTCTTCACAGAAATAGGCGGCCACGTTGTGGGCTACGAGCATACCTTTGGCGTTGGCATAAATCACGAACTCTTTTTGTATTCCAGGTCGGGCAATAATGCGGACCGTTTGTTTTCCCATCCCAAGACATTGACAAAGAAAGTGCAAAGCTCCTTGTAATCGGTGAAGTATAGCAGCGGTTTCCCCTGGCTGTATTCCAGACAGTGGGCGGCATCTTTGCTCAGTTTGGTTTCCGGAGTGACTTCCGGCAGCGGAGTAATGGGTATATCCAGTAAATCAAGTCCCATTACCCAAAGGAAGGAAGATTCTCCCTTGCTGATGGGAGCTTCTTCGAAACGTGCATCCATCAGTCATAGGCGCTTTGGCTTAATGCAAGCAGGTCTTTGTCATAAGGACTGAACAAGGTGTATTCCTTGTCAAAAATGCTGAATTGTGATTTCAATGTCCACAGTACGAATGCAATGTCTTCCTGATTTATTTCATCGGGCGTATAATCGTCACTCAGCGGATAGAACGGCAGGTAAGTTCCGTATACTCCCTGAAAGGCTTCGGAGAAAAGTTTCCAGCCTCCGCTTTGGGCAATGGCATCTTGAAAGTACATGCGAGGGAAATGGCTGGCGTCAATTTGGGTACGCAGCTCTTCCTTGTTGAACAGAGGAGAGGCTTTGACGAGGGGCAGGATGCTTGTGGCGAAGTCGAGGTACCATTTGTCTGTTGGCAGTACGCGGTGCGTTCATTGGCCCCAACCAATATTGCATGTTGATTGTTGTCATGATTTGTTTTAGATAAAGGTTATAGTCTTTTTAATGCCAATTTGATGACTTGTTCCACCGGTGCACTTGGTTCTTCCTTCAAAATGGCAAGCACTACTTTTTGTGAGGGGGCTTGTGCAAAGCCCAGCATGGTAAGGGCGGCTACGGCTTCTTCTTGTACTTGTGCGTTGGCTGCCGATACCAGTGTACCTATGGTCCCTGCGTTGCCGGCTACAACGCTGCCGGTCTTGATTTTGTCTTTTAAATCCACAATTATCCGTTGGCTGTTTTCAGCCGATACCCTTGACTGTTTTCAGTAGAGTGGCATTTTCCGTGCTGATGACATTTATCAGTTCGGATGGCGAGAGTGCCGAGAGAATCATGCGGCTGTATTTCCGCCGATGCCTGAAACGGAGATGAGCAGCAGGAATAGTTCGCGTTCCTGCTTGTCGGCGAATCCGTAGAGGACATAGGCGTCTTCACGGATAGCTTCGTATATATATAGTTTGCATTCTTTCTTGCCCTGGATGGCGGCATACGTGTTCAATGAAATATTGACGCCGTATCCCAATCCGTTGCAGTCTATTATTGCGGTTGCCGGACTTAGTTCGGCAATTCCGCCTCTGATGTATTCTATCATAATTCTTTTACTTGTCGGCCCAAAATGCGCCTTGCATACATATCATCTGCGAATGTATGAATTATTATTGGACTTTCACTCACTAAAAAAAGAAAAACTGTGTGAAAACAGCAGGGAGTTCTGCCGATATAATAAATTAAAATGCTTACTTTTGCGCCGATAAAGTAGAAAACTGATAAATAAATTCATAAAAAGAATGAAAAAAGTAAGAGCGGCCATCGTTGGCTATGGTAATATCGGGCATTATGTGCTCGAAGCCCTGCAAGCAGCTCCCGATTTCGAAATTGCCGGTGTAGTACGCCGTGCCGGAGCTGAAAACTGTCCTGCGGAACTGAGTGCATATCCCGTTGTGAAGAATATCAAGGAACTGAAAGACGTGGATGTTGCTATCCTTTGTACGCCTACCCGCAAGGTGGAAGAGTATGCAAAGGAGATCCTGCTTTAGGCATTCATACTGTGGACAGTTTCGATATCCATACGGGTATCACTGCCTTGCGCCGCACACTGGATGCAGAGGCTAAAAAGCATAATACGGTATCCATCATTTCTGCCGGCTGGGACCCGGGTAGTGACTCCATTGTCCGCACTATGCTGGAAGCCATTGCTCCGAAAGGCATTACCTATACTAATTTTGGTCCGGGTATGAGCATGGGACACACCGTGGCTGTAAAGGCCATCGAAGGTGTGAAAGCCGCTCTTTCCATGACTATTCCTACAGGAACCGGCATTCACCGTCGTATGGTGTACATTGAGTTGAAGGATGGTTACGAATTTGATAAGGTGGCTGCAGCCATCAAAGCCGACCCGTACTTCGTGAATGACGAAACACATGTAAAATTGGTTCCGAGTGTGGACGCACTGCTCGATATGGGTCATGGGGTAAACCTGACCCGTAAAGGTGTGTCTGGCAAGACGCAGAACCAGCTATTTGAGTTCAACATGCGTATCAACAATCCTGCCCTCACGGCACAAGTGCTGGTATGTGTGGCGCGTGCCGCTATGCGTCAGCAGCCTGGTTGCTATACAATGGTTGAAGTTCCGGTAATAGACCTGCTTCCGGGCGACCGCGAAGAGTGGATCGGCCATTTGGTATAAGACACAAAAAAAACAGATGATGTGTTTGGTTCAAACGCATCGTCTGCTTGCCCCGAATACATCATCTGTTTGATGCAAACGCATCATCCGTTCTACCGCGAATGGATGATGCGTTTTTTTATGTCTTGTTCTTTAAAAGAAATACCTCAGTATATCATTGAAGTTTGCCCAAATCAGCAAACCGAATAAGAGGAACATGCCCACCATCTGCGCACGTTCCATAAACTTGTCGCTGGGCTTGCGGCGTGCAATGATTTCGTAAATGAGGAATAACACGTGTCCACCGTCCAGTGCAGGGATGGGCAGAATATTCATAAAGGCAAGGATGATGGAGAGGAATGCCGTCATGTACCAGAACTGGTGCCAGTCCCACGTGGCGGGGAAAATACTGCCGATGGTTCCGAAACCTCCGAGTTGCTTGGCTCCTTCCTTGGAGAAAAGATATTTCATCTGGCCTACGTAGCTTTCAGAGTCTTTACCCCCAAAGATACGCCGGCAGGGAAAGAGGAAAGGAAACTGTATTCCTTGCGGACAACGGGCAGCAGTTTGTCGGTTGCCGTACGTGCTGCTACGCCTATTTCATAGTCGGCATTGGTCATCATGCTCAAGGTGTCTGTCACACCGTTACGGACGTATGTCAAGGTTACCTCATGGGATGCATTGGCTTTCTTGCGCTTCAGCATCTCTTCTTTGAAGTCGTAGTAGGCTATTGACTTTCCATCCAAGTGGGTGATGCTGTCACCTACTTGCAGACCGGCGGAAGCGGCAGGGTATCCTACAATCAGGCTGTCGACTACATAAGGGAAACGGAAACTGGCGAAACGCACACTGTCTGCCAGCAAGCGGTTCATCATGTCTTCGGGGATGTAGACTGAAGCAGCTTCCCCGTCACGCAATACGCTTACCTGGCGGGCATCGACAATACTGGTCAGCAGGTCGCCGTCATAGCGTTCGAACGGTACCCCGTCGGCAGATATTAGGATATCGCGTCGCGGAAGCCTATGGCTTTGGCTGTTTCGTTAAAATCCATACCCAATGGGGCTTTTTGTACTGGTATAAATTCGTCGCCCCAAGTAAAAAGTATCATGGAATAGATGAACAATGCGAGCAGGAAGTTGAACAATACACCGCCTACCATAATTAGCAGGCGCTGCCATGCCGGCTTGGCACGGAACTCCCATGGCTGCATGGGTTGCTTCATCTGTTCGGTATCCATAGATTCGTCTATCATACCTGCTATTTTTACATAACCACCTAAGGGTAGCCACCCGATACCATATTCCGTGTCACTGTGTTTGGGCTTGAACTTGAATAATGTGAACCAAGGGTCAAAGAATAAGCAGAACTTTTCTACCCGCGTCTTGAACAGACGCGCAAAAAGGAAGTGCCCCCCCTCATGAACAATAACGAGCAACGAGAGGCTCATAATGAGTTGCAGGGCACGAATCAAGAATGTTTCCATCTAATTATTTGCTGTTTTACGATTTTTATAATTTTCGCAAAGGTACGTTTTCTTATTTAACGTATCAAATGAGTAGATGTTTTTTATAATTCTTTTCATTCCGGTGTATCTATCAAATCAGCTCTTCTGCTATCCGTCGGGCTTCGGCATCCGTAGCCACATAGTCTTCATAGGTGGCTTCTGTAAGTAGGATACGCGCGACATGGTCTTTTCTATTACTTCACTCATGCCAAGGAACGAAATTTTGTCCTGCAGGAAGGCAGCTACCACCACTTCATTGGCGGCATTGACAATGCAAGGCATATTGCCTGCACGATGTAGCGCTTCGTAGGCCAGGGCGAGGTTACGGAAACGGGTGGTGTCCGGTTGCTCGAACGTCAGTTCCGTGCACAGCTTGAAGTCCAGGCGCGGGAAAGAGGCTTTCAACCGGTCGGGATAGGAGAAGGCATATTGGATGGGCAGGCGCATGTCCGGCATTCCCAGTTGTGCTTTCACGGCACCGTCCTCAAACTGTACCATGGAGTGGATGACGGATTGCGGGTGTACCACGACTTCTATCTGGTCGGGACGTACACCGAACAGCCATTTGGCTTCGATTACCTCGAACCCTTTGTTCATCATGGAAGCAGAGTCTATCGTGATTTTGGCGCCCATGTCCCAGTTGGGGTGTTTCAGTGCTTGCGCTTTGGTGACGGTTGTTAGTTGCTCCATAGTGCAGGTGCGGAACGGACCTCCGGAGGCAGTCAGTATCACTTTTTCTATTTGGTTGCCTATCTCACCGGCCAGGCACTGGAAAACGGCGGAGTGCTCGGAGTCGACGGGTAGGATGGGGACACCGCTGAAGCGTGCCAGGTCATTGATGAGCTCTCCCGCCACCACCAGCGTCTCTTTGTTGGCAAGGGCTATCGGCTTACGGGCTCGGATGGCATTCATGGTGGGCTTCAGCCCTGCATATCCCACCATGGCGGTCAATACCATATCAATGGGATTTTCGGTCACAATCTGGCAGAGGGCATCTGCGCCGGCATATACCTTGATAGGTAGGTCGGCAAGCGCTTCTTTCAGTTGCGTGTATTTCGATTCGTTGGCTATTACCACTGCCTCAGGCTTGAATCTGCGTGCCTGGCTATGAGTTCCTCTACGCGGTTATTGGCGGTCAATACGTATGCTTCGTACTGGTCGGGATGTTCTTCGATGACCTGCAACGCTTGTGTACCGATGGAACCGGTAGAACCGAGTATGGCAATCTGTTTCATTTACTATTATGCTATTTACAATTTACTATTTGGAGACTAAAATACGATGTAAAGCTCGGGATTTACGGCCCTGCCTTATGCCACAGCTCGAAGTGAAGGTGGGGACCGGTGGACAGCTCGCCGGTGTTTCCTACCAGTGCGATGGCTTCACCCCCTTTCACCGCATCTCCTTCCCGTTTCAGCAGAGAGCCGCAATGCTTGTAGACTGACACGAAGTCCTGGTTGTGCTGTATTTCTATCAGATAACCCGTCTCGGCAGTATAGGTACTCAGTATGACGGTACCGTCTAAGGTGGCCAATACGCTTTCGCCCGGATTGGCGGCAATGTCCGTGCCGAAGTGTTTTGTTTCGGCATTGAAGGGAGATGAAATCATGCCGCGTGTGGGGCGGTAGAAAATCAGTCCGTCTATTTCGGGGCGAGCGGTGATGCTCGTCAGGTTGTACTTTTCTGTCTCCTCGTACTGTTTGCGGAATTCGGCTTCCCGTTGTGTACGTTCCATGAGCGAATCTTCGCGCAGGTGGGTCAACGAGTCGATGGAATGTATGGTATCTGCCTTTATCTTGCCCTGGAAGATGTCCTGGATATTCATGATATAGAGGTTCTGTCTGTTCACCAGTTGCTGGAGGGAATCTACGCGCAAGGCATTCTCCACTACCTGGGCACGGATTTCACTGTTCATATATCCCGGCAGGTAGTTGCGCAGCGGGGTGAAGGCTACGATCAGGGAGGCGATGAGAAACAATACGAACAGCACGGAGAGCAATACGGACAGTCCGTTCAGCTTGGATACGCGCAACGTGATGATATCCTCAAGGGTATTCTCGTTCGTAATCGTCAGTCTGTACTTGAACTTGATGTTACTCCAAAATGCTTTTCTTCGTTTCTTTTTCATACCTCTTCTGTTTCGTCCAAAGCTATCAAACCTTCCGGCAGGTCTACGGTGATGACCTTGTGCTTCTGGTCAATGTCTATGATAAACTCTTCTTGTGCCGGCACCAGCAGTTCTTCTCCCTGATAGTCCACCACAAACAGTGTGTTGATGGTCGATGTGTCCACGTCCGTCACTTCTCCCAGCGTGCCGTGATGTACTTCCTCCATACGAAAACCGACGAAGAAGTCCCAACTCAGTTCACCTGGTCCTGCCTCTTCTGCATGCTTTACGGGGAAGTAGACCTCAATATTAGTGAACATGCGGGCGCGTTCTGCCGTGTCCACGCCTTCCAGTTTGACAAGGGCGGTGGTGTCGGAGCGGAAACGGTATTCTTCCAAGAAGAAAGGCACCAGTATACCATCCAGCAGGCAGATTAGGTATTCGGCTTCCACCCGGTCGAAGATGTCATCCGTAAAAGTGAACGATAGTTCTCCGTGAATGCCGTGGGGCTTGTTGAATATACCTATCTTATATACTTCTTCTCTCTTTATCATCTTATTCTATTCTTGTTATTCTTGCTCCGAGCGCATTCAGTCGCCCTTCGATGTTCTGATAGCCACGGTCTATCTGCTCTATGTTGTGGATGCGGCTGATGCCGTCCGCACTCATGGCAGCTATCAGCAGGGCGATGCCCGCACGGATATCGGGCGAGGTCATGTTGCCGCCACGTAGTTTAAAGCCGTGGTCGTGACCGATGACAACGGCGCGGTGCGGGTCGCAGAGGATAATTTGCGCTCCCATATCTATCAGCTTGTCCACAAAGAACAAGCGGCTTTCGAACATTTTCTGGTGAATGAGTACACTGCCTTTTGCCTGGGTGGCAACCACCAGCAGCACACTGAGCAAGTCTGGTGTCAGTCCGGGCCAGGGTGCGTCGGCAATGGTCATGATGGAGCCGTCGATAAAGGACTCTATCTGGTACGTCTCTTGTGAGGGCACGTAAATGTCATCTCCTCGCTGCTCCATCTTGATGCCGAGGCGGCGGAAACTGTCGGGGATAATTCCCAAGTTCTCGTAGGAGACATTCTTGATGGTCAGTTCGCTACGGGTCATGGCTGCCATGCCGATGAAACTGCCCACTTCAATCATGTCGGGGAGGATGGTATGCTCGGTTCCGTGCAGCTCGTCCACTCCTTCGATAGTCAGGAGGTTGGAGGCGATGCTTCTATCTTAGCTCCCATCCGGTTCAGCATTCTGCAAAGTTGCTGCACGTAGGTTCGCAGGCGGCGTTGTAGATGGTGGTCTTGCCTCTGGCAAGGACTGCTGCCATTACAATATTGGCGGTTCCCGTTACAGATGCCTCGTCGAGTAGCATATAACTGCCATGCAGTTGTTTGGCTGATATTTCGTAGATGCCACGTTTCTCATTATAGATGAAGTTGGCTCCTAAATTTTGGATACCAATAAAATGTGTATCCAGACGGCGGCGTCCTATCTTGTCTCCGCCCGGCTTGGAAATCATGGCCTTGCCGAAACGTGCCACCATCGGCCCCACCAGCATGACGGAACCGCGCAGGCTGGAACATTTTTTCAGGAACGCGTCACTTTCCAGATAGGCAAAATCAATGTCGGCAGCTTGAAAACTGTAAGTGTCAATGCCTTTTTTAGATACGCTGACTCCCATATCCCGCATCAATTGGATAAGGTTGTTGACGTCCAGTATGTCCGGGATATTGTGCACAGTCACCTCTTCGGCAGTGAGCAATGTGGCGCAGATAATTTGCAACACCTCGTTTTTTGCTCCTTGGGGGTAAATGTCACCGGAAAGTCTGTGTCCTCCTTCGATTACAAATGATGCCATGAAGTTAGTGATTAGGGGTTAGTGATTAGTAATTAGTGGTCTGCATGGTGATGCCACATGACATTCATCACTAACCACTAATCGCTAATCATTCAATTTTAGTATTTTCGTTTATTGTTCCGGTTGTTATTCCGGTTATTTTGGTTATTCACCTTCGGACGGTAGTTCTGGTCAATACGTTCGGCCATGAGTCGGACGATGCTGTCTGTCATTTGCAGTTTTCCGTCAGAGAGTTCGGTGAGGTCATCTGAAATTTTACGGTCATCGACGGTATCTTTATTCCATGCCATGTAATCTTTCTTCATGTGATTGCAGATGAGGGCTATCAAGTTCTGTTTCTCGTCTCCTTCCGGGAATTCGATAGCTTTCTTTATCAGTACTTCCAGCGTACGGCCGTAGTGGCGGTAACGGATTTTGGTACTGGGGTAGGGGATACTCTCCGGCTTAGTGTTCAGATTGTCCTTGCGGATAATCTCGTACGGATAATCTATATCCAGTTGGAAGTTGGCCATAATGGCAAGGTGGTCCCACAGCTTATGTTTGAAGTCGGGCACATCGCGCAAATGGGGAAACATGTTTCCATGATGTTGATGATTGTATTTGCGCAGCGCTGGCGTTCTGCGCGGTCTTCGATTGTCAGCGCGTGGTCTACCATATTCTGGATGCTGCGGCCATATTCGGGCAGGGGCATCCGTTTTTGTTGGGTGTTATATTGCATCTTTAATTAGTGATTAATGTTCAATGATTAGTGATTAGGGTTTAGCGATTAGTGGTTAGTGATTAATGGGCTACGTAGTGATACCGCATGGTATTCATCCCTAATCCCTAATCGCTAAACCCTAAATAAGTTTCTTTGGCGTGCCGGCTACGAATTCCTTCAAATAGAAGGGTTCGAAATAGGCACATCCTTGAAATCTTGTTCGGCTGTTGCCTTTTCTGCCAACGGGAACATCATGCTGGCAAGCGGCGGATGCCGTCGATGAAGTGTGCATTGGGATGCGTGATTTTCTCTTTGCATTTGGCCGCACCGTCACCGAAGAAATAGACGGGATGTCGCTCTAAGAATTCCAGGTAGGAGTTTTCGTCCACAATATCGGCTGCAATGTCGCGCACCGGTTTCAAGGCACGGTCGTAGATGGCAGCATAGACTTCCATGCGGCGGGCGTCAATCATGGGACAGAGCAGTGCGTCGTCGGGTAGCTCATCGTGGTAGAGTAATACCGGTACACACTGAACTTTCAGGGTTTCCAGTCCGATTAGTGGCAGGTTACGTCCATAGCAGACACCTTTTGCCATTGACACGCCGATACGCAACCCGGTATACGAACCTGGGCCGCAGCTTACGGCGACTGCATCCAACGGCATGGCATGGCTATCGGCAAAGGATAGCGCCTCGTCCACAAAGACTCCCAATGAAACGGCGTGTGAAGGGCCATTCAGGTCCTCTTTCTTGAAAACGTTCTGTCCGTCCTCGCTCACGGCTACGGAGCAGGTAGAAGTGGACGTTTCAATATGCAAGATACATGACATAACTTTTATTCTTGATTTTATTGTGGCAAATTTACGTGATTATTTTCACTAATTAAAATAATCGTGTAATTTTGCGCAAAACTATAACATTATGATACAATCCATGACAGGCTACGGCAAAGCAACCGTCGAACTGCCTGATAAGAAAATCAACGTTGAAATAAAGTCGCTCAATAGTAAGGCAATGGACTTATCTGCCCGCATTGCTCCGCTTTATCGTGAGAAGGAGATGGAAATCCGTAATGAAATATCACGGAAACTGGAACGCGGAAAGGTGGATTTCAGTCTTTGGATAGAAAAGAAAGAGAGTGCGGAAAGCGCCACTCCCATCAACCAGACATTGGTGGAGGGATATTACAAGCAGATTTGTGCTATATCAGAAAATCTAGGAATACCTGTGCCGGATGCGACGGACTGGTTTGCCACGTTGCTCCGCATGCCGGATGTGATGACCAAGAATGAAACGCAGGAACTGAGTGAGGAAGAATGGGCTGTGGTTTATTCGGCTGTGGAAAAGGCTGTCGGTGCGCTGGTGGACTTCCGTAAGCAGGAAGGAGCTGCCCTTGAAAAGAAGTTCCGTGAGAAGATCTCCAACATCTCCCATCTGTTGGAGACTATCGCTCCCTATGAGAAAGAGCGTGTAGCCAAAGTGAAGGAACGTATTACAGATGCACTGGAAAAGACCTTGAGTGTGGATTATGACAAGAACCGCCTGGAGCAGGAGCTCATCTACTACATCGAAAAGCTGGATGTGAACGAAGAAAAACAGCGTCTTGGCAATCATCTGAAATATTTTATCAATACGCTGGAAACCGGAACCGGACAAGGCAAGAAGTTAGTTCATCGCCCAGGAGATGGGACGCGAAATCAATACCTTGGGCAGTAAGTCCA
>ENA-OQCE01000815-OQCE01000815.1-human-gut-metagenome-genome-assembly--contig:-NODE-815-length-14568-cov-1.745032_pt1 | contig 14568 bp, 15 predicted proteins | sample MGYA00242495_ERZ504572 | MGnify/ENA primary metagenome ERZ504572 (study PRJEB26092, sample SAMD00036228) | human gut metagenome | host: Homo sapiens | study: EMG produced TPA metagenomics assembly of...
CGCCAACATACGCTTATGCGAATCTCGATGACGGCTGTGTTCCGGCCAGCAATACGACCCGGTTGGACGCGGCACTTACGAAAGCAGGAGTGAAGCATCTGTGCGAGACTTTTCCGACGGGAGATCACGGCATCGGGTTAGGATATGCTACTTCGGCCAAAGCATGGAGCGAACATATGCTTCGTTTTTTCAACGAAACTTTATAAAAAAAATCCGGTAAATATGGGAAGGGAGATGCGGTAAGAGCATCTCTTTTTTCATATTTTGAATTGTGCCCGGGCAAATACATGAAAAATTCCAGAAAAATTACCATAAAAATCTGATATATCGTAAAAAATCTATGAACATCTAAAAATTCTGGGAACTCTCCTTGAATTCTTCCGGTAGGAGGAAATATTTCCTGATGATAGAATAACAACATAAAACATCGGTGAACCATAAAACGGTTACGAGAAGGAGGAACTATTATGACGACCAAAAAGAAAAAGAGTCAGGGAATGAAGTTATTCCTTATGATTCTCCCATTTCTCATTTTGTGCTTTTTGTTTCGTACTTTCCGCTGCATGGCTGGATCTACGCACTCTATGATTACAAAGCACCGCTGAAACTTTCCCAGTGTCAGTTCGTAGGATTGAAATGGTTTAAGACACTGTTTAGTAACAAGACGCAGGTAATGCAGCTGATTCAGGTAATGAAGAACACATTTGCAATGAGTTTACTCGGTATTGCAACTTCATTTCTCCCGGTACTGTTTGCCGTATTCTTAAACGAGATCAAATGCAAATGGTTTAAGAATCTGGTACAGACACTGACTACACTGCCAAACTTCATCAGCTGGACACTGGTTTACTCCATTGCTTTCTGTCTGTTTTCTACCACAGGTATGTTCAACACAGTGATGCAGAACCTTGGCGTAATCTCAGAACCGTTAAAGATTCTCGACAGTGGCAGGCATGTATGGCTGCAGATGATTCTCTGGAGTACATGGAAAGGCCTTGGATGGGGCGCAATTATGTATCCGGCAGCAATCGCAGGAATCGATCAGGAAATGTATGATGCGGCAAAGGTGGACGGAGCCGGACGTTTCCAGATATCAAAAACATCACGATTCCATCCATTATGCTACATACTTCGTAATGTTAATGCTTTCGGTAGCAAACTTCCTGAACAATGGTATGGATCAGTACTTTGTGTTCCAGAATGCATTTAACAAATCAACAATTCAGGTACTTGATCTGTATGTATACAACATTGGTATGACCGGACGAAGTTTATCCCTTGCAACGGCAATTGGTATCTTAAAGAGTATCGTCAGCGTAACACTTCTTGCAATTGTAAACTTCGTTTCGAAGAAGACACGTGGCGAGAGCATGATTTAATAGGAGGAAAAAGCAATGAAGATTAAAACAAGTAAAGGAGACCGCACATTTCAGGTAATCAATATTCTGATTTTTGCTATCTTTGCTATCATTTGTGCTTATCCTTTTTACTATCTGATCATCAACTCGATCAGTGCAAACGATCTGAGTGCAAGTGGTTAAAGTAAATTTTCTGCCGCATGGTTTTCAGCTTTGAGAACTATGTAAAAGTATTCCAGCTGAATGGTCTTGGAACCGCAGCAATGGTATCCCTTGGAAGAACTGTGATCGGTACAATCTGTACGGTACTTGCTTCCGTTTATCTGGGATTCATGTTTACCCAGCAGCGGATGTGGCACAGAAAACTGTGGTATCGTTTTATGGTAATTACCATGTACTTTAACGCAGGTCTGATCCCAATGTACATGACCATGAAGACCTTACATCTGACCAACAGTTTCTGGGTATACATCATCCCGGCAATTGTACAGCCGTTCAACATCATTATGGCAAAGACTTATGTAGAATCCATTCCGCCTGCATTGCAGGAGGCGGCAGAGATCGATGGAGCCGGAACCATGACCGTATTCGCAAAAGTCATTCTTCCAACCTGTAAACCGATTATGGCAACCATCGCCATCTGGTCCGCAGTAGGACAGTGGAACTCCTTCCAGGATACGTTGATTTATATTACAGACCAGAAGTTATATTCCTTACAGTATTTACTCTATACTTACCTGAATCAGGCAAGTTCACTGGCAACCATGGTACAGCAGTCCGGTGGAAATGTATCTGCCGTTGCGAACCTGGCAACCCAGCAGACACCGACATCCATCCGTATGACGATTTCCGTTATCGTTGTACTGCCGATTCTGTTCGTATATCCGATTTTCCAGAAATCCTTTGTCAAAGGTATTATGATCGGATCAGTGAAAGGCTAAAAGAAACACTTGTTTCTTTTACATACATTCATGTAAAATATTATAGAGGAGGATTTACAATGAAGAAAAAGAATGTACAGCGTGCGCTTGCACTGGCACTCGCTGCAACGATGCTCGCCGGAACCGTAGCAGGCTGCGGAAAAAGCTCAGACAGTGATTCCACACAGGGGGGCAAGTCATCCAATGGAAAATATGCCAAGGAGCTGACGATTGATGTGTTCGACAGTCAGGCAAACTTCCAGGGTGAGCAGACCGGATGGTTTGCAAAACTGATCAAAGATAAGTTCAATATCAAATTGAACATTATTGCACCAAACGTGGCAGGTGGTGGAGATACTTTATATCAGACACGTTCTGCAAACGGTAATCTTGGTGACTTAATTATCACAAATCTGGATTCCAGTCGTTTGAAAGATATGGTGACCGCAGGACTTGTCCTTGATATGAGTGATTATATTAAGGATGAGAAATATTTACAGGATCGTATGGATGCAATCAATACCGCAAGTAAACTTTCCGGAACGGATGGAGTATGGGCAGTACCGAGTGAAATTTCCAATCAGCCGGCAACTGAGCCTTGTGAGGCATCTGAGCCAACCAATGCACCATCTCTTCGCTGGGATGTGTACGGAGAAGTTGGATATCCGGAAATGGATACACTGGAAGATATGATTCCGGTTCTGGAACAGATGCAGGAAAAGGCAAAGGGAACCAGCAAAGACGGAAAAGATGTCTATGCGCTTTCTCTCTTCAAAGACTGGGATGGAGATATCATGCAGAATGCAGGTGCTTTCTGTGCTCTGTACGGATATGAGAACCTTGGATTTGCACTCGGCAAAGTAGACGGATCTGAAATCCAGAGTGTAATTGACAGCGATAGCATGTATGTACGTGCATTGAAGTTCCTGTTTGAAGCAAATCAGAAAGGACTTATTGATCCGGAGTCTACCACACAGAATTTCGATACGTTACAGACAAAGTTCCGTAATGGTGATGTATTATACAGCTTCTGGCCATGCTTGGTGCCGGTGTATACAACACAACAGAGAATACTTCGGAAGGTAAGGGATTTGCCTCTGCGACAATTAAGGATATGAAGTGCCTGTCTTACGGTTCTATGCCGGATGGTAAGATGAGTGTTGGTATCATGGTCGGCAGCCAGACAAAAGACCCACAGAGAATGGTTGATTTTATCAACTGGTTATACTCTCCGGAAGGAATTGAAGCTTCTTCTGCACAGAGTGGTGGTAACTGTGGACCGGAAGGCCTGACATGGGAAATGAAAGATGGTAAGCCTGTACTTACAGATTTCGGTGTAAAGGCATTTGTTGATATTGACGAGAGCCTGAAAGTGCCGGATGAATGGGGCAGCGGAACATGGAAAGATGGTGTATCTGCATTGAACTTTAAGGCAAATGGTATCGTTGATACAGATCCGGATACCGGTATCTGCTACAACTATCAGAGATGGGATGATTATCTTGAGAAGACTTCTACCAAGTTAAAAGAAGACTGGTCAGCACATAATGATGGAGATACCACAGAGATCGAACACTTTGAGAAAACCGGTAATCTGTTAGTTCTTCCAGGAACAAACTATTCCACACCGGAGTACTCTACCGATATCAGTACCATCAAAGAGCAGTGCAAGCAGACAATCGTTGCAGATTCATGGCAGATGGTATTTGCAAAGAATGAAGCTGAGTTCAACAAGATCTTAAAAGATATGCAGGATACCGTAAAGGGTCTTGGATACGATCAGGTATTTGAAGTAGATAAGAAAGATTATGAAGATAAAGTAAAGTGCATCAATGATGTATTAAGCGAATCTAAGTAATTGGATAAAATCAGATAAAACCCTTAACAAAAGCCGGTGCGTGATGCACCCGGCTTTCTTTTGCTTATAATCAATGATCCTGATTTTTACGGTATTCCGCAGGGCTGATATTTTTGCTCGCTTTAAATTTCTGGTGAAAATAATCAACATTTTTATATCCGACACTTGCCGCAATTTCATAAATCTTCATATCTGTCTGATCAAGCAGCTCGGTTGCTTTTTCAATGCGTACCTGATCCAGATAGGTATTGAAACGAACACCCATTTTCTGGGTAAACAGTTTTCCGAGGTAGGAACTGTTGTAACCAAACAGTGGGGCCAGAGTCTCTAATTTCAGCTGGCTGGCATAATTGTGATTGATGTAATTTAAAATATCATCGAACACACTTGCCGAGGAATTGCTTCCGATCGCGCGCATGATCATATCGAACTGTTCGTTAAAATACAATAGAATCTCGTACAGATAGTATTTATTTTCAATGAGTTCTATGATCGCCGCATTATGTACAAACGGGATACTGGTGTTGCTGTACGTGTGTGTGATCGCCTGTTTGATCTCCAGAAAAATATCTGCCAGAAAATATTTGATACTCGATACATCACAGTTACTATTAAAAAGAAACTGTCGCAGATCTTCGAGAACTTCGGAAATCCGGCGCTGATTACAGGTTTTAATGTAATCGGTAAGTAACGCGCTGTAATGTCTTGTTTTTTCTGCGTCCAGATTGCGGAGGCGGAATTTCTGCGGCAGTTCCTCATAGGAGAGAACATGCTGGTTTTCTCCGCAGAAGAAACGCCGGGACAACAGCCGCTGGCACAGCTCGTAAGATTCGTGAATCTGTGAAAGGGAAGAAACCGTCGGTCCGTAGATTAGAAAGATCGTATCCAGCGGAGATCCTTTCTGCGTTCCCTTGTCATAGTGGTGCAGACAGGCATTTAACCGTTCCAGTGCAAAATTGCCTTTGAGTAATATAATGTCATGATTGTCGATATTGACATGCTCAAAGGAATTGTTGTCTTTGTTGGTGACACGCAGCAGATCACTGAAACTGTAGGAACGAAAATATGGCATATAGCTTTCGTAAATCAGCACCTGATAGATCGGATAGGAGAGCCTAATTCCTGATAATCAATGGACGGGTTAAAATCATTTCCGGTCAGCAGATCGTATAGTACGGTGGTTTTTGCTTTTTTCAGGTACTGGTTGCGGGATGTCTCGCTGTTTAGCTGAAATTCAATTTTTTCGTGGACGTCCTGTACTGCTTTTTCCAGCTCATCTTCATCAATCGGTTTGGTCAGATAGTAGGAGGCACCAAATTGCAGTGCCGTCTGTGCGTACTTAAAATCCGAGTAACCGCTTAAGATAAATAAATGCACCGGAAATCCTTCACTGCGCGCTTTTTCCATCAGTTCCGTGCCAAGCATTCCGGACATCCGGATATCGAGAAGAACCAGTCCCGGGCGGTACTGGCGGATCATTTCCAGGGCATCTTCTCCGTTGGCGGCTTCCCCGCAGATACAAAATCCCAGGTGTTCCAGTCAATGATATAGCGGAGTCCCTCTCTTACAATTTGTTCATCATCTACAATAAGTACGTTGATAATTTTGTTTGCCATGTTTTTCATCCTGTTTCCTAAATTGTTTTTGGTATTTTCAGCCGGACGGTCGTACCGGCTCCGATTGCGCTGTCAATCTCCATATAATATCCTTCCCCGTAGAACAGGGAAATTCTCTGATTGATGTTGTAAAGACCGATGCTGTGGGTATCGGAGGAAGGGTGGTTTCTGATTCGATCCCGCAGTGCGTCGAGTTCTTCGTTTGTCATTCCCTGTCCGTTATCTTTGATCGTGATCAGCAGGGTTGCGTCCGCAGAAGCATCTGGATGGTGATCATACCGTCTTCCGTTTTGCTCTCAAGTCCGTGAAGAATTGCATTTTCTACCACAGGTTGCAGGAGCAGCGGAAGAATCTTGCAACTGTTGGTGTCGAGATCTTCGTCCACCTGAAGGGTGTAATTTACGCGGTCCCCAAAGCGGAGCTGCTGAATGGAGAGATACGTTTTGATATATTCGAGCTCTTTGGTCAGTGTGGTGAAACTTGTGCCGGTATTATCGAGCACGTAACGCATGGATTTTCCAAGCAGTTTAATGGAAGTTGCTACATTCCGGTTGCCACAGGAGAGTGCCTGCATCCGGATCGTTTCCAGAGTGTTATACAAGAAATGCGGATTGATCTGACTGGCAAGCATTTCAAATTCCATTTGCTGCTGCCGGTTGACCAGTTGCTGTTCCCGGATCCGTGCTTCATAAAACTGCGCTTCCTTATCGTGAATCGCATCCACGGTCAGTTTGAGGTCTTTAAAGGTATCGCTTAACTCATCATCACCGCGGAATTGTTCGATGATATTGTAATCGCCGAGGCTGGCACGGTGCATTGCTGATTTCAGGGTTGTAATCCTTGTGCTGAAATAGTCCGAAAAACAGATCATCAGAATCAATGGTACAAGCAGGGCAAGTACCAGAATCAGGACAAATACGGCAACGGTATGATTGATTGTTTTTAAGGCATCCGGGTCCACGGTCCGCACATAAAACAAATTGTTGGATTTGTAGGACTGCAGAGTTACATAGTTGACCAGACGCATCTGGTTTCCGATTTCTTTCGGACCGGTGTAGCGGTAAATATAGCCGGAAAAATCATCGGGAAACTCCATGTCTTTGCCGATCAGAACAGAGTCTGTGGCATAGATGATCTGGGTTCCGTCCAGACTGATGGTTGTTTCATTGCTGGACTGCTCCAGATGATTTTTAATGGTATTGCGGTCCAGACCGACAACCAGAAATGCCTGATATTTACTGGAGGCAACACCGATCCGCCGGATCAGTGTCAGTTCACGGTAAGGCTGCCGGACGATTGCCGTGTATCGCTGCAGGGAAGCCCATGTACTCCAGTTATTTCCCAGGGTTTTGCGCCATTCGTCCAGGACAAAATTCTGCTGATAATGAATATGCTCGGAATTTTGAAGGTTTGGATTGTTGGTATAAATCTGAATGCGGGCAACGGCTGCTGTATTCTCAAAATAAGTCTGGAGTGCCCGCTCCAGAGCCGTAAGCTGTTCCTCGATACCGGAATCCAGTGATTCTGCCGCAAACAGACTCAGACACTGATTACTGTTAAGCAGGGTATCGGAAGATGAATATATGGTAGTTGTGATGTCGTTTAAGGAGGAGGCAACACGCAGGCCATCTGCCTTCTCCAGAGATTCATAGCGGGCAAGCATCTGTTTTCGCACGCTGGCAATGGAAAAGATGCCGATTACCAGAAGCGGAAACATGCCTGCCAGCAGAAAAATACGAAGCAGCTGACTTCTGACAGAATGTGTATCATGTATTTTATTAATATGTAGTTTCATAAAATATCCTTTGTTATAAAATTAAGGGATAATACCGTCTGGCAAATTCTATAAATATTATAGTAAATTACGTCTAAAATTTCTAGTAGGAAAGCACGGATAAATTTTGTATAGTGTGGATAAGGGAAAATAAAACATTCGTATGGCGAAGGGAAAGAGAGGAAAATAAGATATGAAATTCAGTAATGGATGCTGGCTGCAGAAAGAAGCTGCGCCTGCTTTTCACCGGCAGAAGTTTATTTTACAAAAATTGAAAAAGATAAAGTAGTGCTCTGTGCACCGACACATAAGATTAATCACAGAGGAGATACATTGGGCGGAATCAATCTTACGGTTGAAATTACCACTCCGATGCCGGAAGTAATCCGTGTAAAGACGTATCATTATAAGGGCGCAATTCAGGATGGACCACAGTTTGCATTAAATCTTCCCAAACAGACAGCAATTGATGCCACCGAAGATGATGAGAAGATTGTTGTAAAAAGCGGAAATGCAAAACTGGTTATTACCAAAGAGAACTGGTCCATGACTTACTATAACGGGGATAAGAAGCTCAGTACCAGTGCATGGCGTGATCTTGCCTATATGAAGACGGACTGGAAGGGTGATGCTTATGTAAAGAGCGCAGATAAGGATGCCTATATGAGACAGCAGCTTTCTTTAGGTGTGGGAGAGCTGATCTACGGTCTTGGTGAGCGCTTTGCCGCATTTACCAGAAACGGTCAGTCCATAGATATCTGGAATGAAGATGGCGGTACCTCCACCGATCAGTCTTATAAAAATATTCCGTTTTATATTTCAAACAAGGGATATGGTGTGTTTGTCAACCATACCGAGAAAGTATCATTTGAAGTGGCAACGGAAGCGGTCACAAAAGTAGAATTTTCTGTGCCGGGAGAGAGTCTGGATTATTTCTTCTTTAACGGACCGGATCTGAAGGATGTTCTGCGCCGCTATACGGATCTGACCGGAAAACCGGCACTTCCTCCGGCCTGGACATTTGGCCTCTGGCTTTCCACATCCTTTACGACAAACTATGATGAAAAAACAGTTATGAGCTTTATCGATGGTATGCTCGATCGTGGAATTCCGCTTAAAGTATTCCATTTTGACTGCTTCTGGATGAAAGATTTCCACTGGACCGATTTCCTGTGGGATGAGCGTGTATTCCCGGACCCGGAGGGGATGCTTTCCCGTATGAAAGCAAAGGGATTAAAGATCTGTGTATGGATTAATCCGTATATTGCACAGGAATCCGTGATGTTTGACGAGGGCATGGAAGGCGGATATTTCCTGAAGCGTCCGGACGGTTCTGTATGGCAGTGGGACATGTGGCAGCCGGGCATGGCAATCGTCGACTTTACCAACCCGGAGGCAAAGAAATGGTATCAGAAGAAACTCGAAGCATTGGTTGATATGGGTGTGGATTGTTTCAAGACAGATTTTGGTGAGAGAATTCCAACCGATTGCGTTTACTATGACAAGAAAAATCCGGAAAAAATGCACAATTATTATACCTATTTATATAATGAAGCTGTATTTGAAGTTCTTGAGAAAAAGAAAGGAAAAGATGAGGCAGTACTGTTTGCGAGATCTGCTACCGCAGGTGGACAGAAATTCCCGGTACACTGGGGCGGAGACTGCTGGTCTGATTATGAATCCATGGAAGAAAGTCTGCGTGGCGGATTATCCTTACAGCTTTCCGGATTTGGGTTCTGGAGCCATGATATCGGCGGATTTGAAAACACTTCTACCGCGGATGTCTATAAGAGATGGTGTGCGTTTGGTCTGCTTTCTTCTCACAGCCGTCTGCATGGAAGTACATCATACCGTGTGCCGTGGGCTTATGACGATGAGGCCGTGGATGTGCTGCGCAGCTTTGTACGCCTGAAAGCACGTCTGATGCCATACCTGTGGAAGACCGCGCTGACAGCACATAACGAGGGAATTCCAAGCATGCGTGCGATGGTTCTTTCTTACACAAATGATAAAATGTGCAATTATCTGGATAAGCAGTATATGCTCGGCGACAGCTTACTAGTTGCTCCAATCTTTAACGATGAGGGAATTGGAGAATACTATCTGCCAAAGGAGAACGGCATATGGACCGATTTCTTCACCGGCAGGCAGCAGGAAGGCGGAGACTGGTATACCCGCACATATGCTTATACGGAGATTCCGCTGATGGTACGTCCGAATACGGTACTTCCGCTTGGAAACAGCGAAGAGGGACCAGAGTATGATTATGCCGATCAGGTGACATTCCGTGTATATGATGTACAGGATGAGGCAGCTGCTGAAATCTACGATATGGATCAGAATAAAGTGGCTTCCATTGTGGTAAAACGCATAGAGGATAAGCTTGTGATCGACTGCGACAGCAAAAAGCCGTTTACCGTAGAACTGGTTAATACCGGCATTTTAGATGTGAAGGGCGCAAAGGCATCCAAAGAAAATAAAAACACCATTCTTCGTGACTGTGAGAGCCACATAGAGTGTATACAGTAAAATCAGGTAAGAGGAAAAATTGATGGATAAAGTATTGGAAAACCGGATCTGTCTTCTGATCAAGGAAATGACACTGGAAGAGAAAACCGGCATGATCCACGGTGCGGGTCTGTTTCGCACCGCGGGGGTGGAAAGAATTCATATTCCCCCTTTAAAGATGTCCGATGGACCGATGGGTGTGCGCAGCGAGTTTGTCAATGATCAGTGGATGCCGGTCGGAACACCAGATGATTATGTGACATATTGTCCGAGCAACAGTGCGATTGCGATGACATGGAACCGCAAACTTGCACGCAATGCAGGAAAAGTGTTGGGAGAAGAAGCACGCGGAAGAGGCAAAGATGTGATTCTTGCTCCGGGTATTAATATCAAAAGAACACCTGCATGCGGAAGAAATTTTGAATATATCAGTGAAGATCCAAGACTGACCAGTGAACTTGCCGTTCCGATAGTTCGTGGAATCGAGACGTCTGATGTGGCAGCATGTGTAAAGCATTTTGCAATGAACAATCAGGAAACCGAACGGCTCTGGGTAAATGTGGAAGCGGATGAGCGTACAATGCGTGAAATTTATTTCCCGGCATTTCAGGCGGTTGTACAAAAAGCGGGTGCAAAGTCGATCATGGCTCTTATAATCTGATCCGCGGAACACATGTCTGTGAAAACAAAGATATTATGGGAACCGTACTGCGCAAAGAATGGGGATTTGACGGAACCATTATCTCTGACTGGGGAGCCGTACATACAACAAAGGGGACCGCAGAGGGACCGCTTGATATCGAAATGTCGGTAACCAGTGATTTTGATGACTATTTTCTTGCGAATCCGCTGATCAGCGAAATCCGAAAAGGGAATATAGATGAGGCCTGTGTGGACGAAAAAGTGCGCAATATTCTGCGGATGATGGTACGCCTGCATATGATTGAACTGACAGAAGTACCGGATTCTGATGGAAAAAAGAAAATTCTGGTTCAGAAGAACAAGAACCGGAAAGCGGGAAGTTATAATACGGCAAAACACCGTTTTGAAGTTTTAAAAGTAGCAAGAGAATCGATCACACTGTTAAAAAATGAAGACCGGAAACTTCCGCTTGATCCTGCAATCGATAAAGTTCTTGTCATTGGGCAGAATGCAGTGATTTCACAGGCTATGGGTGGCGGAAGTGCGGAGATTAAAGCTTTGTATGAGATTACACCACTGCTTGGAATCAGCAAGTTTCTCGGTGGAAACTGCGAAGTCCGTTATGCCAGAGGATATGATATTCCGGCAAAAAAGGAAAGCGATCATAACTGGCAGGAAGACAGCTTGATGCAAGCAAAGCGGCGGCTGAGACAGCAAAGGAAACCGAGGACAGTGCACGTCTGCGGAAAGAAGCTGTGGAACTGGCAAAAGAATATAAGCATGTCATTTATGTGGGTGGTTTAAATCATGATCAGGATCTGGAAGGACAGGACCGTGCGGATTTAACCCTGCCATACGGACAGGATCGGCTGATTACAGAGCTTCTTGAGGTTCGACCGGATATGACAATTGTAATGCTTGCCGGAAGTCCGGTTTCCATGAAACCATGGGCGGACAGGGCAAAGGCAATTGTTTGGATGAGTTACAGCGGTATGGAAGGAGGCACTGCGCTTGCAGAGGTATTGTTTGGTGCAGTAAATCCTTCCGGAAAACTTGCAGAAACGCTTCCGGAAGAGATTCCGGAATGTTTCCGGAAAGAAGCGTATTTCCCGGGAAGACCTCTGACAGACGAAGAGAAGAAACATATGAATGCACATTTGACACAGACCTATGCAGAAGGCATCTTCGTGGGATACCGTTATTACGAAAAGAACCGGATTCCGGTACAGTTTTGTTTCGGACATGGATTGTCTTATACAGACTTTACCTATGATAATTTAAAAATTGAGGAAATTCCGTCCAAAGCGCGTGCCAATGGATTTGATGTACAGCTTCAGGTGCGCAATGTAGGAGCACTGGAGGGAAAAGAGACGGTTCAGTTGTATCTTGGAGAGAAGACGGTTTCTCCGGAAAACCCGGTGAAGGAACTGAAGGCATTTGAAAAAATCTGTCTTCGTCCGAGGGAAACCAAGACCGTGCTTTTGAAAATCACGATGGAAGATTTCATGCATTATGATGAAGCTGCCGGAACATGGAGATTAAAACATGGGGATTACCGCATTTATGTCGGAAGCTCCCTGCAGGATATCCAGTTGACACAGGATATTACGATATAAGCAGCAAATGCCGTGCATCTGAAAGATGCGCGGTTTTCTTTTTCTTTCCCATGCTATGATGGAGACAGAAAAAGAAAGAGAGAACAAAACATATGGGATATATATTGGAATTGAGAAAACAGGTAGGTCATCGGCCGTTGATTATGACCTGTGCAGGAGTGCTGCTTTTGAATGAAAAAAGGGAGTTGCTTCTGCAGAAACGTGCAGACAACGGGTTATGGGGATATCCCGGGGGTTCTATGGAACTCGGGGACAGCTTTGAAGACTGTGCCAGACGGGAAGTACAGGAGGAAACAGGACTGATCTGCGGAAACCTCGAACACTTTATGAATGTCTCCGGAGAAGAAGTACATTATGTCTATCCAAACGGGGATGAAATTTATGCCGCAGAAGAGATCTTTTTATGCCGGAAATTTTCCGGACAGATCATCTGCCAGCAGGAGGAAGTAGAAAAACTTTGTTTTTCCGTATGGATGAACTCCCATCGAAAGAGCAGATCAATCCCAATAATTATCCGGCAATCGAACGGTTAAGGAGAATGATGGATGAGAATTGCACAACGGGAAAAGGAAATTTTACAGAAGGTAGAAGAAAAGATTGCTAGGGGACCTTATGAGGCTTCATGGGCATCGCTGTGTGAAGCGCAGATGCCGCAGTGGCTGGCGAAAGAAAAACTCGGTATTTTTATACACTGGGGTGTTTACAGTGTTCCGGCAAATTCCAATGAGTGGTATCCGCGCAACATGTACAAAGAAGGAATGCCGGCATATGAGCATCACAGAAAAACTTATGGATTGCAGAAGAACTTCGGGTATAAGGATTTTATTCCGATGTTTCGGGCTGAACATTTTTGCCCGGCGGAGTGGATGGAACTGTTTCAGGCGGCAGGAGCCGGTTATGTGTTTCCGGTAGCGGAACATCATGATGGATTTCAGATGTACCGGAGTGATCTTTCCGATTGGAACGCGGTCGACATGGGACCGAAACGGGATGTTCTCGGGGAACTGAAAGAGGAAGCAAAAAAGCGGGGAATTCATTTCTGTACATCTTCCCACCGTGCGGAACACTGGTTTTTCCTCGGAAATGGAAAACGTTTGACAGTGATATCCATGAACACTGAAAAAAGGGGATTTTTACTGGCCATCCATGCCGGAGGCAGATCCGGAGGACCTGTATTCCAGACCGTATCCGACAGAAGAGTTTCTCGATGACTGGCTGGCACGGACGGCAGAACTTATCCTTAATTACCGTCCGCGCCTGTTGTATTTTGACTGGTGGGTCCAGCATGAGGCATTTAAGCCCTATTTAAAGAAACTTGCCGCGTTTTATTATAATTGCGGAGCGGAATGGGGGACGAATGTTGCCATCTGTTACAAGCATGATGCGATGGCGTTTGGCAGTGGAATTGTAGAAATGGAACGTGGCGGCTTTGCGGAGGCAAAACCGTATCCGTTGGCAGACAGATACCGCAATTGCAAGAAATTCCTGGTGCTATACGGATACACTGATCTATAAAACAAGTCAAGAAATCATCTGTACGCTGGTGGATGTGGTAAGTAAAAACGGAAATCTTTTATTAAATGTCGGACCGAAGGCGGATGGCACGCTTCCGGAAGGAGATAAAAAGATTCTCCGGGATCTGGCGGACTGATGGCGGTGAACCGGGAAGCCATCCATGGAGCAAAGGTATGGAGAAAATCGTCCGAAGGTCCGACAAAGATGCAGGAGGGACAGTTCTCAGATCAGAAAGAGATGGTCTATACGCCGCAGGATTACCGTTTTACAGTGAATCATGGAAATATTTATGCCATTGCGTTAAAGTGCCCGCAGGATGGAAACTTTTGCGTTCAGTCTCTGGCAGAAAGCAGTGACCAGAATCTCCCGGAATTCCATGGATTATCAGACAGGTAGAAGTTCTTGGATATGAAAAATCCCCGGAATGGAAAACGGACGCAGAAGGTCTGCATGTGAAGACCTCCGGTTTTTATTCTGAATTTCCGGTCGTGTTAAAAATTGTTGTTTCTTAAAATTACCGCAGAAGAGAAAAATTTCCAGCTTTGTTACTTCTTGCCTTTTGCTACAGAGAATGGTAGGATAAGACATAGAATGAGTTACAAAGGATCAAAACACATATAAGTGGGGGGAATTCTTATGAGAAAAGCAAAGAAATTAATAGCCGGAATCAATGCTTGCATGTATGTTTATTGGCGGGAACTGGTGTGGAGCCGTCAGATGTGTATGCGGCGGGAACCACTGCAGGTTCGCTGGAAATGAAG
>ENA-OQCE01000818-OQCE01000818.1-human-gut-metagenome-genome-assembly--contig:-NODE-818-length-14539-cov-3.611227_pt1 | contig 14539 bp, 33 predicted proteins | sample MGYA00242495_ERZ504572 | MGnify/ENA primary metagenome ERZ504572 (study PRJEB26092, sample SAMD00036228) | human gut metagenome | host: Homo sapiens | study: EMG produced TPA metagenomics assembly of...
TCAAAGGCAAGAAGCTTCCTGGCCGCCTGGGTGGTCAGAGTGCGACCGTTCAAAGACTGACGATTGCCAAAGTGGATGCAGAACGCAACCTCATCATGGTCAAGGGTTCTGTTCCTGGTGCCGCTGGTACCTTCCTGATGCTTAGAGACACGGTTCGCCCCGTTGTCAAAAAAGCTGACAAGAAATAATTCGAAAGGAGGGCGTTACAATGCCGAAAGTTGCAATTTACGATCTGACCGGTAAAAAGACCGGTGAAGAAATAGAATTGATGGATTACGTCTTTGGCGTAGAATTCAACGAAGCCGTTGTCCACCAGGCTGTTGTTATGCAGCAAGCCAATGAACGTCAAGGCACCCATGCTACCAAAACCCGCGGTATGGTCCGTGGTGGCGGCAGAAAGCCTTGGAAACAGAAAGGTACTGGCCGTGCCCGTGCCGGTTCCGTTCGTTCCCCTCTGTGGGTCGGCGGCGGTACCATCTTTGGACCGAGTCCCCGCAGCCATGCTATCGATATGCCCCGTAAAGCCCGTCGCCTTGCTATCCGCTGCGCACTGAGCTCCAAGGTTGCCGATGGCTCCCTCGTTATCGTTGATGGTCTTTCCTTTGCCGATAACAAAACCAAGAACACCGTTGAAATGCTCAAAGGCTTCGAAGCTTCTAATAAGAAAGCCCTGATCATCACGGACGGTGAAAACGAAAACGTTGAACTTTCTTCCCGCAACATTGAGAAAGTCAAGGCACTCAGCAACGACTGCCTGAATGTTTTCGACATCCTGAATGCAGAAAAAGTACTGCTGGCCAAAGATGCCGTAGCTAGAATTGAGGAGGTGCTCGCATAATGGCTGCTAATCCTCGCGACATCATCATTAGACCTATCGTTACCGAAAAGACTTCTGATATGATGAAGGACAACAAATATACTTTCCAGGTAGCTATGGGAGCTAACAAGACAGAAATCCGCCAAGCCATTGAAGCCATCTTCAATGTCAAGGTTGTTAACGTCAACACTGTCCGCGTTGAAGGCAAGAAAAAACGTATGGCAGATTTGAAGGTAAGCGTTCCGATTACAAGAAAGCAATTGTAAAGCTCGCTAGTGGCAATACGATTCCGCTCTTCGAAGGAATGTAATTCGTCTAAGGAGGTCAAAACATGGCTATTAAAAGCTTTAATCCGTATTCTCCTTCTAGACGCAGCATGACTGTGTCCACCTTTGAAGAGATTACGACGGATAAGCCCCATCGCCCTTTGGTTGTCAAACTGAACAAGCATGCCGGCCGCAACTACACCGGTAAGACCACGGTCCGTCATCAGGCGGCGGCCACAAGAGACAATATCGTATCATCGATTTCAAACGTACGAAGGACAATATCCCGCTAAAGTGGCTACGATCGAATACGATCCTAACCGTTCTGCCAACATTGCCCTTTTGAACTATGCTGACGGCGAAAAACGCTACATCCTGGCTCCTCAGGCCTGAAGGTCGGCGATGTCGTCGTAAGCGGTCCCGAAGCTGATATCAAGGTCGGCAACACGCTGCCGCTCCTCAATATCCCCCTTGGTACCATGGTCCACAACGTCGAAATGAAAATCGGCAAAGGTGGTCAGCTTGGCCGTTCTGCTGGCGCTGGTATCCAGCTCATGGCTAAGGAAGGCAGCTATGCCCTGCTCCGTCTCCCCTCTGGTGAGCTCCGTCAGGTCCACATCAACTGCCGTGCAACCATCGGCGAAATCGGCAACCTGGATCACGAAACCTGACCCTTGGTAAAGCCGGCCGTTCCCGTTGGCTTGGTGTCCGTCCTGCTAACCGCGGTGTTGCGATGAACCCGAACGACCATCCGCATGGCGGTGGTGAAGGTCACTCCCCTGTTGGTCGTAAGCGTCCTGTTACTCCTTGGGGCAAGAGTGCTTTTGGTACTCGTACCCGGAAGAACAAGAAAGCTTCCAGCAAACTGATCCTGAAACGCAGAACGAAATAACCAAGTACTGGGAAAGGAGGCATAACCCGTGTCCAGATCTGTAAAAAAAGGACCGTACGTCCAGGAAAGCCTGAAAAAGAAAATTGATGCCCTGAATGCTGCAGGGGAAAAGAAAGTCGTCAAGACTTGGAGCCGCAGCTCTACGATTCTCCCTGAATTCCTGGGGCATACCATTGCTGTTCATGACGGCCGCAAACATGTTCCCGTCTACATTACGGAAGATATGGTTGGCCATAAACTCGGCGAATTTGCACCGACCCGCCTCTTCAGAGGCCATGGTGATAAAGCGGCTGCTGTCGCTGGTAAATAATTAGGGGAAGGAGGAACCATACGATGGAAGAAGCTAAGGCTGTTGCCAAATATATCCGCATCGCACCGCGCAAACTGCGCATTGTGATCAACCTCATCCGCGGTAAGTCCGTGAACGAAGCATTCGCAATCCTCAAGTACACCCCTAAGGTTGGTTCTGAAGTGATTGAGAAGGTGCTTCGCTCGGCTGTTGCCAATGCGGAACATAATTTCGACATGAACGTTGATAATCTGGTAGTGTCCAGCGCATTTGTGGACCAGGGTCCGACCATGAAAAGAATTCATCCACGCTCCCGTGGACAGGCATTCAAGATCCTGAAACGCTCCAGTCACGTGACTGTTGCTGTATCCGAAAAATAATCATCCTGTCAGAAGGAGGGAATGAATAGTGGGTCAGAAAGTTAATCCACATGGTTTTAGGGTTGGCGTAATCGATGATTGGGATTCCAAGTGGTTCGCGACAAAGACTATCAAAAATATCTTTTGGAAGATATCAAAATCCGTGAATTCATTAAAGATAAACAGTTCCAGGCTGGCATTTCCCGTGTAGCCATCGAAAGAACCGAACAAAAGATGCGTATTTCCATCTACACGGCTAAACCGGGTATTGTCATTGGCCGTCAGGGCAGCAATATTGAGCTCCTCAAGAAGGATCTTGCTAAACTGACTGACAGCAAACTGGACATCAACATCATCGAGGTCAAATCCCCCGATATGGACGCTACCCTCGTTGCTGAAAACGTAGCTGGCCAGCTGGAACGCCGTATCGCTTTCCGCCGTGCCATGAAACAGTGCGTAGCCGTACCATGCGCTTGGGTGCAAAAGGAATCAAGATCACCTGCTCCGGCCGTCTTGGCGGTGCTGAAATTGCCCGTACCGAATCTTATCGTGACGGCAGCATTCCCCTGCACACCCTGCGTGCCAACATTGACTATGGTACTGCTGAAGCCCATACCACCTATGGCCGCATCGGCATCAAGGTATGGATCTATAAAGGTGAAGTTCTCCCGACTGTGAAAGCAGCCGCTAAGAAAGAAGCTCCTGAAGGGCAAGAAGGAGGGGCGAAATAATGTTATTACCAAAGAGAGTACAGCATCGTAAACAACATAGAGGACGCATGAAGGCCGCGCAATGCGTGGTAATCGTGTAGCACACGGCGAGTATGGTTTGGTCGCCCTGGAACCGTCCTGGATCACCAACCGTCAGATCGAGCTGCCCGTATTGCTATGACCCGTTACATCAAACGTGGCGGTCAAGTCTGGATCCAGATTTTCCCGGACAAACCTGTCACCGCTAAAGCCGCTGGCTCCCGTATGGGTAGTGGTAAAGGTTCCCCTGAATACTGGGTTGCCGTTGTCAAACCGGGCCGCGTGATGTTCGAAATGGCTGGCGTAACGGAAGAAGTTGCTCGCGAAGCGATGCGTCTTGCTGGCAACAAACTGCCGATCAAGACCCGTTTTGTTAGCAAGGAACAGCTGGATGCCGAAGTCACCGCGCGTGAAAATGGAGTAGGTGGTGAAGCTTAATGAAAACTAAAGAAATCAGAGAAATGTCTGGCAGCGATCTCGATGCAAAGCTGGCCGGCTTGAAAGACGAACTTTTCAACCTGCGTTTTCAAATGGCGACGGGACAACTGGAAAACCCCATGAAGATCCGTGAAGTCAAGAAGTCCATCGCCCAGATCAAAACGATCCAGAGAGAACGCGAGATTAACTCCTGATTGGAGTTATACCTAAGCGAAGGAGGCAACATTTCGTGCTGAAGAAAGAAACATGCGTGTTACGCGTACGGGCAAAGTCGTTAGCGACAAGATGCAAAAGACCGTAGTGGTCGCCATCGAACGTCTGGTTCAGCATCCCCTCTATAAAAAAGGCGTAATGCATACCATCAAATTGAAGGCTCATGACGAAAACAACGATGCACATGTTGGTGATACCGTTAAGATTGCGCAGACCCGTCCTTTGTCCAAGGATAAGTGCTGGCGTGTCGTTGAAATCGTTGAACGCGCAAAATAAGATTGACTGATAGACTGCTGGGCAGTCTTGCTCAGCAAGGGAGGTAAACCATGATTCAACAACAGACGGTGCTGAATGTTGGCGACAATACCGGTGCCAAGAAGATTATGTGTATCCGCGTATTGGGCGGTTCTTATCGTAGATACGCCAATATCGGCGATGTGATTGTAGCTGCTGTTAAGGATGCAACACCCGGTGGCGTTGTCCAAAAAGGTCAAGTCGTAAAGGCCGTTGTCGTCCGTTCCGTCAAAGGCACTCGCCGTGCTGACGGTTCCTACATTCGTTTCGACGAAAACGCAGCTGTCGTTATCAAAGACGACAAGAGCCGGTGGCACTCGTATTTTTGGACCAGTTGCACGTGAACTTCGTGAAAAAGATTACATGAAGATCATTTCCCTGGCCCCGGAAGTACTCTAAGAAGGAGGTATCGCGAACATGACCAAATTACACGTAAGAAAAGGCGATACCGTTGTGGTACTCGCCGGCAAAGATAAAGGCAAGGAAGGCAAAGTTGTAGCTGCTTTCCCTAAAAAAGGCAAAGTTACCGTTGAAGCGTCAGCGTTGTGAAGCGCCACAGCAAACCGAGCCAGAAAAACCCGCAGGGCGGCATTGTGGAAAAGGAATCCCCGATTTCTTCTTCCAACGTCATGATTGTCTGCCCGGCTTGCAAGAAACCGACCCGTATTAAGAAAGTGGCTGTTGGTGACGGATTCGCCAGAGCTTGCAAGAAATGCGGCGAAGTCATCGATAAATAATACGGGAAGGAGGAGAACAAATGGCAACCAGATTGCAAGAAAAATACACTTCCGAAGTCTGCAAAGGCTTAATGGAAAAGTTCAATTATAAGAATGTCAACGAACTTCCGAAACTGGAAAAAGTTGTCATCAACATTGGCTGCGGCGATGCTGTCACCAACAGCAAAGCCATTGATTCCGCAGTTGAGGACCTGACTGTTATTTCCGGCCAGAAACCCCTCATCACGAAAGCCAAGAAATCCATCGCTGCTTTCAAACTGCGTGAAGGCATGCCCATTGGTGTCAAGGTTACGCTCCGCGGCAGCCGCATGTATGAATTCCTTGATAAATTCATGAACATCGCTCTTCCTCGTGTCCGTGACTTCCGTGGTGTCAATCCCCAGTCCTTTGACGGTCGTGGCAACTACTCCATCGGCCTCAAGGAACAGCTGATTTTCCCGGAAATCGACTATGATAAGGTTGATAAAGTCCGCGGCATGGACGTAATCATCGTTACGACGGCTAAGAGTGACGAAGAAGGCAGAGAGCTCTTGAGACTGCTCGGTATGCCGTTCAGTGCGTAAGGAGGAGTAAAACCGTGGCAAAGACCGCATTGATTGAGAAATGGAAAGCGGAACCTAAGTTCAAGGTTCGTCAATATAACCGCTGCAAGATTTGTGGCAGACCGCACGCTTACATGCGCAAGTTCGGCATTTGCCGTATCTGCTTCCGGAAATACGCTTATGAAGGCGCTATCCCCGGTGTTAAAAAAGCAAGCTGGTAAGAGCGCAAATTCAGGAAGGAGGATATTCGCAAATGACTATGACTGATCCGATTGCCGATATGCTTACGCGCATCCGTAATGCAAACTCGGTTCATCACGATAAAGTTGAAATCCCCTGTTCCAAAATCAAGACTGCCATTGCAGAGATTTTGAAGAACGAAGGTTTCATCAAAGATTTCGAAGTCGTTCCCGGAAAGCATCAAGATGTGATCCGCGTACTTCTGAAATATGGTCCGAACAAGGAACATGTTATTTCCGGCATTAAACGTATCTCCAAACCCGGCCTCCGGGTTTACTCCCAGAAAGACCAGCTGCCTCGCGTACTGGGTGGCCTGGGGATCGCTGTTATCTCCACCAGCAAGGGCATGATGACTGACAAGGCTGCCCGCAAGGCTGGACTTGGCGGCGAAGTCATCGCTTACGTTTGGTAAGATCATCCTAGGACCGGAGGTGCTTATAAGTGTCAAGAATTGGTAAGAATCCGATTACCGTCCCTGATAAGGTTACGGTAACCGTGAACGATAATCTGGTCACCGTCAAGGGACCGAAAGGCGAACTTTCCCGCCAGATCAACAAAGAAATTAGCGTGGAACTCAAAGACGGCGTCATCACCGTGACCCGCCCCAGCGATGATAAGACCCATCGCTCTCTCCACGGCCTGTCCCGTACTTGATCAACAACATGATCATCGGTGTTACGGAAGGCTATTCCAAGAGCCTGGAAATTCAGGGTGTTGGTTACCGTGCTGCTAAACAGGGCAAGGCCATCAGCTTTACGCTCGGCTTCTCCCATCCCTGCGTCATGGAACCGCCCGAAGGCATCACCTTTGATGTTCCTGGTCCGAGCCAGATCGTTGTATCCGGTATCGACAAGGAAAAAGTGGGTGCTGTTGCCGCTGAAATCCGTAGCCTGCGTGCTCCTGAACCTTATAAAGGCAAAGGGATCCGTTACGTTGGCGAACATATCATCCGCAAGGTTGGTAAAGCGGGCGCCAAAGGCAAGAAGTAATTTCTAGAAGGAAGGAGTGAATCTCTTGCTGAACAAGAAAGATAAGAACGCTGCACGTCAGAAACGTCACGTGCGCATGCGCAGAAATATTGTGGGTACTGCTGAAAGACCCCGTTTTAACGTATATCGCTCCCTGAGCAACATCTATGCTCAGATCATCAACGATGAAACCGGCGAAACCCTCGTCGCTGCTTCCACGGTTGAAAAGGCCAACAAAGAAAACTACGGCGGCAACATCGAAGCAGCCAAGGTTGTTGGTGCTGAAATCGCCAAGAAAGCCCTTGAAAAAGGGATCAAGACCGTTGTGTTTGACCGTGGTGGTTACCTGTACCATGGCCGCGTAGCTGCTCTTGCAGAAGCTGCTCGCGAAGCTGGCCTGGAATTTTAACAGAGGGAGGACATTTAAGTGGCTAATTTTGAAAACAAGATGACGGTTCAAAGAAAGAGTCGTCTTCATTAACCGCGTAGCTAAAGTCGTCAAAGGCGGACGTCGTTTCTCCTTCTCTGCTTTGGTTGTTGTCGGCGACGAAAATGGCAAAGTTGGCATGGGCATGGGCAAAGCTGCCGAAGTGCCTGAAGCCATCCGTAAGGGTGTGGAAGATGCCAAGAAGAACCTCATCACGGTTCCGATGAAGGGCTCCACCATTCCTCATGAAATCATCGGCATCTTTGGTGCTGGCCGCGTCCTTCTGAAACCGGCTGCCCCTGGTACCGGTGTTATCGCCGGCGGCCCGGTCCGTGCCGTCCTGGAACTGGCTGGTGTCAAAGACATCCTCACCAAATCCCAGGGAACTTCCAACCCGAACAACGTTGTTCGCGCAACGCTGGAAGGCCTGAAGCTCCTGAAAAATGCTGCAGATGTTGCTGCCCTGCGCGGTAAGACTGTAGAAGAATTGTTAGGCTAAGGAGGACAGCGAGATGGCACAAGTTAAAATCACGCTTACCCGTAGCTTGATTGGTTATCCGAAAGACCAGCGCGCAACCGTTAAGGCCCTGGGCTTGGGTAAGATCCGTACCAGTGTTGTAAAAGAAGATAGTGCTTCCCTCCGTGGTATGCTCCACAAGGTTGCACATCTTGTTGAAGTCGAAGAAGTCAAGGCTTAAGGAGGGCTTGCGATGTATCTGCATGAATTAGCACCCGCTCCTGGCTCCAAGAAATCCCGCGTCCGTGTTGGCCGTGGTCTTGGTTCCGGACTGGGCAAGACATCCGGTAAAGGCCAAAAAGGTCAGAAATCCCGTAGTGGCGGGGTAAAGCGTCCTGGATTCGAAGGTGGCCAGAAGCCGTTATACCTGCGTCTGCCGAAACGCGGTTTCTACAATAAATTCGGCGCTCATTACACCGTTGTAAATGTCGAGGAACTGAATCGCTTTGACGACGGCGCAGTGGTCGATCCTGTATCCCTTATCGAAGAAGGTATCGTCAAGAACGTCCGCGACGGTATCCGCATCCTCGGTAACGGCGAACTTACGAAGAAGCTCACCGTCAAGGCTTGTGGCTTCAGCAAGACCGCAGAGGAAAAGATCGTTGCTGCCGGCGGTAAAGTAGAGGTGATCTAATTGGCTTCAGCCCTTGATAACCTGATGCAGGCTACAGAACTCCGAAAGAAGTTGTCTTTTACACTTGCGATGTTCATAGTATTCAGGGCTGGAACGCAAATCCCCGTTCCGGGGGTCAACGCAGCATGATCGAACAGCTTTTCAATAACGGGAACCTGTTCGGGCTGCTCGACTTGTTCTCCGGCGGCGCACTCAGCAAATTTTCAATATTTGCTATGAGCATTACTCCTTATATCAATGCGTCGATCATCACTCAGCTTTTGACCGTGGTCATCCCGACCTTGGAAGAATGGTCCAAGGAAGGAGCGGAGGGCGCCAAAAAGATCAACAAGATCAACCGCTACGCAGCCGTTGTTCTTGGTGTGATCCAGGCAATCGGCATGGCCTATGGCCTCCGCGTTGCCGTCAATAACCCGACTTTCTTCTCCTACCTCACCATTGTCGTCTCCCTGACGGCAGGTACGATTCTCCTCATGTGGATCGGTGAGCAAATTACGGCGCGAGGGATCGGAAACGGGATCTCGCTGATCATTTTCGCTGGTATCATTTCAAGGCTTCCGAGTGGAATGGCCGTTATGTACCGGTACTTACAAGCCGGAACCATCAACATCTTCAATCTCCTGATTTTCGCCGTCCTGGCCGTACTCATGGTGATGTTTGTCGTAGCGATCACCGTCGCTTACCGCAAGATTCCCGTCCAGTACGCCAAGCGCGTTGTTGGGCGCAAGATGTACGGTGGCCATACGACCTATATTCCGCTTAAGGTCAACCAAGCCGGTGTCATGCCTATCATCTTCGCCTCTTCCGTATTGATGTTTCCTGTAACGATTGCCCAGTTCATCCAGGTTCCCTGGGTGCAGAAGGTAGCCAGCTATCTCCAATGGGGCACTCCGCTGCAGACAACACTGTACGTACTGCTCATCCTGTTCTTTACTTACTTCTATACGGCAGTAAGCCTCAACATCCCTGAGATGTGCGACAACATCAAGAAGTATGGCGGGTTCATCCCGGGCCTTCGTCCTGGCAAGCCGACCATTGCTTACCTTGATAAGATCATGAACAGGATCACCTTGGCAGGGGCCGTATTCCTCGCCTTCATTGCGGTGATGCCAAACATCATCGTGTGGCTGACGGGAATCTCCGGCATCTACTTTGGCGGTACGGCACTCCTCATCGTTGTTGGTGTTGCCCTCGATACGATGAAGCAGGTTGAATCCATGGTACTGATGCGTCATTACCAAGGCTTCATGAAATAGGAGAGAAAATATGCATATTCTTTTAATGGGACCTCCCGGCGCAGGCAAGGAACCCAAGCAGAAAAATTAGTTGCCGACTTCCCAATTCCCCATATTTCCACGGGAGATATGTTCCGTGCGGCTGTGAAAAATGGAACGGAACTGGGCAAGGAAGCCAAGAAATATATGGACGCCGGCGGACTGGTGCCCGACGAAGTACCATTGGAATCGTACGGGAACGCCTGAGCCAGCCGGACTGTGTCAAAGGATTCATCCTGGATGGATTCCCACGCACGAAGGAACAGGCTGCTGCTCTTGATGACATCCTGAAGGACCTCAAGATCGAGCTTGACGCCGCTGTGAACATTGCTGTTCCCGACGCCGACCTTGTCAGCCGCGTAACGGGCCGCCGCATCTGCAAGGCCTGTGGCGCAACCTTCCATGTCACCTTCAATCCCCCCAAAAAGGAAAATGTCTGTGACAAATGCGGCGGATCCCTCTACCAGCGGGATGATGACAAGGAAACGACTGTAAAGAAACGTTTGGAAGCGTATCATAGCCAAACAGCTCCTCTGATTGCGTATTACAAAGCTGCCGGCGTGTACAAGGAAATCGATGGCACCCAGCCCATTGACAAGGTCTATGCTACGTTGTCAAGGCTGTAAAGGGTAAGTAAGGAGCAGGATTGTGTCGAAACAAGATGCTATTGAAGTAGAAGGTACGGTCCTTGAATCCCTGCCTAATGCCATGTTCCGGGTCAAACTGGAAAATGACCACGAAATCCTTGCCCACATTTCTGGCAAAATACGTATGAACTTTATTAAGATCCTCCCTGGCGATAAGGTTACCGTCGAACTGACGCCTTATGACCTCAACCGGGGCCGGATTACTTATCGGTTTAAATAAGAGGATTGGCAAGAGGAGGTTCAGCAACAATGAAAGTTAGACCGTCTGTAAAACGCATTTGCGAAAAATGCAAGATCATTAAGCGCAAAGGCCGCGTTATGGTCATTTGCGAAAACCCGAAACATAAACAAAGACAAGGTTAAGAAGGAGGTGCTTTGAATAATGCTCGTATCGCCGGTGTAGATTTGCCGAGAGATAAGCGTGTTGAATATGCTCTGCCGTATATTTACGGTATTGGCCTGACCCTTTCCCGCGAAATCCTGGAAAAGACTGGGATCAACCCGGATACCCGTGTCCGTGACCTGACGGAAGCTGAAATCGCAAAGCTTCGTGAGCTCCTGGATCACGAATATAAAGTAGAAGGTGACCTCCGCCGTGAGGAATCCTGAACATCAAGCGTCTGGTGGAAATTGGCTGCTATCGTGGCCGTCGCCACAGAGCAGGTCTGCCTGTTCGTGGTCAGAACACCAAGAACAACGCCCGTACTCGCAAAGGCCCCAAGAACGTTGGCGGCAAGAAGAAATAATCGTAAGGAGGGATCAGACGAGTGGCTGGTAAGAAAGTTGTCCGTAACAAACGGAAAGTAAGCAAAAACATTGAAGCTGGTGTGGCACATATTCGTTCCACCTTTAATAACACCATCGTAACGATTTCCGATACGACCGGTGCAGTCCTCAGCTGGGCATCCGCAGGCGGCATGGGCTTCCGCGGTTCCCGTAAGAGCACTCCCTTCGCAGCTCAGATGGCTGCTGAAACGGCTGCCAAAGCCGCTATGGAACATGGCCTGAAGAGAATCGAAGTCTTCGTCAAGGGCCCGGGTGCTGGCCGTGAAGCCGCAATCCGTGCACTGCAGGCCGCAGGTCTCGAAGTTGAATCCATCAAGGACGTAACTCCGATCCCGCATAACGCTGCCGTCCGCCTAAACGCAGAAGAGTATAATGGAGGTGAAGTGTTAGATGGCTATTGATAAGACTCCTGTTCTGAAAAGATGCAGATCCTTGGGCATGTCTCCGGCTTTCGTCGGTGTGATGAAGGAATCTCACCGTCAGCCGAAACGTCAGTTCAAGAAGAAGAGCGAATACGGTATGCAGCTGGCTGAAAAACAGAAAGCCAAGTTCATCTATGGCGTTCTGGAAAAACAGTTCCGCGGCTACTATGAAAAAGCAAAGAAAATGGAAGGCATCGCTGGTACCAACCTGCTGATCCTTCTGGAACGCAGACTGGACAACGTTGTGTACCGTCTGGGTCTTGCTCGTACGCGCCGTCAGGCTCGTCAGCTCGTTACCCATGGTCACATTGCCGTAAACGGCAAGCGCCTGGACATCCCCTCTGCGCTCGTCAAAGCCGGTGATGTTGTTTCCGTTATGGAAGGAAGCCGCAGCTCCGCTTACTTCAAAGGTATGGCAGAAACCCTCGGCAAGAGCGCTGTTCCTGCTTGGATCTCTGTGGACGGACAGAACCTCAGCGGAAAGGTTGACCGTCTGCCTGTTCGTGATGAAATCGATGTTCCTATCGAAGAACAGCTCATCATCGAACTGTACTCCAAGTAATCTTATACTGTTCTCCACAATAGATACTGCGTATTGTGGTAATGCGCAAAAGGAGGCTTCCGCATGAAGGAAATTGAAAAACCGAGCCTTGTTATCGACGAAATTTCCCCTGATGGACGATACGGAAAGTTTGTCTGGGAACCTTTGGAACGTGGATACGGTATTACCTTAGGCAACAGCCTGCGTCGTGTGCTCCTGTCCTCTGTCCGGCATGGCCGTCACGGGAATCAAGATCGATGGTGTGCTCCATGAGTTCTCCACCATCGAGGGGGTACGGGAAGACGTCGCAGATATCGTTTTAAATATCAAAGCCTTGTGCTTCAAGGTGAACCTGGATGACCAGGGCACCTATGAACCCAAGACTTTCTATATCAAGAAGTCCGGCGAAGGTGAAGTGACCGGTGCGACATCATTACCGACCAGGATACGGAAGTTCTGAATCCGGAGCTGCACATTGCAACCCTCGACAAGAACGCCAACCTGAATATGGAAATCTATGTCGATATCGGACGCGGCTACGTCTCAGCTGATAAGAACAAATCCAAGGATCAGCCATTGGATTCATTCCTGTCGACTCCATCTATCTCCGATCACGCGCGTCAAGTTTGGTGTCACCGATACTCGTGTCGGCAACGTCACCAACTATGACCGCCTGACCCTGGAAGTTTGGACCGACGGCAGCTTGGGACCGGATGAAGCCGTGACGAGTGCTGCTGAAATCCTGATCAACTACCTGGCCCTCTTCAAGACCACCAATGTTCCCAAAATCCAGGGGAGCGAAGAAAGTGGCAAACCCGATGAGGAAGGAACGAAATCGTCCGTGCTCCAGATGTCCATTGACGATCTGGACCTCACCGTCCGTTCCAACAATTGCCTCAGACGGGCCGGCATCAACACGGTAGAGGATATCATCAACAAGACGGAAGACGAGCTCATTTGCGTCCGTAACCTCGGAAGCAAATCCTTGGAAGAAGTCAAGAATAAGATTGAGGAACTGGGCCTTCACCTGCGCAGCTCCGACGAAGAATAATAGGAGGAAGACGAAACATGGCATACAGAAAATTGGGCCGCAGCTCCAGCAACCGGAAAGCGCTGTTCCGTAGCGTCCTGACCGCCTTCTTCAAAAACGAGAGAATTGAGACCACTGAAACCAAAGCCAAGGAAATCAGCGGTCTGGCAGAAAAACTCATTACGACGGCCAAAACCGATGATCTGGCTAGCCGCCGTAAAGTTCTGGCCTTCCTCGTAGATGAAGAAGCCACGAAGAAACTCTTCGAAGTCATTGCCCCGAAATACAAGGAACGCAATGGCGGTTACACCCGCATCTACAAGACCAGCCCTCGCCGCGGCGATGCTGCTGATATGGCCATTCTGGAACTCATCTGATTGGGTCTCAAGGCATAAAAAACAACCCCTGCAGCCATAAAAAGCTGCAGGGGTTGTTTTTTACCTTTTAACAGGACAGCAACCGGTTCTTAGCGGGCAGCCCAGGATTCGATGGCCTTCCAGTAAGGTCCGTCCAGTTTGTCCTTGACCATCCGATATAACCAGCCAATCGTCCTTCCCTTGAGATAGGTGCGATATTGGTCTTCGGCCCCTTTCATGACCTCACTGATCAGGCAGGGACATTCCGAAAAGGAAGGCGGCAATTCGTGCGGATCCACAATGGCCATATGCTGCCTGATTTCGGCACATTGAAACCGATAATGGGGCCCTCGATGGCCTCCACGACATCCCAAAACGTAATCTCATCAGCTTCCCTGGAAAGGCGATAGCCTCCCTTGACACCGGGAACCGCAGATACAAGTCCTTTTTTCCTAAGCTTCATGAAGATCTTTGACAGATACGTCTCTGAAATGCCTTGGAATGCAGCCATCTCCTTGATGCCGATGGACCGGGACGTCGTGGGAATGGCTAAATAGATCAAACAGTGGAGCGCATATTCAACGCCGACAGAAATTGACATAGTGAGTTGTCCTCCCTCCCAAAGGGATGTTTCTTTTCGCTAGCCCCTAACCGGGGTCCTTTTCATATGGTACGTCACAAGAGGGGATTTCGTCAATATTACAGATATAATATATCTGTAATATTTTAGGAAAATATAATTGACTCAATGTTTATAGAGATGATATACTTTAATCACGGAGTTAATCTATCCATAATAAAAAGGAGGACGCAATCATGCTGCCTAAAAAATTTTTCGACGTACTAAACCATGAAGGAGTCGTAACGGTCATTTCCTGGGGAGATACAGAAGAACCCCATTTTGCCAATACCTGGAATTCCTATCTGGTCATTACGGAAGATGAACGGATCCTGATCCCTGCTTATGGGTTCGTGTCACGGAAAGAAATGTCAATCGAGTAGGGAAAATCAAGATGTCTCTTGGCTCCAAGGAAGTCAAAGGGTACAAAGACTATCAGGGAACGGGATTCTATCTTGAAGCACGGCCCGCTCCTATCGGAA
>ENA-OQCE01000820-OQCE01000820.1-human-gut-metagenome-genome-assembly--contig:-NODE-820-length-14532-cov-1.894759_pt1 | contig 14532 bp, 17 predicted proteins | sample MGYA00242495_ERZ504572 | MGnify/ENA primary metagenome ERZ504572 (study PRJEB26092, sample SAMD00036228) | human gut metagenome | host: Homo sapiens | study: EMG produced TPA metagenomics assembly of...
CGGAATGAATCACAATATTCCCCCATTGCGATAACGTTGAACTTCTTCTCCGAAACCATCTGCCCCGAAAGAAAATGTACTAATCACCGACATACCAAAGTCATCCAACATGCCTACATCGCCTGTCCATGAACGACCGATAATAGTAGAATCCACTACATCTTGATCGTCTTCACAAGAAGACAAGCCTATACATAGGACAGACAGCAAGAACAACTGCACCAAAAACTTCATAACCTTCATTTATTTATATAATTTGCATCTGTCAACATCACAACTTTTCCTTCTATCTTACCGGAAAGATAATGGTCACGCACCCATACATTCTCAAAGTATTTCACTTTACCATCTGCAAAAGTCAACTTCAAAGTCTCTTTGCTATCATCTGTCCAACGCCAATTAAACTCCCGATCATAAGTCACTTTACCGTCCGTAGTGTAAGTTGTGGATACTTCCTGCCCCTTGTTATCTTTCTTATAAAATCTTAGTTGATACGCACCAGTCACAACACCATCACTTTCGTAATCTTCAACCCATGTTCTTTCACACAATTTGTCGTCACTATTCTGCATAGTATAATACACATCATCCCCACAAGACGCCAGTCCAATCGTAAATACACACAACAGCAATATCTTCACATAATTCAAAGTCTTCATAAGTTATCGAGTTTAGTTAATACTTGTGGACAAACATACACAAAAAAAATGAAACACTTAATACTTAGCCTGGAATTTCTTGTAGAAGACAAGGAATAAAATAAATCCCATCAGTGCAAACGGTACGCCTGCCAATGCGGGATAACGGTATCCTCCACTCAAGGCAAGACCTCCGATATAGGCTCCGATAGCATTCCCCAAATTGAAAGCCATCTGCACACAAGCGCCTCCCAACATTTCTCCTCCAGGGGCCACACGAATCATCAACACCTGCTCCGGACTGGAGACGGCAAACAAACCTGCCGTACAGAGTGTCATCAATATCGCCGAACACCACGGATGGGGCGAAAGTAAAAATGTCAATAATAAAATAACACATATCATCCCTTGCACCACCGTACCGACCTTCCCCGGAGTGTACCGGTCGGACATGCGCCCACTGACCAGATTACCGACAACCATTCCGAATCCTGCCAGTACCATCAGTGCCGTAATGCTGTCCGCACTAAAACCGGAAACCTCAGTCAGCAACGGGGTGATGTAGCTATACCAGCAGAATACGCCACCGTTACCCAAAGCCGTAGCTCCCAATATGAGCCACGGCGCCGGCTTCTTCAAAAAACGGAACTGTCCTTTAAATCCCGTATCTTTCAGTCCTTCGACCTGCGGTACCCAACGCCAAATATAGTACAATGTTATCAATCCCCAGGCACCTACCAGCAGAAACGTGGCACGCCAAGACAGTGTATGGCTCAACGAAGTCCCCAACGGCACCCCAAACAGATTGGCCACAGTCATTCCCGCTATCATAATTGAAACCGCCTCCGAGCTTTTCCCCTTATCAGCCAATTTTCCCGCAACAATGGAAGCCACCCCAAAATAAGCGCCATGAGGAAGCCCGGAAACAAAACGTCCCAACAGCAAGACCCAATAATTGGGTGCCATAGACGCACAAATATTACCCACAATCATTAATGCCATCAAGACCAGCAGAATCTGCTTCAACGGGCGTTTACGGGCCAGGAGCAGCATGGGCGCACCAAAACAAACACCCAACGCATACGCAGAAATGAAATGACCGGCCACGGGAATGCTGATTCCCAAATCAGTAGCCACATAGGGCAAAATACCCATCATCGTAAATTCGGCAATCCCCAGCCCAATGTACCGAACGCCAATGCAATAAGACTCTTCTTCATACCTTAAAAAACAACCTATATTTTTTACCGGGCGCAAAGATAATGACATTGCATTCTCCAAATAAAAAGGATACCGAATTATTTTCAGTATCCTTCTTCATTTTTTATCTTATATCAATTGTATACCCACCATTAAAGACTTCTCCCGGCGCCAAGTGCTGCATCCAGTCCTTATCCTTATATTCATCCTTATAATGAGCACGGTCACAACGCCCGTACCACGGCTCGATGCAGACAAACGGAGCATTCTTGGCCGGAGGCGACCACAACCCCACCACCGGAGTGTCGAAATACAGACTGAGATAGGGTTTCTTCTCCTTATTATATAATGTAACTTCTTTCACTTGACTGTTTTCCAGAATCAGGGCATCTTTATCAAAGGAGTGGATGTCCAAAGGCAGCAGGCCATCTGTCAACTCAAGCAAATATTCCTTATCCGGAGCGGCACATCCTTTCTCGGAGATAAGGATATAGTGCAAACCTTCCGTCTTATCAAAGCCGAAATATCCACGGTCCGTTGTCTCCGTATCATAGTCCGGGTAATAGAAAGCCGGATGGGCTCCTATCTGGAAGTGCATTTCGCATGTTCCGGTATTGATGACTTTCCAAAGCACCTCAATCTTCTTTTCCTCTATCCGATAGCCTATCTCAAGGCAAAACGGGAAAGGATATTTCTTGCGTGTTTCCTCACTGTCAACCAGTCGATAGCGTACCTCATCTTCCTGTTCAAATATCAATTCAAAATCCATATCGCGGGCAAAACCGTGTTGCGTCAATGCATAGGAAACACCTTCGTGGCGGTATTCATTCTCCCAAACGCTGCCTACAATGGGAAAAAGCACCGGAGAATGCCGTTTCCAGAAAGCAGGGTCTGCCTGCCAAAGATATTCTTTTCCATCACGCAAGATACTGCATAACTCGGCCCCATGCGGGGAGACTTTAATTGTCAGTTCTGAATTAGAAAGTGTTTTCATATCATATATCATTTTGTTATTTTCTCATATAGTGTGGCATCTCTCCGGGTATTTCCATCGAAATCTCCACCAAACCACCGACCACTCCGTCCTGCTTCCATGCTGTCTGATAAATCATTTTCTTAACGCCGTTCTTCTCAATGGTGTAGGCATTCACTCCCCCGTTTCCAGCAGTTCGCGTATCTTGGCTTGCGATTGCGGGTTGTGGCAATCAAAGAGATTCTTGCCTATCAAGTCACCGTGTTTGGCAAACGTACGGCATGCTTTCTCGTTCATATATAGGATGATTCCCTTTGTGTCGCATACAGTTACGGCACAGTTCATTTCATTGACCCATTCGTACATAATTCTTTATTTTTAATTGGCTATTTTCTATGCACTTGAAATACATTTACAGAAAACTCTTCAAAGTCAAATGTCCTTTCCTCTATCGAATTATTATTGCATTAATCCTCCTTCTATGAAGAAAACGACTTCATTCAATCGTTCTTTATTCGATTCTTCATCTTTAAAAATAGCTGGAGTGAAGATTATCCTATCTTGAATCAGATTATCTACCAAATCCCACATGACTTCATGGTACAGCATCACCATTGCCACTTTTTCATTGTCAATACCATATTGGCTTGCTAAGGAGCCACAATTATTCTTTAGTTCCGCACTGATAGAGTTTACCAATTTTTCAGTTATTTGATGAAAGCGGTCTTGCCGTTTCTTTATAATAGGAAATAATACATCTCCATTATCATCTACCAGCCATAAGGTTTTAACTGAGAAACGAGTTTGGCATCTGTTACTTTTCCAAATTGTGCTATTTCATCAGCACAATGGTCCATAATGTCGTTGTCAGGAGCAATGCCGCTATTGATGTAAGTCAAAATCAAATTCTGTTCCCCGAAACCATTCGTACCGCATGCAAAGCCATTTCTTGATTCGTATAATACCCAGTAACAGCCACTCCAGCTGTATAATTGTCAACATCCTCAAACAAGACTAACTTTGTCCACATTTTTCCATCCAGAAGGTATGAAAAAACAAGTGAGAGTACATTGTTCTTGAATCCCATTTCACTGATAGTTTGTGCCAATGATATAAAGTCTGCCTTTGTTTTGACATACATGGATTCAGCAATCTCCTTACTTAAGCTTCTTAGAGAATTGGTCTGTTCTTTGTCGAGAATGGGTATAGTAGTTTCCCATTTCTCTTTTGTTTTACTGACAAGTCCACCTACTTCCAATAACAATAATTGGCTATCAGAGCATTTAATACCCATTTCACGAAGTTCGGCTTGAGTACGTGGAGTCCGTAAATTGTATAGTATTTCCCAATTATTATCTGGCGTTACATAGTCTTCGGCTGATGTCCGTTCACTGCAACAAACTGGGTTGCTTCCCATTCGCTATAAGGTCTTATCGATATTTGTGCTTTAATCATTGTGGTAACGGACAATAAGGTAAACAACAATAATAAGTCCGGATAATGTTTCATATATCGCTTAATTTTAGTTTTGTTCATCATTCATGCACTTCTCTTATGTAACAAAGATAACGTTTTTTTTCAATTCCTCTCTCAAACCTATAACAAAAAACTTCCCGACTACCAATAAAAAACTTCCTAACTACTAATAGTAAAGTTTGCAAGTATAGAGATAAAGAATTACCTTCGCCCTTGGTTTGTCTATCCAAGCCTTGGATAGAATCCCCAACTTGGCATACACATCCGCAACCTTGGGACAAACTCTGTAAGCCCCAATAAACAAACGAACCTCATAACAACGCTACCATCATGGCAGAATACAACATGCAGGAACTGAACCTGCCGGGAGAAGACGGCAAACGCATCCTCTACCCACGAATGAAACTATACGGGCAGGTGAACTTGGAAACCATCACCGAAAAGATAGCATACGCCTCATCCTTCACACGAGGAGACATCATCGGACTGATGCAAGCCATCACCGACGAAATAGCCTACCAAATGGGGCAAGGTTACTCCGTGAAGATTGACAACTTAGGAGTATTCACCTGCTCGGTCTGCGGCAAGACCGTGAACGGGAGACGGGCGAAGAAGGAGACATCAAGCGAAACGCCGTCAGCATCTGCCTGAAGGACATACATTTCAAGGTGGACAAGGAACTACTGTACCGTACCGCTCGCCATTGCCACCTGAAACGTTCCACCGACAAATTCCAACGCTCCTCACAAGTGTTTTCTCCGCAGGAACGGCTGGAACGGGCAAAAAAATACCTGGAAAAGAACAGCTTCATGACCCAAGCCGACTATTGCCAACTGACCGGCTTATTGAAGTCTGCCGCCTCCCGCGAGTTGCGCGAATGGATAGCCAATCCCGAATCGGGCATCGACTACAAAGGACGAGGAACACACAAGATTTATATTCTAAGGAAACCATAACCCACATCCATTGAAGTAACAAAAACAATGAAAATACTACATACCAGCGACTGGCATCTGGGACACACCCTCTACAACTACGACCGCACCGCCGAGCAGCAATCCTTCCTACGGCAACTCACCCGCATAGTAACCGAAGAGCAGCCCGACGCCATGGTGGTAAGCGGAGATATCTACCACTACTCCTCTCCCGCTGCCGCCACGCAGAAGATGTACACCGACGCATGCTGAACATCCATCAAGCCTGCCCCGGAATGGCCATCGTAGTCACCGCCGGAAACCACGACAGCAGCTCCAAATTGGAGATAGACAGCAACCTCTGGCAGCACTTCGGCTTGAACGTTGTGGGAAACATCGAACGTACAGCCGAGGAAGTGAATCTGGACAAGCACATCATCGAGATAAACAATGAAAAAAAAGGCAATAGGCTACGTCATTGCCGTGCCCCACGTCTATCCGCAAAACTTCCCCCTGCTGGACACTGAAACACCGCGCGACCAACGGCAGGCACGCTTCTTCCAGGCACTGCTGGACGAAGTGAAGAAACGGAATACGGCACAGCTTCCCGTCGTCCTCATGGCCCATCTCTCTATTGAAGGCAGCGACCGTAGCGGGCACGATGAGAGTATCGGCGGAATAGAGTATGTTCCCCTCAGCGCTATGGGAGAAGGGTACGACTACCTGCACTCGGACACATCCATTGCCCTCAGGACATCAAAGGCAGTCATCACCACGCACGCTATTGCGGCACTCCCCTCTCCGTCAGCTTCGACGAAACTATCCGCACTCCGTCTCCATCATCGAGTTGGAGAAAGGGGCAGAGCCACAAATCAGTACAAGGGAAATTGAAAATCCGATTCCGCTCGTCACACTTCCCCATGACCCGACACCTTTCGAGGACGCCTTGAAACTGCTGGAAGAATATCCGGAAGAGAAACCTGCATACCTCCGTCTGAACGTGCTGACAAACGGCTACCTGCCACCCGACTGCAACGAAAAAGCCTCGAACGCCGCCAAAGGCAAGGCATGCAAATATTGCTACATCAAGACTACCCGAAAGCGGCAGGCCGACACTGACGAGAGCAAGCATATCTCCATCCAAGAGATGCAGGAAATGTCTCCCCTGGAAATAGCCAGACTCTACTACCGCGAAACCGAAGGAGAAGAGATGGACCCAGAACTTTGCCAGCTGATGGAGACTGTCATGCAAAAAAGTGAAAAGCAAGAACAACTCCTAATCATTTGTCCGAACCATGAAACTCCAGAAACTGACCATAAAGAACCTTGCCTCCATAGAAGATGCCGTCATCGACTTTGAGAACGGACCGCTAAGCGAGGAATCCCTTTTCCTTATCTGCGGCGAAACGGGTGCAGGGAAGACAACCATTCTCGACGCCATCTGCCTGGCACTCTACAACGAAACGCCCCGCATGGACCATGCCGAGAACGAAAAATACAAAGACCTGAGCCAGACTTTCTCTGCCAAAAAGGAAGATGTTGCCATCAACGACAGCCGGCAACTGATGCGCCGTAACACCAGTGAAGCATGGACGGAGCTGGAGTTTACCGGCTCAAACGAAATACCCTACACCGCCCGATGGTACGTGGCGCGGGCACACCGCAAGATTTCAGGAGCCGTGCAGGATGTGCGCTGGACACTGGAAAACAATAAAAGCGGCATACAGCTCAACAAAAAGAATGAGATAAAGACGGAAATACAAGCTGCAGTGGGGTTGACCTTCGAACAATTCTGCCGCACCACCATGCTGGCACAAGGCGACTTCACCAAGTTCCTGCAAAGCAAGGAAAGCGAAAAATCGGATATTCTGGAAAAGCTGACCGGTACAAGTATCTACTCCGAAATAGGTGCCGAAATATATGCCGCCACCAAGGAAAGACGGACGGAATACGAAAACCAGAACCGGAAGCTGGAAGGCATCCACATCCTGGCAGAAGAAGAAGTCGCCACAATCAAGGAAGCCATAGCCACGCAAAATGCCGGAGTCAAGGAAGCCAATGAGCAGAAAACCATCGCCCTCGCAAAAAGGGACTGGCTGAAGAAATACTCCGAACTCCTCCTCACCCGTGAACAGCAAAAGAAGATGTGGGAAGGGAAGCAAGCGCAACTGCAATCGGACGAATTCAAACAGAAAGAACTGCTGATTAAGGAATGGAACGCCACCGCCGATGCCCGCAACTGGCTCTCTACCTTGAAACAGCAGCAACAGCAACAACAACAGAACTATGCACAAGCCGGAATGTTAAGAGCATCCTTTACCCGGCTGGACGGAGGAAGCAAGTGGCTATGCGGTTTCCTGAAAGAGCAAGAAGACAAGCTGCATCGTGCCGAGAAGTACTTGCAAAAGCATTCGCCCTTACTGCCCATGTTCGAGCAAAGCCAATCCATCATTACCGGCCTAAAATCCGCACTCGATGCCCAAACACGCATCGACACCTACAACGCGCACCTTGAAAGACTTGCCGCGCAACAACCCGTAAAAGTCAAGGAGCGTACCGACAAGGAAGCTGCCCTCACCCGGAAAGAACAAGAGAACCATACATTGCAAAACGAAATAAACCTCCGGAACAAGCAGCTTGAAACCATGGACCGCCCTGCCCTGCAAGACAAGAAAAACAAACTCGATGCCGGACGGGAGAACCTGCTGCAAGCCTTGAGCGCCTTGTCTTTACTGGCTGAAACGGAAAGGACACTGAACGAGGCAAAGGAAAACGAAAAGGCTTTGAACGCCAAAGTGGAGGCGTGCCAAAAGCAATACGTCCTCCTGCAAACGGCATTCGACAGCAAGAAAACAAGTTATGATGACATCCGCACCCTCTACGACAAGCAAAAGGAAGCCGTAGAAGAGTGGGCAAAGGAAGCACGTTCCCGGCTTGCCGTCGGGGATACTTGCCCCGTGTGCGGACAAGAAATAAAATTGCTTTGCAAAGATGAAGATTTCCAGTCTGTCCTTGCTCCCATACGCACCTCCCTGGAAACAAAAGAGAAAGAATACAAGGAAGCCGAGCAGGCATTGAACAACAACCGGACAGAATCCAAGACCTACGGAACGCTGGCAGAGAATGCCCGTCAGTCCACAGCAAGAGCGCTCCGGAGCTACAACCTTGCCCACGCTGACGCACAAGCCCAATGCGCCCGATGCAACGGCATCGGCCTCTCTACAACCACCGGCGAAACCCTGAAGAAGCTACTGGAAGAGAACAAGCTGGAAGCAGACAAACTGAACGAAAAGCTCACGGAAGTTCAAATGCTCAGCACACAAATCATAGCTCTGCAACGGCAAAAGGACGAATGCCAGAAACATGTGGACGCTGCACGCCAAGCCTTCAACTCTGCCGACAGAGTGCTGAATGAGCTGAAAAACAGCATCGTCAATTACGAGTCGCTCACCGCCAACGAAAAAGAGAACATACGTGCCACCATGGACCACGTCACTCCCCACATCCTCTGGGAAGGATGGAACACGGAATGGGAGAACTCCCCCCTCTCCTTCATTGACCGCCTAACGCAAGCTACGCGCAACTACCAGCTGGCGCAGGAAAAACAAAGAGAACTGAAATCCACCATTGCCCTTATCTACAAAGAGCTGGAAGGGATAAACATCAACAAGGAAAGCATCGATGCCGCATTCCCCGACTGGCGCAACGCACCTGCAGCAACACAGGAAATAGAAATCAAGGACCTGGGGATTGCCTGGAATAATCTGAATACACAAGCAAGCGGACTGAAACAAAGCATATCCTCCACCGCAGAACAAATGGCAAGGCTGCAAAAGGATTTAACCGGGTTCTATGCCGCCAACCCCACTCTCGACGAGGAGCGTATCACCGTCCTATCCGCTTGGTCCGGCTCCCGGATAGAAGCATTGCGTGCCTCATTGCAGACACTTAAAGAGGAAGAAGTAGCTGCATCGACCGCCTTTCATCTGGCCACCGGACAAGTGGAAGAGCACATCGGCCGGAAGCCCGAAATAGAAGAAAACGAAAACCTCGAAACCCTGGATGCACTCATCGCGAATCTCGAAGAAAAGATAACCGCCGGCAACCAATCCATCGGCCAGCAGAAGTTACGCCTGGAAGAAAACACCCGCAACATCGACCGGATAAAGGAAGAAAAGGAACGTGCCGACCGGCTGCGCGAAGAGTATCTGAAGTGGGACCGCCTCTGCCGCCACTTCGGTGACGAACGGGGAAAGAACTTCCGCAACATAGCCCAGAGCTTCGTCTTGAAAGAACTGCTGGCAGGCGCCAATTTCTATCTGCAACGCTTGACCGACCGCTACGAACTGGAGTGCCAGGCCGGTTCGCTCACCATCCTGCTGCGCGACTTCCATCAAGGAGGCTCGGCACGTCCGGCATGCACCTTATCGGGCGGCGAAAGCTTCCTGGTATCTCTGTCGCTTGCCCTCGGGCTTTCTTCCCTCAGCCGCCAAAGCCTCTCGGTAGACACACTGTTCATCGACGAAGGTTTCGGCACACTGAGCAGCGACTACCTGAACACCGTGATGGACACATTGGAAAAACTGCACCGGATGGGTGGCAAGAAGGTAGGCATCATCAGCACGTGGAAGGACTGAAAGAGCGTATAAAGACCCAGATACAAGTACGGAGAATAGACAGTTCAAGAAGCGAAATAGAAGTAGTGAATACCCTCTAAGCCGGTATCGGGATAAAGAAAACGAATGTTTTTTCGGCTCTTGATAGTACAAGCACCTGCATTATTGTGTATTTTTGCAGTCTCATAAAAAAAGAAAAGACAATGAAAAAGTTCATGAAAGGAGTCCGGTTTACTCCTAAAAACTATTCCGACGAAGTAGAAGCCAAAATTCAACATTATAAGAAAGAAGGATATAAACTGCCGATGCGAAGCGCACTCCGTACCGAGGAGCAGTTGGCCGGTATCCGTGCAAGCGCCAAAATCAACACAGCCCTGCTGAATTATCTCTCCGAGAACATTCGCGAAGGCATGTCCACAGCCGAAATTGACCACATGGTGTATTGCTTCACCACAGACCACGACGCCATCCCCGCCCCCTTCATGTACGAAGCTTCCCCAAAAGTGTGTGCACCAGCATCAACGATGTAGTGTGCCACGGCATTCCCAGCACCAGGGAATTCTTGAAAAGCGGTGACATTGTAAATGTCGATGTATCCACCATTTACAAAGGTTACTTTGCCGACGCATCACGCATGTTCATGATTGGCGAAGTCAGCCCCGACATACAGAGGCTGGTGCAAGTCACCAAAGAATGCCGTGACATAGGCATACAGACCGCACAGCCCTGGGCACGCCTCGGTGACGTAGGCGCCGCCATCCAGGAACATGCAGAAAAGAACGGATACAGCGTGGTACGCGACCTCTGCGGACATGGCTGCGGCGTCAAGTTCCACGAAGAACCGGATGTGGAACACTTCGGCAAACGTGGTACGGGCATGCTGATAGTGCCGGGCATGACGTTCACCATCGAACCGATGATTAACATGGGAAGCTACGAAGTCTTTATCGACGAAGCCGACGGATGGACGTCTGCACAGACGACGGACTGCCTTCTGCCAATGGGAAAGCCAAATCCTGATTACTGAAGACGGAAACGAAATATTGACACAATAAGGCGGACACTTCAAAACATCTATGGAAATATTATTACTGATTATAGGGATAATCATTGGAACCGTAGTCGGCTATCTGGCGGCAGACCGCAAGTCTGCCGCATTGAAGGCCGAAATCAGCGGGACAAAGAAGGAAATAGAATTATTGAAGTTGCAGAAGGAAGAAGCCGAAGCATTGCACAAGCGCATGAATATCGAGTTCGAGAATCTCTCCAACCGTATCTTCCAAAGCAAAGCCGAAGACTTTACCAAGCTGAATGCCGAACACCTGGGCAATCTGCTCCGTCCGCTGGGTGATAACCTGAAGGACTTCCGCCAAAAGGTGGAACAAGTATACAGCACCGAAGCCAAAGAACGTTTCTCGCTGGGTGAACGCATCAAGGAACTGGTGGAGCTGAACAACCGCCTCAGCAAGATGCCAACAACCTGACTCGTGCCTTGAAAGGAGACTCCAAGATGCAAGGCAACTGGGGCGAAATGATTCTGGAACGTCTGTTGCAAGCCTCCGGACTGATTGAAGGCGAACACTACTTCCGCCAGGAGTTTCTAAAAGACGAACGGGGCGAAGCCATCATCAACGAGGAAAGCGGGCAGAAGATGCAGCCCGACATCATCGTGAAATACCCCGACGAACGGGAAATGATTATCGACTCCAAAGTGTCGCTGACTGCCTATGCTGCCTACACCTCTGCCGAAAGCAAGGAGGAGCAGGCACACTTCCTGAAAGCACACCTGCAATCTGTCCGCTCCCACATCGACGAGCTCAGCCATAAAGACTACTCGCATTATGACGCCCAATCGCCGGATTTCGTCATGATGTTCATCCCCACCGAAGGTGCCTACCTCCTCGCCATCCAAAGCGATACCCACCTCTGGGAATATGCCTACAACAAAAAGGTGGTACTGATGAGCCCACCAACCTGATTAGCGCCCTGCGCCTCTCGCTCGACCTTTGGAAGAAGGAGAACCAGGTAAAGAATGTGCAGGCCATCATCAAGCGCGGCACCATCTTATATGAAAAGATTGCAGGCTTTACCGACACCTTCCTCGGTATCGGCGACCGACTGGCCAGCCTGCAAAGGGATTACGACAAAGCCTTCAACCAGCTCTCGGACGGTAACGGCAGCGTAGTGCGCCAGGCCGAAATGCTGAAAGGCATGAGCCTCACTCCCAAGAAACGCATTTCTCCAAGATTGCTGCCCAAAGATACCATTCAAGAAGAAACAGAAGAGGAAAACGATAACATTCAATAAAACATCATCCAACATGAAAACTCTGAAAGACCGCATTCTCAAAGACGGAAAATGCTTCCCCGGAGGCATTCTGAAAGTAGACAACTTCATTAATCACCAAATGGACCCCATCCTGATGAAATCCATCGGCGTGGAATTTGTCAGACGGTTCGCTTCCACCTCCATCAACAAGGTCATTACAGTAGAGGCGAGCGGAATTGCCCCTGCCATCATGGTAGGTTATCTGCTGGAACTGCCCGTAGTATTTGCCAAGAAGAAGAAACCGAGTACCATGGAAAACATGCTGACCACCACCGTATTTTCCTTCACCAAGAACCGTTCGTACGAGGTCTGTGTCAGCAAGGACTTCCTTTGTCCGGGTGACAAGGTACTGTTCATTGACGACTTTCTGGCCAATGGCAATGCAGCCAAAGGCATGATTGACCTTGTGAAGCAGGCAGGTGCCGAACTGGCCGGTATGGGATTCATCATCGAGAAGGCTTTCCAGCATGGTGGCGACGAATTGCGCGAACAAGGCATCCATGTGGAATCACTTGCCATCATCGAGAGTCTGGACAATTGTGAGATTAAAATCAGATAAACCGCTGCACACATGGAGGACAATCAAGAAGGAGAAAAGTTAAAAAACGGACTGATATACGGACTGAATGACAAGCCACCTTTCAAGGAAGCATTCTTCGCCGCCCTGCAACATCTGCTTGCCATATTCGTTGCCATCATCACACCTCCCCTCATTATTGCCGGAGCACTGAAACTCGATGCCGAGACCACCGGTTATCTGGTATCCATGGCATTGTTCGCTTCGGGCATTTCAACGTTCATCCAGTGCCGCAGGTTCGGAGGATTGGGTACGGGGCTGCTATGCATCCAAGGAACCAGTTTTTCCTTTATCGGACCCATTATTGCTGCCGGAACGATGGGCGGGCTTCCGCTTATCTTCGGTTCTTGCATCGCAGCATCTACCGTGGAAATGTTCATCAGCCGAATCTTGAAATATACCAAGAGAATCATTACGCCCCTCATTTCGGGAATCGTTGTCACTCTCATTGGAATGAGTCTGATAAAAGTGGGAATTACTGCTTGCGGAGGCGGTGCGGCAGCGCAAGCAGACGGTAGTTTCGGCAGTCTGCGCCATGTGGGACTGGCGGCCCTGGTGTTGCTACTCATCATTGCCTTCAACCGTAGTTCCAACCGGTATATGAGGATGAGTTCCATTGTCATCGGATTGGTTATAGGCTATATCGTGGCATGGTTCATGGGGATAGTAGATTTTACATCCATACAAAGCTATGGCGGTTTCAATCTCCCGATGCCGTTCCGTTACGGATTGGACTTCAGCATCTCAACCATCATTGCCTTAGGACTTATTTTCATGATTACCGCTATCGAAGCATACGGTGACATCACAGCCAATTCGCTCATATCCGGCGAACCGGTGGAAGGAGAAACATTCGTAAAACGCGCTTCGGGCGGTATCCTTGCCGACGGCTTCAACTCCATGCTGGCAGGTATGCTCAACTCTTTTCCCAACTCCGTATTTGCCCAAAACAACGGGATGATACAACTGACGGGAGTGGCAAGCCGTTATGTAGGTTACTATATAGCAGGATTCCTGGTAATACTCGGGCTTTTCCCCGCCATAGGCCTGGTATTTTCATTGATGCCGGAACCGGTATTGGGCGGCGCTACCCTGCTTATGTTCGGAACAGTGGCAGCGGCAGGCATACGCATCATCGCCGCACAGGAAATCAACCGTAAGGCAACATTAGTCATGGCTATCAGTTTCTCTTTGGGACTAAGCGTAGAACTGGTTCCGGAAATATTATGCCAACTTCCCGAAATACTAAGAAATATCTTCTCTTCGGGAATTACCACCGGAGGAGTAACAGCCATTCTGGCAAATGCACTGATTCATATCAAGGAATAAAAGAAAAAACTGCGAAGAATCCACTCCACTTTCTTTCATTAGAGAGGAAAATACCTCGAACAAAAAACTCCGGCAAGACCCTGAAGCCAAGCCGGAGTTTTTTATCTCAAGACGGATAAGGAAGGTTATCCGCCAAAGTTATCGAACATCAGGTTCTGAGCCGGAACGCCGAGGTCGTCGAGCATCTTCTCAACAGCCTTCGACATCGGGCCGGGACCGCACATGTAGTATTCGATGTCTTCGGGAGCTTCGTGGTCTTTCAAATAAGTCTCGTAAATTACATTGTGTACGAAACCCGGAGTGTACTTCACGCCCGCTGCATCGGCTGCCGGATCGGGACGGTCCAGTGCAAGGTGGAACTTGAAGTTGGGGAAATCCTTTTCAATCTGCAGGAAGTCTTCCAGATAGAACACTTCATTCAATGCACGTGCACCGTAGAAGTAATTCATCACGCGATCTGTAGTGTGCAGTGTCTTCGTCA
>ENA-OQCE01000821-OQCE01000821.1-human-gut-metagenome-genome-assembly--contig:-NODE-821-length-14518-cov-1.629213_pt1 | contig 14518 bp, 17 predicted proteins | sample MGYA00242495_ERZ504572 | MGnify/ENA primary metagenome ERZ504572 (study PRJEB26092, sample SAMD00036228) | human gut metagenome | host: Homo sapiens | study: EMG produced TPA metagenomics assembly of...
CCATCCCCATGACCACAACCACCCCCACGTCCACGGCGGCGTCAATGACTACATGAAGCCGTTGCCGAATATCGCAAGACCTTCGCCTCCAAGCAGGATGTGTTGGAACAGACGCCGGACCCGGCTGTCCGTGAAATGCTGCTGCGCATGGAACAAATCGGCTGTGATACGACCTTCGACCGCTTTGACCAGCAAAAACCACAGTGTACCTTCGGCCTTGCCGGCGTCTGCTGTAAGAACTGCAACATGGTCCCTGTAAGATTACGCCGAAAACACCTCGCGGCGTCTGCGGCGCCGATGCCGACCTCATCGTATCGCGCAACCTCCTGCGCAGTGCCGCCGCCGGCGTTGCCCAGCACGGGGCCCACGCCCGTGAAGTCCTGCTGACCTTGAAATTCATCTCCGAAGGGCGGCTGAACCTGCCCATCCTCGGCGTTGAAAAACTGCACCAGGTCTGCAAAGCCTTCGGCATTCCCGATGATACAGACGACGTCAAAGCTCTTGCCGGCAAATTGGCCGACGTCCTCTTGGCCGACCTCTCCCGCCCGCTGCCCGATGACTACGAAACGATTAAAGCCATGGCTCCGGCAGAACGGCAAAAAGTCTGGAACGACCTCGACATCATCCCCATCAGTGCCTACAACGAAGTCTTTGACGCCTACCATCGCACCGGCGTCGGTACCGATGGGGACTGGCAGAGCATCATGAAACAGTTCCTGCGCTGCGGTCTGGCCTTCTGCTTTACCGGCGTCGTCGCTGCCAACATCGCAACGGACGTCGTCTTCGGCATCGGCCATCGGGCTACGTCCAAAGTAAATATCGGGGCCTTGAAAAAGGCTACGTCAACATCGCCGTCCACGGTCATCTTCCGACCTTGGTCAGTGAAATCGTCCGCGTCGGCCGCTCACAGGAATTCATCGACCTGGCCAAGGCTCACGGCGCCAAGGGCATTCAGTTCTACGGCGTCTGCTGTTCCTGCCTGGCCGCCATGTACCGCTATGAAGGGGTCATCCCCTTGTCCAACGCCGTCGGCGCCGAACTCGTCCTCGGTACGGGCGCCCTCGACTTATGGGTCGCTGACGTCCAGGACGTCTTCCCGTCCATTATGGACGTTGCCCGCTGCTTTAAGACGACCGTCGTCACGACCAGTGATTCTGCCGTCTGCCCGGCGCCGAACACTACGCCTATGACCACCACCATTCCAACATTGAAGATACGGAAAAACTGGCTCGAAAAATCGTAACCCGGGCTATCGAAAGCTTTGAAGCCCGCCGCGACGTACCGGTCTTCATCCCGTCTTACGAAGTCACGGCCGACGTCGGCTTCAATGCTGAAAACATCGCCGAAGAATTCAACGGTTTCGGCCCTCTTGCCGACGCCCTGAAGAGCGGACAGATCAAAGGCATCGTCAATATCGTCGGCTGCAACAACCCCCGTGTCGTTTACGAACGGGCCGTCGTCGACGTAGCTGATGAACTCTTGAAAAACAACATTCTCCTGTTCACCAACGGCTGTGCTTCCTTCCCGCTCTTAAAGCTCGGTTTCTGCAGCAAAGAAGGCGCCGCTAAGGCCGGAGATTCCTTACAGAAATTCCTCGGCGGCAAACTGCCTCCCGTATGGCACATGGGCGAATGCGTCGACAACACCCGTGCCTCCGTCTCTTAGGCGGCATCGCCCAGGCTGCCGGCCACGACATCAAAGACATGCCTTATGGCTTCGCCAGCCCGGAATGGTCCAACGAAAAGGGCCTCGACGCATCCCTTGCCTTCCGCCTCTTCGGCATCGACTCCTATCACTGCGTCGAACCGCCGGTCCAGGGCTCGACCAATGTTGAAAACTTCTTGAAACACGATACGAAAGAAACCCTCGGTTCAGTCATGACAGTCAACGTCGATCCCAAGGCCCTGGCCAAACAGATCGTCGCCGACATCGAAGAAAAGCGCCGCAAATTAGGTTGGGATTAAGTCTTTTCTATCGCTATTTAATGATTTATATATGTAAAAACGCCCGCCAAGAAATTTTCTTGGCGGCGTTTTTACGTATATACAGAGAGAGGATATTTTCAATATCGTTTTATCGTCTTACATGTCCCGGCTGGCTACGATATCGACACCGAGGCCTAAGATATCTTTGACGATGACATCGCCAGTCTTGATCGGAGCTTTGACATGGACGCTGCGCAAAGCCAGGCGCAGTCGAGGATTTTCCCCTTCGGAAGGTCGTCTTGGATACGACCGGCAAGAGCGGCAGTTCACCGCCTTCGATGCTGACCGTCGACGTCAGCATGCGCTGGGGATCGGTCAATTCCTGGTGGGCATACGTTTCGCCGCGAGGACAGGTATTGCCGGTTACATTCGTAACTTTACCATCTTCTAAAGTAACCGTAAGCAAGCAGCCCATAGGGCAGTTGATGCAGTTTAATTGTTTCGTTTCTACGCTCATATTATGCTTCCTCCTTTACGGAAACAGTCCAATCCGCATGATGACCTTTGGCTTTGGCAGCCGGTACGTTGACAGCAATCATTTCACTCGGTTTGGCAACGGGGAGGACTTTCGTCAGCAGCGTATCGTCACCGCTTTTTACCGTAAGGCGAACTTTTTTCATCGGTTTGCGGACACGCATGAAGAGGCGAATCGTTTCTCCTTCGGCCGTAGCACGGACGTGCTGGGGAACGCAGGTTCTGACTTCGTCAACAGCTTCAATGGCGATATCAGCGACGTCTTCCGGCAGCTGTTCCTGAGCCTTGAGAGCCGCGTACTTGCCGGCGATTTCCGCTTCTTCCGATACGAAATCGACTAAGTCGTGGACGTGTACGACATTGCCGGCAGCAAAGATACCAGGGATGCTCGTTTCACGATGCTGGTCGACGATCGGGCCATTGGTCAAGGGATGCATGGCCATGCCCAAGCCGCGGGACAATTCATTTTCCGGAATGAGGCCGACGGACAAGAGCAGGGTATCGCAGTCGATATCGAATTCCGTGCCCGGAATCGGTTTCATATGGTCGTCGACTTTGGCCGCCGTAATGCCGCTGACCCGATCTTTCCCATGGATAGCCGTAATCGTGTGCGACAGATACAGGGGAATATCATAGTCATAGAGGCATTGAACCATGTTTCGCGTAAGACCGTTGGAGAAGGGGCAGATTTCGAGAACGGCCTGTACCTTGCAGCCTTCCAGAGTCATGCGGCGAGCCATGATCAAGCCGATATCACCACTGCCGAGGATGACGATTTTCTTGCCCGGCAAATAGCCTTCCATATTGACCATGCGCTGAGCCGCACCAGCAGTGAAAACGCCGGCCGGACGATAGCCCGGAATGCGGATGGCACCGCGCGTCCGTTCACGGCAGCCCATGGTAAGGATGATCGTCTTGCCTTTTACTTTCATCAGCCGTGTTCCGGGCTGACGGCGGTAACGGTTTTATCCTGACCGATGTTTAAGACCATCGTATCGACGAGGATTTTGATTTCCGGTTTATCTTTGACCAAATCATAGCAGCGCTGGGCGTAGCCGGGACCGGTCAATTCTTCTTTAAAATGATGGAGACCAAAGCCGTTGTGGATGCACTGCTGAAGAATGCCGCCGGCTTCACGGTCACGTTCGAGGACGAGGATTTCTTTCGCGCGTTCTGCCAGGCGCTGTATGCAGCAGACAGGCCTGCCGGGCCGCCGCCAACGATGATAATATCATAAAGTTGTTCACCCATTATGCCTTACCTCCGCTTTCTTTATTATAGAACATATAGGAATTACGCATTTCTTTCCGAACTTCCGTAACCGGGATGTTCAATTCACGGGCCAAAATCTGTGTGACACGAGGTCCGCAGAAACCGCCCTGGCAGCGCCCCATACCGGCACGGGTACGGCGTTTGACACCGTCGACGGTGCGGGCACCGACGGGACGATGGATGGCATCGATGATTTCACCTTCGGTAATCGTTTCGCAGCGACAGATGACGCGGCCATAGCGAGGATCTTTGGCGATGAGGGCTTTCTGGTCCGCATCGAGCATCATGCGGAAGCAAGGCTGGGCCGGACGGCTTTTTTATAATCGGTATTGGCCGAAGCACCCGTTTCCGATACGATGAGGTTTACCAGTTTTTTGGCGATGGCCGGTGCGACGTGAGGCCCGGCGACTGGATGCCGGCAGCGTGGAGAAGGCCTTTCGTCTTTTCCGACGGACCGACGATAAAGTCACCTGTGCTGGAAACGGCGCGAACACCGGAGAATTCAGTAATCGTAGCTCCGACAGGGATATTGGGGACTAAGCGGCGAGCCTTGTCCAGGATTTCGTCCATCCCGGGAATGGTAACGGCCGTATCGTCCTTGTCGTCTTCCGGAAGGTCCTGGGCATTCGGACCGACGAAGACGTTACCGTGGGTCGTGGCACAGACCAGAATCCCCTTGCCCATCTTGGTCGGCGTCGGGAAAATCGGTGAGTAGACCAAATCTTTCTGAGCCGTCTTATCGAAGAGAATGTATTCGCCGCGGCGCGGTTTAATCGTAAAGCTGTCGTCACCAGCCAGGCGGCTGATGTCATCGGCATGGACGCCGGCAGCATTGATGACGTACTTCGTTTCAATCGTTCCTTTATCCGTTTCAACGGCCTTGACGGCACCGTTTTCTACGACGATGTCCGTAACCTTACAGTCACGGATGACTTCGGCACCGTTGATGACGGCATTTTCCGCAAAGGCCAGAGCCAGTCCAAAGGGCCAGCAGATGCCGGCAGTCGGTGCAAAAAGAGCTGCTTTGATATCTTTGCTGACATTCGGTTCTTCTTGGCGCATTTCATCGCCGCTGACGATTTTCAAACCGGGAACGCCATTGGCCTGTCCACGAGCGAGGAGTTCCTGAAGGACCTCTACCTGTTCGTCGTCGAGAGCTGCGACATATGACCCAGACCAACGAATTTCCAAATCCAATTCATCCTTTAATTCATGGTACATCGCATTGCCTTCTACGTTCATCAAAGCCTTCATGCTTCCCGTGGGAGCATCGAAACCTGCGTGAAGAATGGCACTATTGCCTTTTGTCGTACCGGCTGCTAATTCCGGTTCCTGTTCAACCAGACAGCGCGAAGATTATACTTGGATAATTCGTGCAAAATGGCTGTGCCGGTAATACCGCCGCCGATTACGACGACATCTGCTTGTTTTGTCATATTCACAACCTCTTTCTCTGTAAATGCCATGGAGTACTATCTTTGATGCCCTTATTATATAAGTTTGTGAAAATAATTGCAAGTGTATTTTTACATTTTTTCATTTCAGGGCAATGCTAATTTATCATAGCCCCAAAATAAGCCATGACATATGCATTGTCCTAACTTGAAATTAATTTCATTTTATAAAGAAATTTTGTAAAGTTTAAAATTATAGGGACTCATACCGAGTCCCTATAACCGAAATACGCTTCATGAAATTAAAATACGTGCAGTGCCGCAGCGACGACGTAGGCGGCAAAGGCACCAACCATCGGAGCGATGACAGGAACCCAGGCGTACCCCCAATCGGAGCCGCCTTTACCGGCAATCGGCAAGATGGCGTGAGCCAGACGAGGCCCCAAATCACGGGCGGGATTCATAGCATACCCCGTAGGACCACCAAGCTCATGCCCAAGGCCCAGATAAGGACGCCGACGATGTATGGCCCAAGGCCGGCAGGAATCTTACCGACAGCCGGCGAAAAGATCATCCAAATGACGAACATTAAGAAGAAGGAAGCGATAAATTCACAAAGGAAGTTGGCCGGATAGTTGCGGATAGCCGGGGCCGTGCAGAAAATGCCCAGTTTCGAAGCCTTGTCTTCCGTTTCAGCCCAATGGGGCAAATAAGCCAGCCAAACGATAGCGGCACCGAGGCAGCCACCCAGGATCTGAACGATCGAAGTCATGATAAACTGCGGTACCGAATAGATGCCGATCATGGTTTTCCCTAAAGTAACGGCAGGATTCAAGTCACCTTGCGGTGCCCCCAGCGTCGTCGCCGTAAAGACGCCGAGCATTACGGCAAAACCCCATGCCGTAGTAATACAAATCCAACCGCCGCCCTGGCCTTTCGATTTAGCCAAGGTATTGCAGGCACAGACCCCGCCCCCAAAGACGATGAGGACCATTGTTCCGATGAATTCACCAAGTAAGTTATCGTATATCATAGTTACACACCTCTTTATCAGTCTTCATCACTCAGCCAATGCATTGCGTGTTTAACCGCTTTGCGCCAGCCTTTATAATAGGCACCGGATTTTTCAGGATCCATGGTCGGTTCAAACCGGTTCTGAAGTTTCCAGCTCGATACCAAATCTTCTTTCGAATCCCAGACGCCGACAGCTAAACCGGCCAGGTATGCCGCACCGAGGCCGTCGTTTCAATGACTTGAGGACGATCGACAGGAACGCCGAGGATATCGGCCTGGAACTGCATGAGCATATTGTTGGCAACGGCGCCGCCGTCGACCTTTAAGGCTGCCAGTTTGATGCCCGAGTCAGCTTCCATCGCGCCGAGAACGTCTTTCGTCTGATAAGCCATGGAATCAAGGGTAGCTCGGACGATGTGAGATTTTTTCGTGCCTCGAGTAATACCGATGATAAGCCGCGGGCATCCATATCCCAGTAAGGAGCCCCGAGCCGACGAAGGCCGGTACGACATAGACGCCGTCAGAGTCGGGAACTCGTTTTGCGACCCATTCCGAATCGGGCGCCGTATCGATGAGGCGCAAGCCGTCGCGGAGCCACTGGATAGCCGAGCCGGCGACGAAGATCGAACCTTCGAGGGCGTATTCTACTTTTCCGTCAAGGCCCCAGGCAATGGTCGTGACCAAACCGTTCTTAGACGGGATGGGCGTCGTCCCCGTATTCATCAGCATGAAGCAGCCTGTGCCGTAGGTATTCTTGGCCATGCCCGGTTCAAAACAGGTCTGACCGAAGAGCGCTGCCTGCTGGTCACCGGCGATACCGGCAATATTGACCATGCCGCCGAGAATAGACGGTTCCGTCCAACCATAGATGTCGCTCGACGGACGAACTTCCGGCAGCATCGATTTCGGAACGGTTAAATATTCAAGGAGCTGGTCGTCCCACTTTAATTCCTTGATATTGAACATAAGTGTGCGCGATGCGTTGGAGTAGTCCGTAATATGAACTTTGCCGCCGGTCAGCTTCCAAACGAGCCAGCAGTCGATGGTCCCAAAGAGGAGATCGCCATTTTCCGCCCTTTCTCTAGCCCCTTCTACGTTGTCAAGAATCCATTTTACCTTGGTGCCTGAGAAATAAGCATCGATGACCAATCCTGTCTTTTCACGAAATTCATCGACCAGGCCGCGAGCTTTCAAGTCTTCACAGATTTCTGCCGTCTGGCGAGACTGCCAAACGATGGCATTGTACACCGGATCGCCCGTTCTTTTATCCCAGACGACGGCCGTTTCACGCTGGTTGGTAATGCCGATAGCTGAAATTTCATTAGCTGTCAGATTCGACTGGGCCAAGGCTTCCCGCATGACTTCCAGCATGGTGTGGTAAATTTCGTTGGCATCGTGTTCTACCCAACCCGGTTTTGGAAAATACTGGGTGAATTCTTTTTGGCTGACACTGACGATATGTGATTCATTGTCAAAGATAATCGCGCGATTGCTCGTCGTGCCGGCGTCAAGAGCCATTACATACTGCTTTTCCTGCATAATACATTTCTCCTTCCATACATAACATCTAGCAATTCTTTCGCTTATTGCATATAATGCTTTACATGTTTTCATTATACATCTCTCGCAATTATTTTCAATTACATTTTCACATATTTTCAATTCTTGTATAACCTTCGTAAAGTCATGTTTTTTATGCAAGATGCAATGTATATACAGTCAGTATCTTTTTTATTATATCGTTCCACCTTGCAAAGGGACCGCTAAAAATGCGATAATAAAGGGGAAGTTATTGTACGAATTTCCTTTCGACAGCCGTGTTTTGAGAAGCACCATATTGAGGATGAATGCCTATGCAACATGATAAGAATAAACTGGCAATCAGTGCCGCAAAATTATACTATCAGTCCAATTTCAGCCAGGCAGAAATCGCCAAGGAGATGAAATTATCCCGCCCTTCGGTTTCGCGACTCTTGCAGCATGCTAAGGACAAGGGTTTTGTACGCATCGAAATCTTCGACCCCATCGAGGACCAGAGCCAACTGGCCCAAAAAGTAGCTGCCGCCTACGGACTGCGCGACGTCTGCATCGCCAACGCGCCCATTGAAGATGAAGAGGAAATAAAGAAATACATCGGACAGCGCGGCGCCGCTTACGTCAACGACATCATTCAAGGCGGCGACATCATCGGCGTCGGCTGGGGAACGACGCTGAAGAATCTGTCCCATCAACTCCTCCCCACCGTTAAAAGGTGCCCAAATTGTCCAGCTCGAAGGGGGCATCACCTTATCGACGAGCGAAACTTATGCCAATGAAATTTTGGAAAAGTTCGCCAGCAATTACAGTACCATTGCTCAATACCTGCCCCTTCCGGTCTTATTCGACTCTAAGGAAGTCAAGGAAATGGTCTACCGCGACCGCCATATCAAACGCGTCCTTGAACTCGGCCGCAATGCCAATATCGCCATCTTCAGTGTCGGTACCGTCCGCGACAACGCCCTTTTCTTCCGCCTGGCTATGCCGATTCACAGGAAAAGAACTATTTAAAAACTCATGCTGTCGGCGACATTTGTTCCCGATTCTTCGACAAAGATGGCAATATTTCCAGTCAGGAACTGAATGACCGCACCGTTGGAATCGACCTGGCCGACCTTCGGAACAAAGAATACAGCATCTTACTTTCCGGCGGTGACGGAAAAGTAGACAGTATCCGAGCTGCCTTAAAAGGCGGCTATGCCAACGTCCTCATTACCGACCAGTTCACGGCCAAAAAATTATTATCCGAATAGCAAAACGCCCTGCCACACTGCGGCAGGGCGTTATTTTTTTACAATCGTTTAGATAGAGGCCTATTCCCAAGCGCTGTCAGGAAGGGCCGTAATATCATCCCAGGCATTATTAATGGCCTCGGCCATCAATTCTTTTCCCGGTGGATCCAGATGAAGTCCGTCGAGAGCAAGCTCGGTTTTGAGTTCACCGTCATCATCGGCCATGCCGGGTACGATATCGATGTGAACCTGGGTATCGATATAATCGTTGACTTCGGCAATGGAGAGCCGCCAATCGTCGGTCGTATCCTGGTCGAAGGCGGCCTTGATGTTGCGCGGATTCAGCGGCGGAATCGTCAGAAATACTGGTTTTATGCCGTTCTCCAGAGCCTGTTTCTTAATCGACTGGAGATCGCCAATGACTTCCCATGACGGGACGCCGGCCCTCAGGCTGTTCGAGCCGACAAGGACGATGACGTACGACGGCTTAAAGGGCAGGACATCCTTTTCAAAGCGCTCGGCAGCCATTGTGCTCGTATCACCGCTTTGAGACAGATTGATCGTCGGAAAGTGCAGATACGAAGCATAGCTGAACTCCCAATCGGTGGGCGAATAGGAAACACTGCCGCCGCCGTGACTGATACTGTCGCCAAAAATGGCCACTTCCCCGGCTTCGGTCTTAGGACTCAGCTCGAAGGCACGGCATCGGAATAGCCGCCAATGGGCTTTCCATCTTCATCCAAGGCCCGAACACGCCAGTAAAAGGGCTTGTCACCCCAGCGAGCCTTTTGGTCATACTGCTGGGAGTATTCCGGATGATAGACGTCAATACGGTGGATCGACGGCCTCGTCCCGTTAGGATTTTCCGGAGCCCCATCAAGAACTTCTACTTCGTACGACTTGGCACCGGGAACGGCAATCCAGTCATACACCGGATAGAGCAGCCATTGACCGGGACCTTGGTTGTAAAAAGACAAGGGAGTCGGCTTCTCCCTCACGGATTTAAAAATATTCACGTAGGTTTCTTCAATATCAGAAAATTCACTGACCGGCCGGCCTTTGAGGTCCAGACCGCGCACGCGCCAGTAAAAGACGGAACCAAAGAACGTATCGGGTAATTTTAATTCCAACCCCGTCGCATAAGCCGCTGATCCTCCATGAAAGGTTCATAGGCCGTCGCTCCTGCATCGGCGTCGCCGTCTTTTTTCAAAATCTGTACATCGTACATAACGGCGCCATCAACGCGGCTCCAGCGAAGGATTGGATGACCGGCAGCCGGATTCGACTGCGGATAATGCGATGTCACCGTGGGCTTTCCCTGAAGGACTGGCATCTCTTCATTATCGGGCATGGCCCGCTGCCGAGCTTGTTCTAAAACCATATCGACACCAGGAGAATGCGTCGATTGACGAGCTCCGGCAAAGATACCAACGCTTAGGGTCAGTACCATGAGCGCCACGACACAAGCGATCTGCCTATGCATCTTTATCCTTCTTTACTTGGTTTTCTTTAGTGGCCTTATACCCGTACTTCTGTGTCCATTCTTTGTCTTTCTGCTGGATATCGCCCTTGCTCAGCATGGCCGACTTGCTGTCGACGGCCCGCTGCAGGTTGCTGGCAATGCGCGTCACGCTGTCGCCGGCAGTTCCGGTCATGATGTACTGGCCGTTTAAATAGAGTTCATCGCCCTGAGTGCTGATATTCCAGGACGGGTCTTTTTTATTGATCGTTTCCGTCAATACCTTATTGTCTTTTGGCGCTTCGCCATAGACATCGTGGAAGGACCGCGCCAAATTCCCGGCAACCAGGAAGGCCCTGCGCCGCGAAGAATACGAGCCCATGGCCGCCGGCGTCACGACGGGCTGAGCGTTGACATAGACCGTATTGCCGCCGACTTGGACGTGGTTCCCCGACCACTGGCTCATGCGGCCGGCCAATTTTTGAATACGGCTCGACATCTGGGGATGGTTATTGGGGCTGATGACCCGTTTAAACCCTTCCTGCCACAAATCGCCGTACTGCTCGTAGACATACTGCATGGACGAGGCTGCGCCACCGACATTATACTCCGTATTCTTGAGAATATTGAAACCCGTTTCATCGGCCTGTTTTTCCTGGTCCATGGTAACGACTTCATTATCGATATAGTTAACAGCCACACTGCCGAGCAGGATATCGAGGACATTGGCATTGCCGCCGAGGCTACGTCGACCAAGGTCGCGATGCCGATACTCTTCAGAACGCCGTTGACGGCATGACGCTTTTCCCCGTGCTGCATTTCATGGCTAAGGGTAAAGGCCAGTTCATCATCATTTAAGGCATCAACCATGCCGCGGTTGATGGAAATGACGCCGCCTACGGTTTCAAAAGCATTGAGCTCTTTCGAAGGATTGACGTATACGTCATAATTTCGTTTTACGAGGCCCGTAGCCACGAGGTTTGCGCTGAATCGTTTCTACCCGTCGGCTGTAGGCTTCATTATCAAGGACGCCGGTCTTCGCCTGGGTACTGGCCAACATCTGTTTCTGATTCTGATCATCCATTTTCATCAACTGCTGACGGGCCAGGGCCATCGAAGCCGCGCCGTAAAGCAGGATTTGGGCTGCCGAAGCTGCAGAAACAGCGGCTACCGGCGCTACACAGAGGGTAAAGCCGGCCACCATCGTCGTCAGCCATTTTTTCCATCGATTCATGGTAAGTCATCTCCCTTTGGACAAACCGAAAGCTGATTGCGGCAGAGCTGCTCTTTTTTGTCTTTCGACCACTGCTTGATTTCCCACTCCCAATGCATGGCTTCGTGTTTTGTAGGAAAACCCTGGCACCAGGCCAGGGTCACAGGTCGACGGGAACGGGTATACTTAGCCCCTCTGCCATCATTGTGCGCTGCCACCCGTTAGACACATCGAGTCCATCCAGTGTATAACGACTGGTCGGCACAGCGCACCATATACGTATAATAAGTCATGAAGCCTTACGCTTCAGCAGTAATTTCAACGGTATTCAAAACGACATCTTCAAGCGGTTTGTCGGCGAAGTCCGTCTGGACACCGCTGATTTTTTCGACGACGTCGTAGTTCTTGACGACCTTGCCGAAGATCGAATGATGGTTCTGAAGCCACGGCGTCGGTACGACGGTGACAAAGAACTGAGAGCTGGCCCGTATTGGGGCCGGCATTGGCCATAGCAAGATACCGGGCTGGCTGAAATCAAGGCCCTGGCCGAATTCGTCGGGAATGGTCTGTTCCGAGCCGCCGCGGCCGGTACCAGTCGGGTCACCGCCCTGGATCATGAAGTCGGCAATGATGCGGTGGAAAATGGTACCGTCATAGAATTTATCCTTAGCTAATTTGACAAAATTTTCGACCGTAATCGGTGCTTTTTCGGCAAAGAGTTCTACCGTGAAATCGCCATGATTCGTTTTGAACACAGCATACGTTTTATTATCTGACATTGTGAATTCCTCCTATTTACATATCTGTCGAATCTATTATAATATAGATTATATACATCTATATTACCGTAGAAAACCTCATTTCGCAAGCATCGTTTTCGTTTCCCAAAGGAAAGATAAATTTTCATTTTGTTGTAAATGCAACGGAAATAGAACACGTCCCCTGCTATACTCTATGTGTACTCGATAAGAGCTGAAAATACAGATTATCCAGTTATTCATTCATTTTTTATTGTGATAAAAATAGAGGAGGTTTTTTCAATGACAAAAGAACAACAGATGTTTTGCTTCCAGTGTGAACAGACCGCTTTCGGTACAGGCTGTACGGGCGGAGCCGGTGTCTGTGGAAAATCGTCGGCAGAAGCCGGTCTCCAGGACAAATTGACAGGAGCCTGATTGGTTGGCACGCACCTGTCAGACCGCCGTTCCGACGGCTCAGACCTACCGGGTCATTCTCGAAGGCTTGTTCACGACGGTTACCAACGTCAACTTCAACACCGAAACGACACAGGTCATGATCGACAAAGTTCATGCTGAATCGGCATCCCTTTCTTCCTCGCCGGCTGCCGACTACGACATGAGCGGCCTGTGGAATGCTAACGAAGACATCCGTTCCCTGAAATCGCTCATCCTCTTTGGTATGCGCGGCATGGCAGCTTATGCCTATCACGCACTCATGCTCGGCAAGAGCAGCGACGAACTGGGCGCCTTCTTCATCAAAGGCCTGTCGGCATTGAGCGAAGACTGGGGCATGGACGAACTGCTGCCCATCGTCATGGAAACGGGTAAAGTCAACCTGACCTGCATGGCCCTCCTCGACGAAGCCAACACCTCGACCTACGGCACACCGGTCCCGACAACGGTTCCCCTGACCATCGAAAAAGGCCCGTTCATCGTCGTTACCGGCCACGACCTGAAAGACATGGAACGCCTCCTGCAGCAGACTGAAGGTAAGGGCATCAACATCTACACCCACGGCGAAATGCTCCCGTCCCATGCCTATCCGGAACTCAAAAAATACAAACACCTCAAAGGCAACTTCGGCACGGCTTGGCAGAACCAGCAGAAAGAATTCGACGGCGTTCCCGGCGCCTTCCTGTTCACGACGAACTGCCTCATGCCGCCTAAGAAATCTTATATCGACCGCGTCTTCACGACGGAAGTCGTCTCCTTTGACGGCGTAACCCATATCGGCGAAGACAAAGATTTCACGCCGGTCATCGAAAAAGCCTTGGAACTCGGCGGCTATAAAGAAGAACAGCACTTCACCGGCATCAACGGCGGTACGACGGTTACGACGGGCTTCGGCCACGGTACGGTTCTCTCCGTTGCCGACAAAGTCATCGACGCTGTCAAAGCCGGCGCCATCAAACACTTCTTCCTCGTCGGCGGCTGCGACGGCGCTCGTCCGGGCCGTAACTACTATACCGACTTCGTTCAGCAGACCCCGGCCGATACGGTCATCCTGACCCTGGCCTGCGGTAAATACCGCTTCAACGACCTCGACCTCGGCACCATCGGCGGCTTGCCGCGCATCATGGACATGGGCCAGTGCAACGACGCGTATGGCGCCATCGCGTGGCCGTGCGCTGGCCGAGGCGTTCGACTGCGGCGTGAACGACCTGCCGCTGACGCTGGTGCTGTCGTGGTACGAGCAGAAGGCCGTGGCCATCCTGCTGACCTGCTCGCCCTCGGCGTGAAGAACATCCACCTCGGACCGAGCCTCCCGGCCTTCGTGTCCCCCGACATCCTCAATCTGCTGGTCGAAAACTGGGGCATCAAGCCCATTCCACCCTGACGAGGATTTGAAGGCCCTTCTGGGCTAAGTACGGGGGATGGCCTTCTCCCGCGTGGCCTGTGATGCCGCAGGGCTGCCGCGCAGGGGCTTGCCAACCCATCCGTCAACAGTCATGCAGAAGAAAGGACGGAAGCTTTTTCGGAAGCTCCCGTCCTTTTTGCATTTGGAACCTTTGGTGCGGAAACGCTTGCGTCTGGCAAGGACTCCGGTGTATTTTTCAAGGAAATACACTGTGAAACAGGAGCGGGCATGTCAAACGAACGGTTGGAAGTGCTCGGGGGCTTGCCGCTGTTTGAGCCGTTGTCCCCGGACGAGCGGGAACGTCTCGCTGCGGGGTGCCGGATGCGCACGTTTGCGCGCGG
>ENA-OQCE01000822-OQCE01000822.1-human-gut-metagenome-genome-assembly--contig:-NODE-822-length-14516-cov-2.416777_pt1 | contig 14516 bp, 20 predicted proteins | sample MGYA00242495_ERZ504572 | MGnify/ENA primary metagenome ERZ504572 (study PRJEB26092, sample SAMD00036228) | human gut metagenome | host: Homo sapiens | study: EMG produced TPA metagenomics assembly of...
AAGACGTTTTGGTAAAACTTTGACCATGAGTATGTAGAACAGTTCTTTTCCGTGGAATATTCCGGACGTTCGGATCTGTTTGAGGATTTAAAAATCTGGGAGGATAAGAAGTACCGTAATATACAGGGAACGTATCCGGTCATCAGTCTGTCTTTTGCAAATGTGAAGGAACCCACGTATCAGCTGGCAGAAAAAAAGATCTGTGAATTAATTGCGCAGCTTTATGTCAAATACGATTTTATAACGGAAAGTGGAAAGCTACGGGATACGGAAGTAAAGTTGTATAAAAAAATCATGACTGATATGGAGTATGTAGATGCAACACTTTCTTTATATTATCTGTCAGGATTTTTGTATAAATATTACGGGAAAAAAGTGATTATTCTGTTAGATGAATATGATACGCCAATGCAGGAAGCTTTTGTAGATGGCTACTGGGAGCAGCTTGTGACATTCACAAGAAGTCTGTTTAACGCGACATTTAAGACCAATCCGGCATTAGAGCGTGGAATTATGACAGGAATTACGAGGGTCAGTAAGGAATCCATTTTTTCGGATCTGAACAATTTAAAAGTGGTCACTACAACATCCAATGAATATGCTGCATCCTTTGGTTTTACGGAGCAGGAAGTGTTTTCTGCGCTAGAGAGTTTCGGACTGGAAAACGAAAAAAATGAGGTAAAAAGATGGTATGACGGATTTATTTTTGGAACCCACAAAGATATCTACAATCCGTGGTCGATTTTAAATTATCTGGATGCAAAGCAGTATACAACCTATTGGGCAAACACAAGTGCAAATAGTCTTGTCGGAAAACTGGTTCGTGAAGGAAACCGCCTGATCAAAGAAAAATTTGAGAAGCTGTTATGTGGCGAATGTATCTGGTCGGAAATTGATGAACAGATTGTATACAATCAGCTGGATGGAAATGAAAAGGCCGTATGGACCTTTTACTCGCAGGCGGGTATTTAAAGGTTTTGTCTTATGAAAAATATCAGGATATTCCGGAAGGAACGGAACCGAAATATCAGCTTGCACTTACCAATCTTGAAGTAAAGCTTATGTTTCAGAGAATGATTCACGATTGGTTTGCCCCGGTACAGCCGGATTACAACGATTTTGTTAAGGCAATGCTTGTTGGGGATGTGGATGCGATGAATGAATATATGAACCGTATTGCATTACAGACATTCAGCTATTTTGATACCGGAGACCGGGCTTTTGGGGCTGAACCGGAGCGTTTTTACCACGGGTTTGTTTTAGGTCTGCTGGTTGATTTGCGGGACAGGTATTATCTGAGGTCGAATCGGGAAAGCGGCTTTGGCAGATATGATATTATGTTGGAGCCAAAACATCCGGGAAAAGATAATGCTGTGATTCTGGAATTTAAAGTACGAAGCGCAAGAAAGGGAAAAAGTCTCGAAGAGACCGCGCAGTCTGCAATTGCACAGATCAGGGAACGAAAATACAGTGAAGAACTGAAAATGAAAGGGATTACAGATAGTCAGATCAAAGAATATGGAGTTGCGTTTGAAGGTAAGACCGTGTTGATTGTGGATTGAGCTGGAGGAAAAAAAACAATGGGGAATCTATGTAAATCCGGGAAATGAAGAATTCAAAAGAGCAGCAAATTCAAAAATATATGTGGACAAGACCATGCTCCTCGCGTTTACAAACCAGAATTTAAAATCAGAGCATCAAAACATCTGTGTCAGCCGTCCCCGCCGCTTCGGGAAATCCATGGCAGCCAACATGCTGTCTGCTTATTATGGCGTGGAAAATGATTCACATGCATTGTTTAAACCTTACAGGATTAGCAAAGACAGCAGCTTTGAGGAGCATATAAATAAATACAATGTCATCCAGATTAACATGATTGATTTCATGACACGCACTTCTTCTGTCGAAGAATGATAGATTATCTGCAACGTCGGATTCTTTGGGATTTAAAGAAAGCATACGGACAATTAGAATGTTTTGACTGGAATGATCTGGTGGAAGTATTGCAGACCATTTATGCGGAAACGAAACGCGCATTTGTAATCATTATTGATGAATGGGATTGTATTTTCCGCAAATACCCGGATAACCATGAGGATCATATCCGGTATCTGGATTTCCTTCGTTTCTGGCTCAAGGGAAAATCATACATTGCATTAGCTACATGACCGGCATCCTTCCCATCAAAAAATACGGCGAACATTCCGCCTGAACATGTTTGATGAATATTCCATGACCAACCAACGCGAACTGGCAGAGTTTACCGGTTTTACAGAAGCTGAGGTGCAGGAACTCTGCCGCCAGTACGACATGCCATACGACAAGACGAAACAATGGTATGATGGCTATGATTTAAAAGGTGTGCAGATTTACAATCCACGTTCTGTTGTCATGTCAATGCTTGGTCATGACTATGACAGCTACTGGACAAAAACAGAGACGTATGAGGCATTAAAGAAATACATCCAGATGAACCAGTATGGGTTAAAAGAACTGACCACCCGGCTGATTGCGGGGGAACACATCCCGGTAAATCCGGATAAATTCCAAAATGACATGACAACGTTTGCCAGTGCAGACGATGTGCTCACGCTGTTGATTCATCTGGGATATCTGACCTATGATTTTTACGCACAGACCGTCTGCATTCCCAATCAGGAAGTGCAGAAAGAGTTTATTAACTGTATCGAGGACGGAGGCTGGGAACCAGTGATGGCGGCCATCCGGCAGTCAGAGGATTTGATGGAAGCTACACTTCGTGGGGATGAAGAATATGTTGCACAACAAATTCAGCGGGTGCATGAAGAGAATATTTCCATTCTGAAATATAATGATGAAAATTCCCTGGCGTGTGTACTGTCACTGGCATACTATGCGGCAAAGAAAACGCATGAGATTTACCGGGAATTAGCAGGCGGAAAAGGGTTTGCAGATCTGGTGTTTGTTCCGAGAAAGCATGTCGAAAGTCCTGCTATGATTGTTGAATTAAAGTGGGATCAGTCTGCACAGACAGCACTTGATCAGATCCGGGAGAAAAAGTATGACAAGACATTAAAAGGATACCATGGAAGCATGCTTCTGGTCGGAATTAATTACAGGAAAGCCGAAAAAACTTATACCTGCAGGATAGAAACAGAGACGATAAACGAATGATCTGGTAAATATTGTCTGGTTGGTGCGCCTGAAGGGCATAGCAAGGGATACTACACCAGCATCCCAAGCGTTCCCGCCACAATCAACACCAGTCCCCCGGCTTCTTTTTTTCCAAGTTTCTCATGAAATACAAGATAAGAAAACAGAATGGTAACCAGAATACTCAGCTTGTCGATCGGCACAACGACACTTGCCAGACCATCCTGCAGCGCACGGTAATAGCACAGCCAGGAAGCACCGGTGGCAAGTCCGGACAGGCAGATAAAGCCAAGTTCCCTGTGATCGATTGTGCGCACACTGTCCTGCTTTTTCGTGACAAACACGACAATCCATGCCATGATCAGCACAACGATGGTACGGATGGCTGTTCCCAGATTGGAATCAATGTTTTCAATGCCGACTTTTCCCAGAATAGAAGTCAGGCTGGCAAAGACGGCAGAGCCAAGCGCGTAGAAGAACCAGCTCCAGCCTTTTTTCCCGGAATTCTCAAAAGAGGTTTCCTTTTTCGTGATCATCAGGTAGGTTCCCGCGCCGATCAGCACCACGCACAGAAGTTTCAGTGGGCTGATGCTCTCATGCAGGAAGAGAAAAGCGAGAAGAATGGAGAGGATGGCACTCGATTTATCGACAGGCACCACCTTATTCACATCTCCGATCTGCAGTGCACGGAAGTAGCACAGCCAGGAAGCACCGGTAGCAAGTCCGGACAGGATCAGAAATGTCCAGGTTTTGGCAGAAACACTTCCGATGCCGTGTTGTGCCCCGACCAGAAATACCATGATCCATGAAAAAATAAGTACAATAATGGTACGGATCGCCGTAGCTACATTGGAATCGGTATTTTTGATACCGCATTTCGCCAGTATGGAAGTCAGTCCGGCGAACAGAGCTGACCCAAATGCAAATAGAATCCACATATACAATTTCCTCCCTGGGACAAGCGTAAAATGTTTTGGGGCATTTGTCAAAACTTTTTTTCTTGTGATATGATAATTTTATCTTTTTCAGAGGTGACAGAATGTTTGAAAAAAAACAGATCATATACAGTGAAACACAGGGAGTCTGTCAGGTAGAAAATATTGTTTCGCTCTCCGCATCACGCAGGGAGCGAAAAATTCCGTACTATGTGCTGCGTCCGGTATTCGACAAATCCAGAGTATCTTATATTCCGGTAGAAAACCATCAGGTAAAACTGCGGGAATTGTTTACCAGGGAAGAGGCAGAGGCACTTCAGGGAACGGAAGAAATGAAAAAAGACGAAAAACTGAGACAGGCCGTGGAGTATGTATTAGGAAAAAAGGAGGGATAGGATGGCACAGCAGCAGCCACAGCAGGCAATACATAAATTTGTACTTGGAAATAAAGAACTTGAAGGAAAGACAGCGGAATTCCAGTATGACAAAGGCTGGTACAGCATTACGGATATTGTAGGGGAGGAACGCAATGTAATCTACAAATCCCGCAATGCGCAGGAAGCCTATATGAAATGGAATGTATATATCGGCCGCAAAAAAGAGAGACCGTCATCCGCCAAAAACAGCGATGCGGATCATGGAAGCCGTGCGGATGGAAACAGAGCAAACGATTCCCGTGAGCATCGGAGCCGTGATTTCCGCGAAAAGCGTGACATGACGGATCGGCGTGGAAATAACCGGGGACGTCATTGACATATAAAACAGCACCGGGCAGGTGAAGACCGCGGTGCTGTTTTTATTTAAAAAGTGAGCGGAGAGCATGGGATTCGAACCCACGTTGCGTCTATTCGACGCAAACCGCATTTCGAGTGCGGCACCTTCGACCTCTCGGACAACTCTCCCTTGAAATTCATCTCCGATGAATTTCCTACGTACATCGCTTCCGCGGAGCGGAACTTTCATGCGATGTGCTCCTTGAGGTATAGCGTAAGCTATATCTCCTACGTACATCGCTTCCGCGGAGCGGAACTCTCATGCGATGTGCTCCTTACATAGTATACAGAATTTACATACATTTTTCAAGTCGCTTATCTTGTGAACGGACAAAAATTATACTATAATACAAATGTGTATGTGAAAACATTTGGTACACAATAAGAGAATATGCAGGAGGAAACGTGCATGATGAAGATCGGAATGCTTACCAGCGGCGGAGACTGCCAGGCTTTAAATGCAGCCATGCGTGGTGTTGTAAAAGGACTTACTACGAATGTAGACGAACTGGAGATTTATGGATTTGAAAATGGGTACAAAGGCTGATCTATGAACAGTACAGAATTCTTACAGCCTCGGATTTTTCCGGAATCCTTACCAGAGGTGGAACGATTCTCGGATCTTCCCGCCAGCCATTCAAACAGATGCGTGTGCCGGATGAAAACGGTCTGGACAAGGTAGAGGCCATGAAGTCCACATACCGTAAGCTCGGACTCGACTGTCTGGTTATCTTAGGTGGTAACGGTACACAGAAGACAGCCAATCTGCTTCGCGAGGAAGGACTCAATATTATTCATCTTCCAAAGACCATTGACAATGATATTTACGGAACAGATGTGACATTCGGTTTTCAGAGTGCAATTAATATAGCGACAGAGACTATCGATTGCATCCATACAACGGCTGCTTCCCACAACCGTGTATTTATTGTAGAGGTGATGGGACACAAAGTAGGATGGCTTACCCTGTATGCAGGAGTGGCAGGCGGTGCCGACATTATTCTGCTCCCGGAGATTCCGTATGATATTGATAAGGTCGTGGATGCGATTCATAAGCGTACAAAAGACGGAAAAGGATTTACGATTCTTGCAGTTGCAGAAGGTGCAATCTCCAAAGACGATGCACAGCTTACCAAGAAGCAGTACAAGGCAAAAGTTGCATCCCGCAGGTACCCATCGGTTTCTTATGAGATTGCAGATCAGATTCAGGAGAAATGCGGTGTGGAAGTCCGCGTTGCGGTTCCGGGCCACACACAGCGTGGCGGCAGTCCGTGTCCATACGACAGAGTATTATGTACCCGTCTTGGATCTGCCGCTGCCCAAGCAATTATGGATGGAAAATTTGGCTGCATGATCGCCATGATCAACAACAAGACCAAATGTGTGCCGCTTGGAGAGGTGGCAGGCAAGTTAAAGACGGTTGATCCGGACAGTCAGATGATTCAGGAGGCAAAACGGATCGGTATCAGTTTTGGAGATTAAATTTCCTGATATCCGGCAAAAAGGAGAAGAAAAATGTCTTACACGGCTTTATACCGTAAGTTCCGTCCGCAGGAATTTGAAGATGTCAAAGGACAGGAACACATTGTTACAACATTAAAGAACCAGATCAAAGCCGATCGCATAGGACATGCTTATTTGTTTTGCGGTACCCGGGGTACCGGAAAGACGACAGTTGCAAAGATTTTTGCAAAAGCAGTAAATTGTGAACACCCGGTAGACGGAAGTCCCTGTGGAAAATGCCCTGCATGTCAGGGCATTGCCGCCGGGACTTCTATGAATGTCATAGAGATTGATGCGGCATCGAACAACGGCGTGGATAATATCCGGCAGATCCGGGAAGAAGTATCTTACCGCCCGACAGAGGGAAAATACAAGGTTTACATTATTGATGAGGTGCATATGCTGTCGGCAGGCGCATTCAACGCGCTGCTCAAGACGCTGGAGGAGCCGCCGGCATATGTGATTTTATTCTTGCGACAACGGAAGCACACAAGATCCCGATTACGATTCTGTCCCGTTGCCAGAGATATGATTTTCACCGGATTTCCATTGATACCATTACCGATCGTCTGGCGGAACTGATGCGCACCGAACAGGTGGATGTCGAGGAGCGCGCACTGCGTTATGTGGCAAAAGCCGGGGACGGTTCGATGCGTGATGCGCTGAGTCTGCTCGACCAGTGTATTGCCTTTCATCTGGGGGAAAAACTCACCTATGAAAATGTGCTGGAAGTGCTCGGTGCAGTGGATACGGAAGTGTTTTCCGCACTGTTGCGCCAGGTGCTGGCAAAAGATGTGACCGGTGCCATCCGGACGGTGGATCATTTGGTGGATCAGGGACGGGAACTGGGACAGATGGTGAACGATTTTACCTGGTACATGAGAAATCTTTTGCTCATCCAGAGTGCGGATGACATGGAGGAAGTGCTGGATATGTCGGCAGATCATCTGGCAGCCTGAAAGAAGAGGCACAGATGGTGGAGGCGGAAACACTGATCCGGTATATCCGGATTTTCTCGGAACTGTCCAGCCAGATCCGGTATGCGGCACAGAAGCGCATCCTGCTGGAGATTGCAATTATCAAGCTTTGCCGTCCGCAGATGGAAAAAGATCTGTCGGCACTCAATGAGCGTATGGATGATATGGAGCAGAAATTAGAAAGCGGGGCATTTGTTTCGGCAGCACACAGAGTGCAGCAGTTCCGGCAGCAGGTGGCACGCAGGCTCCGGCGGCACAGGCACCGGAGAAAACACAGCTTCCCAAAGCCATTCCGGAGGACATTAAACAGGTGATGAACAACTGGCGGTCGGTCATTTCGGAGATGGGAGGCATCACTAGACAGTATTTAAATCAGGCGGTGCCGACGCTTGGACCGGCGGGAGAACTGCTCCTGGTGTTTGACGATGCCAACGCGTTTTCCTATCTAAGCGACAATAAGGCAGGGTGTATTGATCATTTGAAAGAAATGATTGCGCAGCGGTGTGCAAAGCAGGTAGAAGTGCAGCTCCGCTTAAATGAAGGAGGACGCAGCGCAGCCAATACGGTACCGGATTTGCGGCAATTAATCAATTTTGATATTGAGGAAGAGAACTTCTAATGGTATGATAATACAAGATTCGTAAATAACTGAAATTAGAAAGCAGGAGGACCCCACATGGCAAAAAGAGGTGGATTCCCTGGCGGTATGCCGGGAAATATGGCGAATATTATGAAACAGGCGCAGAAGATGCAAAAGCAGATGGAAGAGGCGCAGAAGAATTTAGAGGAACAGGAAGTTACGGCAGCAGCAGGAGGCGGAGCCGTGGAAGTGACGGTTTCCGGCAAGCATGAGGTGACAAAGGTAAAACTGGCAGAAGAAGTAGTGGATCCGGATGATATTGAGATGCTCGAGGATCTGATTATGGCAGCGACAAATGAGGCGATGCGTAAAATTGACGAAGCTTCCCAGCAGTCCATGTCACAGATTACAGGGGCATTAGGTGGAGGACTTCCGTTCTGATATGGATTATTACAGTCATGAGATTGCAAAATTGATTGAAGAACTGTCTGCACTTCCGGGAATCGGAGCCAAATCCGCACAGCGGCTGGCATTTCATATTCTGAATATGCCACAGGATCATGTGGATGCACTGGCATCGGCAATTGTTTCTGCAAAGAAAAATGTCAAATACTGCAAGTGCTGTTATAACCTGACAGATCAGGAAATTTGTCCGATCTGCAGTGACACATCCAGAGATCACAAGACGATTATGGTGGTAGAAAATACCCGCGATCTGGTTGCATATGAAAAAACCGGAAAATACAGCGGGGTCTACCATGTGTTGCATGGTGCAATTTCCCCCATGCTTGGAATCGGTCCGAACGATATCCGGCTGAAGGAACTGATGGTGCGTCTGGAAAAAGATGTGGATGAGGTGATTATTGCAACGAATTCCAGTCTGGAAGGTGAGACAACAGCGATGTATATCAGCAAACTCATCAAACCGACAGGGATTAAAGTGACACGGATTGCCAGCGGAGTGCCGGTTGGCGGAGATCTGGAATATATCGATGAAGTAACTCTTCTGCGTGCATTGCAGGGGAGAACAGAATTATAAATATATAGCTATTCTTGTGTTTAAAGGAGGAAAGGACAAATAATGAATCATTTAGAATTGGAAAAGCTTGCGAATGAAATCCGTAAGAGCATTGTAACGGCAGTGCACAGCGCAAAATCCGGTCATCCGGGCGGATCGCTGTCTTCGGCAGATATTTTTACATATCTGTATTTCGAAGAGATGAATATTGATCCAAAGAACCCGAAGATGGAGGATCGTGACCGTTTTGTATTGTCCAAAGGACATGTAGCACCGGCTTATTATTCCACACTTGCAGAGCGCGGATTTTTCCCGAAGGAAGATCTTGTGACACTGCGCCATACAGGTTCGTATCTGCAGGGACATCCGGATATGAAGCATATTCCTGGCGTTGATATGTCCAGTGGATCTTTGGGGCAGGGAGTTTCTGCTGCAGTAGGTATGGCAGCAGCCGGAAAATTTGATCACAAGGACTATCGTGTATACACCCTGACCGGAGACGGTGAGATTCAGGAGGGACAGATCTGGGAGGCTGCTATGTGGGCAGGACACCGGAAGCTGGACAATCTGGTAGTGATTGTAGACAATAATAATCTGCAGATTGATGGGGAGATTGACAAAGTATGTTCTCCGTATCCGATTGATAAGAAGTTTGAGGCATTTAATTTCCACACGATCGTGATTGATGGAAATGATTTCGACCAGATCCGTGCAGCATTTGAGGAAGCGAAGAAGACCAAAGGTCAGCCGACTGCCATTATTGCAAAGACCATCAAAGGAAAGGGAGTTTCCTTTATGGAGAATGAAGCCGGATGGCATGGAAAAGCTCCGAATGACGAGCAGTACGAAATCGCTATGAAAGATCTTGAGAAAGCAGGTGAAGCATTATGTCAGAAGTAAAGAAAATTGCAACCAGAGACAGCTATGGAAACGCATTGGTAGAACTTGGAAAAGAGCATGAGAATCTCATCGTGCTCGACGCAGATCTGGCAGGTGCTACCAAAACCTGTATTTTCCAGAAAGAATTTCCGGAGCGCCATTGGGACTGCGGTATCGCAGAGTGCAACATGACAGGTATTGCTGCAGGATTATCTACCTGTGGGAAAGTTCCGTTTATCAGTTCTTTTGCAATGTTTGCAGCTGGACGTAACTATGAGCAGGTTCGCAACTCCATCGGATATCCGCATCTGAATGTAAAGATCGGAGCTACCCATGCAGGAATTTCGGTCGGAGAAGACGGAGCTACCCATCAGTGTCTGGAGGATCTGGCTCTGATGCGTGAGATCCCTGGTATGGTAGTGATCAACCGTCGGATGATGTGGAAGCACGCGCAGCAGTACATGCAGCATATGATTATGTTGGACCGGTTTATCTTCGGTTTGGACGTCTGGCAGTGCCGGTGATCAATGACAGAGAGGATTACAAGTTTGAGATCGGAAAAGGAATCGTATTAAAAGAAGGTACGGATGTAACCATTTTTGCGACAGGACTGGAAGTGTCAGAGTCCTTAGAAGCTGCAAAGATGCTGGAGAAAGATGGAATTTCTGCAGAAGTAATCAATATCCATACCATCAAGCCGATTGACGAGGAACTGGTTGTTGCATCTGCAACAAAGACGAAGAAAGTCGTAACCGTTGAGGAACATTCCGTAATCGGTGGACTTGGAAGCGCGGTAGCGGAAGTATTGTGTGAAAAGGCACCGACAAAGATGATGCGTATCGGCGTGAATGACCGGTTTGGAGAATCCGGACCGGCGGTTGAGCTGATTCATAAATACGAACTGGACGCAGAAGGAATTTACAAAAAAGTAAAAGCTTTTGCAAAATAATACAGCAAGTACAAAGGAGGCTGTCGTATCGAAGGATATGGCAGTCTTTTTTTGCCTGAAGTCTGGAAATATGTCCGGTAGTGTCGTACGATTTTTTTCATGCCTGTCAGGTTTTTCCAAAATTCTACCGGATGGTGGTGATACTATATTCTGGAAAAACGGATAAGGAGGCAGGATATGATAGATATTGCAGAAGGACCGGGACGTGACCTGAAAAATATCAGACAGATCGGAACACCGGCAGAGGGGGATCGAATTTACATAGAAAATGCGGCGTATGCCAGGGTGCATGAAGAAACTTATGAGGAGCGGAGAGTGTTTATCTTTATGGGGCATACAGAGTGCGAGCAGGGTGTATATATGACCTTTGTAGAGGCTGCCATTCCGGTAAGGGATATGGAATTTTCACAGAATCTGCCGAGATGGGGAACACATGCGTGGTCGGATGTATTCCGTGAGATTAAGAGATCTTATGAGAATTCCATTATTGTCGGATGGGCGTTGGATTGTAAAGGATATCCACCACGCCTGACAGCAGAACTGGAAGCTATCCACAGAGAACAGTTCGGAGGTGCACATCAGGTTCTTTTCCTTATGGACAGTATGGAGGGGGAAGAATACTTTTATCTGCATAAAGGCAACCGGCTGCAACCGAAAAACGGGTTTTATATCTATTATGCAAGGGAACTGCATGAGATACGGATCCCGGATGTGACGATTGAACTGCCGAGACGTGGAACCCGGCAGATGCTTCCGGAGATTCTGACGGAGAGCAAAAAAAGAGAACGAAAAAGAAGAAGGCAGCAGTTCGAAGAGCGAACGCAAACCAACGTCGTATGCGATGGCTGCCGCAATCGCGTTGCTTTTGGTTCTGGCCGGGGTCGGAATCTGGCAGCAGCGAATTCATATTCCGGGTCTGGAGCAGACGGTGGAGACGATAGGGGAAAAAATCCGCCATGTGTCACAACCGGCAGAAGTCCTGGTGGGAACTGAAAAAAATATAGTGGAAGAACAGACGGAGAGCGCAAAGAGTACGGAAACCATCAGTGAACCCATGCAGCTGATACCGATTGAGGAGGTTCCGGCGGGAGCGGTGAAAAAGGCAGAGGAAGCGGCACCTTCCACACAGCCGGCAGAGGAGAAAGAAAAACCTGTGGCGGTAGAAAATACACAAAATTATTATGTGGTACAACAGGGGGATACGTTGAGCGGAATCTGTAAACAGGCATACGGATCAATGAAAAAATTAAAAGAGCTTGAAAAGGCGAATGATCTGGAAGATTCGGATGATATCAGGGTTGGGCAGAAATTATTACTTCCGTAACGGGGACTGCAATGCTATAATGATAGAAACGTAAGCGAAAAGGAGAAAAATCGGTGGCTGAAAAAACGGAATTTAAAACCGTAGAGACAAGTCAGGAAGACCTGGAGGAACTGGAAGAAAAAATCAGGAGACACAGGCATAAAATAGCCCGCAGAACGGCACTTGTGATCGTTACTGTTGTAGCAGCAGTGATTTTTGTAGAACTTTGGTCTGCACTTCGCACATATTCAGGATTTGAGGTGCAGGCATCGGCGGAGAGAAAGGACAGTGCGGCAACGGGATATAAGATGTTCCAGGGAAAAATACTGGAATATGATAATGACGGAATCGTGTGTCACGATACAGATGACCGGCTGATCTGGAACCAGTCTTATGAAATGACTGCGCCGGAACTTTCCGTGTGTGAACAGTATCTTGCGGTTTATGATCGTGGAGGGACATTTATTTATATCATGTCGGAACGCGGACTGGTAAAGAAAATCGAAACGGCAACACCGATTGAACGTGTATGTGTTGCCCGTCAGGGAACGGTGGCTGTGCTGATGAAGGAGGATGATGTCTCGTATGTACGGCTTTATGACAAAAAGGGACAGGAACTTGCCAGTGGTGAATTTTATCAGGAAAAAGGAAGTTTTCCTGTAGATATTGCGCTGGCTCCGGATGCGCAGAAACTGGCAGTAGATATGCTCGACGTGACAAAGGGCAAAACCTGTTCCACGGTTACTTTCTATAACTTTGGTTCGGTTGGGCAGAATGAAATCGACAACAATGTGGGAACGTACAGTTACAAAAATACGATGATATCGGAACTGGTTTATACCGAATCCGGAAAACTTCTCGCGATCAGCGATGCCGGACTGATCTGGTTTGACGGAGCACAAAAACCTGCGCCGAAAAAACAGATAAAGTTTGAACGGGAGATACAGAGTGTCTTCTATAATAATAAATATGTCGGTATTTCATACAGCGATACCCAAAAAAGAAAACAGCTGGCACATAAAAGTCTATGACATGAATGGTAAAACGGTCATGGAGAATGATACAGAGATCGCATACAACAGAATCGAGCTCCTCGATAATAATGAAATATGTGTCCGGGATGATTATAACTGTGAATTGTTTACCATACACAGCATCCGTAAATTCCGTTATACGTTTGACCGGCAGCTTTATAACGTATTGTCGGGATTGGATGGTCAGAATTATACATTGGTATTAAACGGAGAAATAGAAGAGGTACGATTACAATGAACTGGTTATTGATACTGGTTGTATTACTTGTTGCCGGAAATATTGTCTGGGGATTCTTCCGTGGTTTCCTGCGTGTGGTTTATTCAATGGCTGCCTGGATACTGATTCTGTTTTTTGTTACGTTTGCAACGCCGTATGTTGCAGACTGGATGACAGAACACACAGGCCTGGATACCAGAATTGAAAAGAACTGCAAAGAGAAATTGCAAAATGCCGTGGCAGGGGAAGAAAAAAAGTACAGAAGAACAAAACACGCAGGAACAGAAAGATCTCAGCGGTCTGGGAATGAAACTGCCGGCAAACGTATGGAACCAGATAGGGGATACACATAAACTTGCGGATGGATGGATGGAGCAAAGCGGACTGTATAATACCATTGCGTCAAAAGCATCATCCTTGCCATGAAAGCGATTGCATTTGTTATTGTTATGCTGATTACGGTGATCGCCTTTCATCTGATTGCCACTGCGATTGATCTGGTGGCAAAACTGCCCGTAATAGGAGAAGTAAATCATATGCTTGGGGGAATTGCCGGATTGATCAAAGGACTGTTGCTGGTATGGCTGGTATTTGCGTTTGCAGCAATGGGGGCAGCGACAGAAGCCGGGAGTGTTGTGATTGATGCGGTATATCAGTCGGAAATTCTGCAATGGCTATATGAAAATAATTTAATACTGACGATTCTGCTTTCGTTTTTATGATTGAATTGTGGTTTGTAAGCACCCAGGAAACAATATCTTGTGGTGCTTATATTTTTGCAAATAAAATGTAAAGTTTTTGTTGACTTTAGGTTGTCTGCGTGATATTATATCTAAGCTGACTCGTGACGAGGACACTGATACAGGCACTGGCAGGAAGCTGAGTGATGGTTGGTGGTCATGATGATGAAAAAAGTTGTTGACAAACAATGACAAACATGATAAGATATCAGAGTTGTCGCGTTTGAGAGACAACAAAGAAAAATAAAAAAGTTGTTGACAACGACTTGGAGATATGATAAAATATACAAGCTGTTGGAAATAACAACAACGAACATTGATAACTGAACAGTGAAAAACCTTGAAAGATTTTGAGAATAATTCAAGAACGTTCTATAAAGAAGACAACCTTAAAACAGTAAATCAGGACATTGTTTCTGAATTAAAAGCCAGATTTAATTCTGGCAGGAACAAAACTTTTTAACATGAGAGTTTGA
>ENA-OQCE01000825-OQCE01000825.1-human-gut-metagenome-genome-assembly--contig:-NODE-825-length-14489-cov-3.986562_pt1 | contig 14489 bp, 11 predicted proteins | sample MGYA00242495_ERZ504572 | MGnify/ENA primary metagenome ERZ504572 (study PRJEB26092, sample SAMD00036228) | human gut metagenome | host: Homo sapiens | study: EMG produced TPA metagenomics assembly of...
CCGTCAAAGCCGAGCAGCTCTGCGGTGTAAGCGCGGTCCAGCGGATACGTCGTTCCAGCCAGCGCACCGGAACCGAGCGGACAGTAATTCATTCTCTTGTAGATGTCTGCAAGGCGGCCTCTGTCGCGGCGGAACATTTCAAAATATGCGCCCATGTGATGTGCCAGTGTGATCGGCTGTGCTTTCTGCAGATGGGTGAATCCCGGCATATAGGTGTGAATGTTCTCTTCCATGATTTTTTCGAGTGTTACCAGCACCTCTTTGACGAGTGCATCAATCTCGGTGATCTCATCGCGGACATAAAGTTTCATATCGAGGGCTACCTGGTCATTGCGGCTTCTTCCGGTGTGCAGCTTCTTTCCGGCGTCTCCGATGCGGTCGATCAGGTTTGCCTCCACGAAGCTGTGGATATCCTCATATTCGCTGGTGATTTCCAGTTTTCCGCTCTCTACATCGGCAAGAATCCCCTCCAGTCCTGCAAGAATCTGGTCTCTCTCCTCTTCTGTCAGGATGCCCTGTTTTGCCAGCATCTTTACGTGTGCCATGCTGCCTTTGATGTCCTGTTTATAGAATTTCTGATCAAAGCTGATGGATGCATTAAAATTATACACTAACTTGTCGGTCTCTTTTGTAAACCGTCCGCCCCATAACTGTGCCATTTTCATTCCTCTTTTCCTGTAAGTTTTTTAAATTATCATGTATTATTATACAAGACTCCCCTCTTCCTTTGCAAGTCAAATCACCTACTTTCCCGAATTTCGGCGTTTTGTGTAGTTTTTCTCCAGCCAGCCCAAGATGCCGTACAATCCTGCCGCAACGAGGCAGAGGATCAGGATGGACAGGATTACCCAGTCAAGTCTGAACAGATTTGCCCACCTTTTTGCGGCAGAGACGCTCGTCAGCCGCCCGATTTGCCTCTATCCAGAGCTCTTCAGAGACGATAGCAGGAATTTTCCCCGCATAGACGTACTGCCCGCCCGGCGGTGTAGGGAGCGTTTTTCCGGTGTTAAAATCGTAATGCTTCCTGTTCATGACTACGGTGCCTTTATTCATGGGATTCCGCACCATGCGGATAATGTCTGTTCCAGAGAATGGTTTTCCGGCGCGGCTGCGGACGCCCTCCGCTGCCAGAACCGCCGCAATTTTCCGTCCGCCGAGACCGTCTGCACAGAGTTCGTACATACGGCGCTTCACTGCGGCCTCCTCCGGGATGATCTCAATCGCTCCGTCTGCCGTCCGCCGGTAACCATAACTTTTTGAGGTCAGCACCGGCTTTCCATTATTCTGCTGCCGTTTCTGGTGCGCCAGATTCATCTTTTTGCTCAGCTCCCGGCTGTACTCCTCCGCCAGAATCGCCTTAATGCCGGTCAGAAGCGCGTCTTCCGGCGAATAGAATGTGTTCTCCAGATAAAAATACAGCCGCTTTCCGGCGCAGTTTAAGCGGTCTGCAAACAGATACCAGTCCCGCGTGTTCCGCATCAGGCGGTCCTGCGACTTGATTACGACGACATCAAACCGGTTCTGCTCGAGATCCTCGTACAGGCGGTTATATTCCCGTCTGCCTTCCGGCTCGTACCGGAGCGGCTCTCCACGTAGGCATCCACAAGCTCCATCCTCTTGCCCGGATTGCCTCTTCCGCCTCCGCCGCCTGCCTTACCAGCGCATCCTTCTGGTTTTCCTCCTCGGTGCTGCACCTTGCATAATAAACTGCACGCAGCTTCTCCTCTTCCATCTCCTGTCTCACTTTCCAGATGCTTCTCTTTACTATATAGAAAAAAAGGACCGGAAAGTTCCGACCCTCTTTTTGTAATTTCTTTTACGGATTGCACCGTCCGCACGGCTCATAGCCTTCGGCGATCAGGTCCTCGCGCGGTCCCTGATATGTCGCCTTGTTTTCATCCTTAATCGAGCTGACGCTGGAGCATGACGGCAGGTGGAATTTCATGCTGGATGTGTTCATGACATATTCCTGCTGATCCGTCATCGTTCCGCTGCTTTCGCTTAACGTGCTGTCTCCCGTTGCATAATTAATCGAGATGCCCGGCTGATTGTTGTATGCGAAGATATGGAAGGAAATGCCCTCGCCGTCATCTTCCATGGAAAGTGCCTCCATCTCCACACCGTCCGCTGCAAGATTGTCCCCAGTAAAAATTGGTGTAACGCGGTACAGCACATGGTTTCCGGTCTCTTTGACGTAGTCGGCAACCATGTTTTCAAACGGCAGCATGCCCTCGACATTCAGATAACGTGTTCCAGTGATCAGATTCTTCTCGTTTGCATTCTCACCGGTCAGCTGGTATCCGATCAGATGGCAGCGGTTGTACAGATATTTACCTTCCACCTGATCGTATTTTACCGTATGCCAGCCCGTCGGCTTTACCTGGCCGATCGCGCCGCGCTTCTCCGTCGGCATCAGATCCTGGCCGATATTCGCCTCTGCCACGCCGCACCGTCCCAGGCTGTCCGGATCGCTGTAATGCTCGTACGACTCGGTCGTCTTTTCCTCATCGGTAAAATCCGGCTCATTTCCGTTTAAAACGACATACGGTTCACCGGAAAACTCCGGAACATCAAGAACTGAAACGGCCGTCGGTGCCTGATCGGTAATCTGGGATTCCGTCATCGTATAAGCGGCCGTAACCTCCGAACCGGAATCTGCTCTCTCCGTCGAGAGAAGATCCTGCGCCTCACAGCCGGTCAGTGTCAGAACAAGAAGCGCCGCCAGCAGCAGAAGCTGTTTTCTTAGTTTTTTCATTTCTCATATACCTCTTTCGTTATTTTCTCATGGGAATAGCCTGCAAACTCCTCCTCGGACACTTTATTCCATTTGGAAAGATCCAGGTCGAATTTCCGGTCAGACGGATAATGCCGGTTCCACCAGAAAACGATGATTTTCTCTATCTTCGCTTCCACAACCTGCAGTCCCGTATTCTCCACAAAGCAGTATTCTCCTTCGCCTGCCTGCTCCAGAAAATCTGCCGCCGCCTGAAGTGTTACCTTCCCACTCTCCTTCTGCTCCGCGAACAGCTTTTCCGAAGCCGGATTCATCCAGAGCGTTTTCCCCTCACACAGTTCGCAGATTTTTTCCGTTACCACGCGGTCCCGCGAAACGCGTCGTCCGCCAAACTGCATTCCTTTTCGTTCTTCCAGACATACGATTCCAATCATCTGTCATCCTCCCTTCTCTTGCGTGTGCATATCTGAACACCTGACTGCCGTAGATAATCAGATAGCCAAGCCCCTCTCTTGCCCCGATAAACTCTCCGATTACAACACCGACAAGGCACAGGCCGATGTTGACCTTCCACACGGCGAGCAGCCCCGGAAACGACCACGGCAGCACGACGCGGAACAGCATATCCTTCTTCGTTCCGCCGAGTGTTGCAATCAGGCGGAGCATATCCGGCTCCACACTCTGAAAGCTGCTGTAAATGCTGATCACCGAGCCGAATATCGCAACGGAAATGCCGGCCGTGATGATCGTTTTCACGTTTGCCCCCATCCACACAATGAGAAGCGGGGCGAGCGCCGATTTCGGCAGGCTGTTCAGGACTACCAGGTACGGCTCCATCACGCAGAAAAGCGCGGAAAGAGCCACAAAAGCACAGCGAACGCCATGCCAAGTGCCGAGACGAGCAGAAAGCTGATTCCCGTCTCATACACCGTGATCCCGATATGGCGCAGAAGGTTCTGCTCCGTCAGCAGGGTCACGAACGTTTTTCCCACCCGCACAGGGCTGGAAAAGATAAACGGATCGATCCATCTCAGATCCGCCGCCACCTCCCATAATACCAGAAAACTGACGAGAAGCAAAGCCCGAAACACCCGCACCTGCTCCCGTTCTCTTTTTTTCTGCCGGAGATACGCCCTCTGAAAGCTGCTCTCCGGCATTTTTGCCTGCTCACGCATTTTCATTCAGCTCCTTCCAGATGGCATTGAAATACGTTTTAAATTCCGGCGCACTGCGCGCTTTCATCGGCGTGCGCTCCTCCATCGCAAACCGGATCGGAATCTTTTTTTTTCACATATGCCGGCCGTGCCGCCAGAACAATCACACGGTCCGCCATGCTGATGGCCTCCGAAATATCGTGTGTCACGAGAATTGCTGTCTTTCCCTCTTTTTTGATGATCTTTCCGATATCATCACAGACGTTCAGCCTCGTCTGGTAGTCGAGAGCGGAGAACGGCTCGTCAAGCAGCAGAAGATCCGGCTCCATCGCCAGTGTACGGATCAGTGCCGCCCTCTGCCGCATACCGCCGGAAAGTTCGGACGGACGGGCATTGGAAAAGGATTTCAGGCCGTATGTCTCCATCATCTCCCCGACTTTTTCTTTCCGCTCGGGTGTCAGCGTGCGCGAAATCTCAAGGCCCAGCAGAACGTTGCTGTAGATGGTCCGCCATTCAAACAGGTGGTCTCTCTGCAGCATGTAGCCGATATGGAGATCCGCCTCCGTGATCGGCCGTCCGCGGCTCAGCAGAGTTCCCGCCTCCGGCTTTAAAAGACCGGAAATCAAGTTCAGGATCGTGCTCTTTCCGCAGCCGCTCGGTCCGACAAGAGCAACAAATTCCCCCGTTTTTACCGAAAAGGTCAGATCGCACAGCGCCGGTGTTTCTCCTTTCATGGTGTGATAGGACAGTGATATATGCTCTAATGACAGGATTTGATCATCCATTTTTTTGCATCCTCCTCTATCTATAAGATATCATATGCAGCTTGCATCCCAGCCGCGCTGAGGCTATAATAGAAAGGATTGAAAGATACCAGGAGGTTTGAAGATACATTATGGCCAATAAAAGAAATTACCAGAAGGAGCTGGATGCGAAGATTGCAGGACTTCACGGTGAAGTTCCGACCTTGCTGCTGCACAGCTGCTGTGCGCCGTGCAGCAGTTACGTGCTGGAATATCTGTCGCAGTATTTTTCCATTACGCTCTTTTACTATAATCCCAACATCTATCCGCCGACGGAGTACGAGCACCGCGTGGAGGAACAGCAGCGTCTGATCCATTCTCTTCCCGCCGTGCATCCGATTTCCTTCTGCCCCGGCCCGTACGATTCTGACCGGTTCTATGAGCTGACACGCGGGATGGAAAATGTGCCGGAGGGCGGCGAGCGCTGTTTTGTCTGCTATGAAATACGGCTCCGCGAAGCGGCCGAAATGGCAAAGCAGCTCAAACTCGACTATTTTACAACAACCCTCTCCATCAGCCCGCTGAAAAACGCGGAAAAGCTGAATGAAATCGGAGAACGGCTTGCCGCCGAATACGGGATCCCATATCTCAATTCAGATTTCAAGAAACGGGGCGGCTACCAGCGTTCCATCGAACTTTCCCACGAATACGGCCTCTACCGCCAGGACTACTGCGGCTGCGTCTTTTCCCGCCGGGACGCGACGCACGGGTGGTAGCACAGGAAAATGGCAACAGCTGATGTGCTCTTTGAAGTGTCCGGCCAAAAGCTCCGTCAGGATATGCTGTACGAACTGATTTTCCTGAAACTTGTAACAGCAAACGCCTTTGCAGCAGATCTTTTTCCTGCAAAGGGCGTTCGTATTTCTGTCATATTTCTCATGATACCAGAAAACCCGCAGAACCTTACGTCCTGCGGGTTTCTAAAGAATAAGCCGAAAATCAGATTCGAACTGACGACCCCTTCATTACGAGTGAAGTGCTCTACCGGCTGAGCTATTTCGGCCTGTGAAATTCATTTCCTGAATGACACAATCATTATTATACCGTATTTTTTTGAAATTGCAAGCATTTTTTTGAAATTTATGAATCTTTTTCTAAAATTTGTTCCGCCCCACTGATTTCCCGCCGTTTCCATCCCTGTTGTTTTCACCTCCCTGGCGCAAATTTTATGCATAAACTTTGTCCTTACTTTCAAAAATTAAGGAAAACCATCCCTTTTCCTTATAAAAATTAATGTATTTTGAAAGAAAAGCATTGACAACCGCCAAAAAAGTAAGTATAGTTTTTAACTAAAGGAAGAAAGGGGCTGTTGTCATGACCATGCAATACGATAATCTGGAAGACAAGCTCAGTCAGCTTGTAGAGTATACGAAAGATTCCGGAAAGATTGATTTATCTTTATACACTGAGTACGATGTAAAACGGGGACTGCGTGATTCCACTGGTAAAGGTGTTCTCACCGGCCTGACCGAAATTTCCGATGTTATCGGCTTCGATATTGATGAGCGCACCGGCGAAAAAGTTCCGACCGATGGCCGTCTCTATTTTCAGGGCTATAACGTCGCAGATCTGATCAAAGGTATGGAAGGACGACGCTTCGGTTTTGAAGAGATTACCTATCTTCTTCTGTTCGGTTCTCTTCCGACAGAACCGCAGTTAAATGATTTCAACGAAATTTTAAGTATCTACCGCGAGCTGCCGGACACTTTTGTCCGCGACGTTGTCATGAAGGCAACCAGCAAAAACATGATGAATACTCTGCAGCGCTGTGTGCTGACCCTGTATTCCTACGATGAAAAGCCGGATGACATTTCCATTCCGAACGTCCTCCGCCAGGCTTTGAGTCTGATCGCCAAAATGCCGCTGATCGCCGTTTACGGCTACCATGCATACCGCCACTACCACGAAAACCAGAACCTGATCATCCGAAATCCGAAACCGGAGCTGTCGATCGCTGAAAACATTCTGCAGATGCTTCACCCGGATGGAGATTACACTGCTCTGGAGGCAAAGGTTCTCGATGTTGCGTTAATTCTTCACGCAGACCACGGCGGCGGAAATAACTCAACATTTACGACACACGTTGTCTCCTCCTCCGGAACCGATACCTACTCTGCTGTTGCGGCTTCTTTAAGTTCCTTAAAAGGACCGCGCCACGGCGGTGCCAACTTGAAGGTTATGGAGATGTTTGAAAATATTGAAGAGAATGTTACAAACTGGGAAGACGAAAACGAACTGCGCACCTACCTGACCAAAATACTTGATCGTGAAGCATTCGATGGAACTGGTCTTATCTATGGTATGGGCCATGCTGTTTATACCCTGTCCGATCCACGTTGTGTGATTCTGAAAGAATATGCAAAGAAGCTTTCCGCTGAGAAGCACCGCGAGAAAGAATTTGCTCGCTATGAGTCTGTAGAACGCATTGCCGGCGAGTGTATCGCCAAAAAGCGCCGTCTGCTCAAACCAGTCTGTGCAAATGTTGATTTCTACAGCGGTTTCGTCTACACAATGCTTGGCCTTCCAAAAGAGCTCTACACCCCGATCTTTGCTATCTCCCGTATCTCCGGCTGGTCCGCACACCGGATCGAAGAGCTTGTCAACGAAGGAAAGATCATCCGTCCGGCTTATAAATATGTCGGTCATCATCGTCCGTACGTTGCCATTGAAAGAAGAACCCCAAGAAAGACTTCCCACAGTTTTTCAAATAACTAAAAAATTATGCAAAAAGGACATCTGCCCGTACCGTTCTGGTATCGGGCAGGTGTCCTTTTATTGCCAAGTGATCTCTCGAAAAACCCGCGGAGCGTGCTTCTCATGGTTATAAACAAAACTCTGCGTTATACCCGGATCTTTGTTCCCTTGGTATCTCGTTTTGCCAGCTTAATCTTCGCTGTCAGAGAAATCTCTTTGTCGTGATACGTGATCGTGTAATCCATCCGGCTTGCCAGCAGATACGCATGCTCTACCGCGTCGTCCTCTGCCATACGGATACCACGCACACCAACGGCTGCTTTTTTCTTCTCCGGCACTTCACTCGTAAGGAAGCGCAGGAAGACACCGTTTTTCGTCTGCAGAACCACATACTCCTGCTCCTGGCAGACCTCGGCAAGAATCAGACGGTCCTCCTCGGATGAAAGCTTCGTCGCCGCGATCGTTCGTTTTACGACATCAAACTCGGATCCATCGACAAGTTTTACCATACCGGCCGCGCTGACGAACAGCAGCTTATTGTTCTTGATATTTTCCAGTGCATCGACGTAAATCATCTGCTCCTTCTGGCTGCTGTAATTTCCAAGGTTGTCGATCGGCGTTCCCTTGTCACGGAATCTTCCATACGGGATGTCCATTACTTTGATGCTGTGCATCATGCCAAGATCCGTAAAGACGCAGATCTTATCAGTGTTTTTGCACTGGAACACATATTTGTTCTCGTTGTGCACAGCCTCTTTGTTCCGCTCGTAAGCAGACGTATCGATCGTCTTCGCATAACCAAAGCGGTCCATCAGGAAGACAACATCCATCTCCTCGACCTTCGCTCCTCAAGAACAATCGCCTCAGCATTTTCAATCGCCGTTTTCCGCTTGTGGCCGTACTCTTTTTTTATCTGCGTCAGATCTTCCATAATAACTTCCGACATCGAGTCGTAATGATTTAAGATATCCTCGTACTTCGTAATCTTCGCCACAGTCGCCTCATGATCTTTTAAGAGTGCTTCCACTTCCAGTCCGATCAGTTTCTGCAGACGCATCTCCAGAATCGCCGTTGCCTGGCGTTCCGTAAAGCAGAGCTGTGCTGCCATACGCTCACTTGACTTTGATTTGAAGCGGATACCATCGGTCACACCCATAATCAGACACTCTTTGACCTGCTTCTGTGTCTTGCTTCCGCGCAGGATCTCAATGATCAGATCGATCACATCGCATGCCTTGATCAGACCTTCCTGCACCTCGCGGCGCTCCATCTCTTTGCGGAGAAGGTTCTGGTATTTGCGGGTTGCCACTTCAAACTGGAAATCAACGTGATGCTCGATCACCTGTTTAAGGCTTAACGTCTCCGGTCTTCCATCTGCCACGGCGAGCATGTTGACACCGAACGTATCTTCCAGACGTGTTTTCTTGTACAGCAGATTCGTGATCCGCTCCACATCCGCGCCTTTTTTCAATTCGAGCACGATGCGTGTTCCTTCTTTCGAGGACTGGTTGGAAATGTCGACAATTTCCGGCGCTTTCTTGCTCTCCACAAGCCCCGCCACATCGTTCAGGAACTTTCCGATGTTCGCACCGATCATCGGGTACGGAATTTCGGTGATCACAAGATACTGCTTTCCGTTTCTGCCTTTCTCCACTTCCACTTTTCCGCGGATTTTAATCTTTCCGACACCTTTTTCGTAGATCGACAGCAGGTCATCCTGATTGACGACAATACCGCCGGTCGGGAAATCCGGTCCTTTGATGTATTTCATCAGACCTTTGACGGTGATGTCGTTGTTTTTCATGTAGGCCTTGACCGCATCCACAATCTCACACAGGTTGTGCGGCGGAATGCTTGTTGCCATACCGACAGCGATACCGTCTGCGCCATTCAACAGAAGGTTCGGCACGCGCACCGGCAGAACAGACGGCTCTTTTTCCGTCTCGTCGAAGTTCGGTACGAAATCGACAACGTCTTTGTCGAGATCCTTTAAATAGACCTCCTGTGTAATTTTCTGCAGTCTCGCCTCGGTGTATCGCATTGCAGCGGCACCGTCACCCTCAATCGACCCGAAGTTTCCGTGACCGTCCACAAGCGGCTGCCCTTTTTTGAAATCCTGTGCCATTACGACAAGAGCATCGTAAATGGAACTGTCGCCGTGCGGATGGTATTTACCCATCGTATCGCCAACGATACGCGCGCACTTTCGGAACGGCTTGTCGTACTGGATGCCGAGCTCATACATGTCATACAGAGTACGGCGCTGTACCGGCTTTAAACCGTCCCGCACGTCCGGAAGCGCTCGGGAAATGATGACGCTCATCGCATAATCAATATAAGATTTCTGCATGACCTCAGAATATTCGGTCCGTATAATCTGATCTTCTGATTTTTCTTTCATCTTCCTTTGTCCTTCCTGTTAAATATCCAGCTCTGCATCGGTTGCATGCTCATAAATAAATGCTTTCCGCGGCGGAACCTCGGTTCCCATCAGTACTTCCGTCACATCGGAGGCCATACGGGCATCCTCGATCTCCACACGCTTCAAAAGTCTCGTCTCCGGATTCAGTGTCGTCTCCCAGAGCTGCTCCGGGTCCATCTCGCCAAGACCTTTGTAGCGCTGCAGCGTAAATTTTTCTTTGTGTGTCTTTCTGTATTTTTCCAGTGCTTTGTCGTCGTACAGATACTCTTCTTTTCCGCGGGACGGCATTGCCTTGTAAAGAGGCGGCATCGCGATATAGACATGTCCCTCGTAGATCAGCTCCGGCATGAAACGGTAGAACAGTGTCAGCAGCAGCGTTGAAATATGCGCACCGTCGACATCGGCATCTGCCATGATGATAATTTTATCGTAACGGAGCTTTGTGATATCGAAGTCGTTGCCGTAACCCTCGGAAAAGCCGCAGCCGAATGCATTGATCATGGATTTGATCTCGGCATTTGCCAGAACTTTATCAATAGAAGCCTTCTCTACGTTCAGAATCTTACCGCGGATCGGCAGAATCGCCTGGAAATTACGGTCACGCGCCGTCTTTGCGGAACCGCCCGCAGAATCTCCCTCGACGATAAAGATCTCGCACAGCGACGGATCCTTTTTCTCGCAGTTTGCCAGTTTGCCGTTCGTATCAAACGAATATTTCTGCTTGGTCAGCATATTTGTCTTGGCTTTTTCTTCGCTTCTGCGGATTTTGGCAGATCGCTCAGCGCAGGCAAGAACATTTTTCAGCACTTCGAGATTGCGGTCGAAATACAGCGGAATCTCCTCGCCCGTTACTTTTCCGGCGGCCTTTGCCGCATCCGGGTTGTCCAGCTTCGTTTTTGTCTGGCCCTCGAACCGCGGATCCGGGTGCTTGATCGAAATAACAGCGGTCATACCGTTTCGGATATCCGATCCCGTAAAGTTATTGTCTTTTTCTTTTAAGACACCGATCTCTCTGGCATAGCTGTTCATAATCGTCGTAAAGGTCGATTTGAAACCGGAAATATGGGTACCGCCCTCAGCGTTGTAGATATTATTACAGAAGCCGAGCACGTTTTCCTGGAATTCGTTGATATACTGGAACGCACATTCTACGGTAATGCCCTCAGATTCCCCTTTGAAATAAATCGGATCGTGGATTGCTTCTTTGTTCTTATTCAGATCGCGCACAAAACCAACAATGCCGTCCGGCTCGTGATACGTCAGGTGCTCCTCTTTTCCATCGCGCAGATCGGAAAAATAAATGGTAAGCGCCGGGTTCAGATATGCAGTCTCATGGAGACGGCTTTTGACCTCTGTTGCGGAAAAACGTGTTTTCTCAAAGATTTCCGGATCCGGCAGGAAGTTGATGCGGGTTCCGCTGTTCTTCGTTTTTCCGATCTTCGGCAGCAGCCCATCCTCATCGAGTTCCTGTACGGCAACACCTCGTTCGTAGCGGTCGTGGTAAACCCAGCCGCCGAGGCTGACCTGTACGTCAAGATAGGTGGAAAGCGCATTGACAACCGAAGAACCGACACCGTGCAGACCGCCGCTTGTCTTGTACGCATTGTTGTCGAATTTACCGCCGGCGTGCAGGGTTGTAAAAACGAGACGCTCCGCCGGAACGCCTTTTTCATGCATGCGACCGGGATTCCGCGGCCGTTGTCGGTCACGGTCGCCGAGCCGTCTGCTTCAAGTGTTACGTGAATGGTGTCGCAGTAGCCCGCAAGATGCTCGTCCACCGCATTGTCTACAATTTCATAAATCAGATGATTCAGGCCTTTCCGCGAGGTACTTCCGATATACATACCAGGGCGCTTACGCACTGCTTCGAGACCTTCCAGCACGGAAATACTGCTGGCATCATACGTTTCTTTTTTTGGCATAACTGTTCTATCCTCACTTATGTGTTACTGTCTTTTTCTTTTAAAAATACTTCTGTCTGTCCCATTTTGGGGCACAGTATTTTATTATATCATTTTTCTTCCCGGAATAGCAAGATTTTCTTTAGAAGAAAGAATCTCCTCCGTTCATCAGCTCCTTAAAAGAAGTCACGTAGCGGTCTGCTTCCTGCTCCATCTTTGCGCGGTTTCCTTCCCCGCTTCTGTCATACACGCCCACAGCCGCAAATCCGCCCATTTTGGCGCCGCGGATTCCCGCTAGGATATCTTCATATACCACACACGTTTCCGGCGGAAGAGACAGCTTTTCAGCCGCTTTCTCGTAGATATCCGGAAAGCCCTTGCCGCGCTTTACTTCCGAGACGGTGACAAATGCTTTAAAATACTCATAAATCCCATTTCTCTTTAAGGCCGGCTCATACAGCTCCGGGCTCGATGAGGTAGCAACCGCCATGCGGATTCCTTTTTCTTTTAAATAGCGGAGATATTCTGCTGCCCCGTCTTTTAACTCCACTTCATACGTATAGGCGTCGACCGCATCTGATGCCACTCCTGAATCAGTTCTTCCGGCGTTTCCGGAAAGCGAACCGTCTGATCGTGTAGCGGGCAGCTCCAGAAAGCCGAGCGGTGTAATCGCCTCCTGATAATCCGGCGGAACCTCAAGTCCTCTCTTCTTTAAAAATGCAACATCGATGTCATCCCAGACCCACATCGAGTCGAGCAGTGTTCCGTCCAGATCAAAAAACAGCATGGTCCTCCCCCTCCTCCGGCTGGAACCAAAAGCGCCAGGGAAACTCCGCCGCCTCCTGAGCGTAGTCGATCCCGATCCTCGGTCCGGTTCGGATCCGCTCCGGCGCGGGTCCCGGTCCCGGGCAGACATAGAGGGGCGGCTCCAGCAGATCCAGCCCGTTCTCCGCCCGGGTTAGGGCCAGTCCCCGGCACAGCTTGCCAGGCCCGTTGAGAAAATTCCGGCGCTGGGCCGCGGTCAGTTCTTTTTTCCTTGCGGCCAAAACGGTTCTCTGCTATAATATCTCCGTTTTCCACAGGGACCGCCCCCCCGGATCAGCACCGCGCAGGGCTCCCCCTCCGCCTCGGTGACAAAGTTGAGGCAGTGTACATCCCATAGATCAAATAGAGATAGGCGGTCCCGGGGCGGGCAAACAAAGTCTCTGTCCGGGCGGTCCGCTTGTACTGATAGGCGTGGCACGCCTTGTCCATCCGGCCGATGTACGCCTCCGTCTCTGTGATGCGGCACACCCAGCCTCCCCCGGCCGGTCTCCCGGACCAGGTATTGTCCCAACAGGTCCCGGCCACCGCAGGGTATCCCGGTCATAAAAGCTTCTGGGCAGCGGCTGCAAGGCCCCTCTCCCCTCTCCTGATCGTGTGCTCCGTCCTCTGGGTACAGCCCGGGCCGGAACCACCGGTATCATATCACACTTTCCCTCCCGGCGCAATCCGCACAGCCGGGGCGCGCCGCCGGAGGGCCGCCCTTGAACGAACATAGGAGCTGATCGAACATGGATCCGTTTTGATGTGCAGGCTGTCCAAGCCGCTTCTGTTTTTGGCCGCATTCATTTGGGGAACCTCCTTCTTTATTATGAAGAACACCCTGGACGCGGTCCCGGTGCTGTGGCTGCTCACCTTCCGCTTCACCACCGGCGCGTCCTGGTGGGGCTGCTCTGCGGCAGGAAGTGGGCGCACCCGCTTCACCCCGGACTATGTGTGGCGGGGAGCGGTTCTGGGCTCCCTGCTCTTTGCCGCCTATGCGGTACAGACCTTCGGCCTGGTGGGGACCACCCCTTCCAAGAACGCCTTTCTCACCGCCACCTACTGTGTGCTGGTCCCCTTCCTTCACTGGGCGGTCTCCCGCCAGCGGCCTGACCGCTTCCAATCTGCTTGGCCGCCTTCCTGTGCATTCACGGCGTGGGCCTGGTCTCCCTCAATGGGTCCCTCACCATCACCTGGGGCGACCTGCTCAGCCTGGGCAGCGCTCTGTTCTACGCCCTGCACATCGTAGCAGTCAACAAGCTGTCGACCGGCGGGACATCTATCTGCTGACCTCCCTCCAGTTCGCCTTCACCGCCCTGCTGGCGGTCATCGGCGGCCTGCTTCTCCAGCCCTTCCCCGCCCAGGCTCTCTCTCAGCCCGGCGTATTCTGGCCCTTGGCTTACCTGTGTGTGGTGTCCACCACCGTCGCTCTGCTCTGCCAGAACGTGGGGCAAGTGTGGTCCGATCCCTCCTCCGCCTCGGTGATCCTGTCTCTGGAGTCGGTGTTCGGCGTACTGTTCTCCGTGCTGTTCTATGGAGATCCCGTCACGCCCCGGCTGCTGGCCGGCTTCGGGCTGATTTTCATTGCGGTGCTGTGCTCTGAGACCAAGTTTGCCTTCCTCCGCCGAAATTCCCCCTCTCCCCGCCTCTGAGCCCGCTTTCCGGTTGAAAGTCCCCCTCCGGTATGCTACAATAGTACCATCATCATCAAAAAAGGAGCGTGACAAAATGGCCCTCCATGAATCCGGCGAGGACTATTTGGAGGCGGTCCTGGTGCTCCGGCAGGAGCGCGGGATCGTCCGTTCCATTGACGTAGCGCAGCATCTGGGCTTCTCCAAGCCCTCTGTCAGCCGTGCGGTCTCCATTCTGAAGGCCAGCGGCTACCTTACCATGGAGAAGGACGGCCGGCTGGAGCTGACCCCGGAGGGTGAGCAAAACGCCCCAGCGGGGTCTATGAGCGTCACCGGATGCTCACCG
>ENA-OQCE01000826-OQCE01000826.1-human-gut-metagenome-genome-assembly--contig:-NODE-826-length-14486-cov-1.927850_pt1 | contig 14486 bp, 23 predicted proteins | sample MGYA00242495_ERZ504572 | MGnify/ENA primary metagenome ERZ504572 (study PRJEB26092, sample SAMD00036228) | human gut metagenome | host: Homo sapiens | study: EMG produced TPA metagenomics assembly of...
ACCGCCAACAACGTCCAGAACGGGGATAGCCCTACACTGTTTCCCACGACGTGCGGATAGATGAACTGATTTTCAACAAACTGAGTTGCCTGATAGACGATCAAGCATAGGAGCGCCTTGTTCGGAGCCGCCAATAAAGTAAATAAAATGCCGAAAGCGCAGGAGAGAAATCCTCCAATATAAGGAACGAATGCAAAGGCGGCAGTTAAAAACGGCTGTTAGCCCCGCATATGGAATCCCTGCAACAGAAAACGAAAGAAAGATCAATGTTCCAAGAATCATAACCTCGACACACTGACCAGAAAGAAACTTCGCATAGGTGTCATGTGCAAGTTTCGAAATATGGCAAATTCTATCTGCAACGGATTCCTTACAGTAGGCATACAGTGCCCGTTTGCTTTGACTGCTCAATTCACGCCATCCAATTAGCACATAGAATGTGATCACAAGTGAAATTGCAACATCAGCAATCGCAGATACCGTAGAGCCAGCAACATTGGCAACTGAGGAAATCACTGTGTTCATTTCGCTCGAAATGCTTTGCAGAATAGATTTCCAATCGAGCGCAGCAAAATGTGCCGACAGTTTCTCTGTGTCAATGCCGTATCTTTGCAATAAGCCGACCCAGTCAGGCCATTTTTCTTGAACAAGAGCAGCAATGCTTTTTACAGATGCAGTGAGCTGTGGAATCGCAATTACACACAGAAGAGCAATAATCGCAATAACACATATCAGCGTCAGTAACAGGCTTATCATGTCTATTTGCCGATCTGTAGCTTTAGTCAGCTTTCGTCGAAGCCTCTTTGCCAGTCCGCGCACGGGTACACTCAGAACAAAGGCCAGCAAAAGGCTGATAAAATCGGAGCGAGCAAGCCAATACACGATTTTAGAAGTTGGCAACATAGTTAGATTGTTGAATGCCGCAAATAAGATCACCCCAAACGTGATTAGTAGAAGCGGCTTTTTGTAGGATTTATCCATGATTACATCCTCGTAAGAAATCGGTTTGTTTTATTATTGGGGAGTATCTTATAGGCAATCCACCAACCAAAGAAACAGACTGGCAATGCAGCGAGAACATCCATGATAGAATGCTGTTTCATAAAAACGGTGGAGAGACTGATACACACGGCGATTGATGTAGCAGCGATTTTCCATCCGACGCTTTGGAGCGCCTTGCAATCCCATAACCCAAACATCGCGGCAACAGAGCCTATTACATGAAGTGAGGGGCAAACATTTGTATTGGTATCGAAACTATAGAATAATTCAATAAAGCGTGTAAGTAGATTATTGCGTACAAATGCTTCTGGCCGCAAATTTTGGCAGGTTGGAAAGAACAGGTAAATCAAAACCGTGATCGTATAGGTGACTATCACAAAATACATCATACGCCGAAATGCAGGTACATCGACGAAAAAAGTATAAACCAACGTACCGATTAGAAAGACAAACCAAAATAGATACGGAATCAACGCCCATTCACAAAATGGTATTATATCATCGAGTCCACAATAGACGGGATAGTAATTTCGTTGCGGTTGCAACGCTCAAGAAACAAAAACAGCAAGCCGAAAATTGGCCAGTAAAGCAATAGCCTGACGTGAGAAAATTCAGGTGTATTAAGTTTATGGATGCGGAACTCACGGTAATTAACTTCCGGCTTTATATGATTACTTTGCATGACTGTATATCCATTCATAGATTTTATCGGCTGCCGTACATTCCGTCTGCGACCGCATTGCCGCGCGCATTTTAGAAAGAAGCACTGGGGCATTTAGCGTTTTTATTGTGGTGTCTGCGATTGCTTTTGGCGTATTGGCTGTGACGGCCATTCCATTACGCAGAAAAAAATTCAGATTATGTGTCTCGCAGCCAGCCACTGCATCGATAAGCACCATTGGTAACTCTGCCGCCATTGCCTACAGATGTACTTAGACCTCCGGGCTTTGTCAGGAATAGGTCTGAGGCTTGCATGAGCTGTGGCACATTATTGACGGTTCCCAGAACATGAACTTGAGAATACTTTTCTGTTCTTTTTTGGAGTTTTTTGCGTAAATCATCATTTGTGCCGCATACAACACTAAGTTCTTGTTCTGTTGTGAGGTAAGGGCAGAGATACGATATAATCTCCTCCATTGGACCGCAGCCCATGCTACCGCACATCATTAAAATATGCTGATGAGCAGGAGAGATTCCGGCGTTGGCTTTTCCTGCTTCTTGTGACACACGCTGGTAGAATTGCTGCCGCACAGGGATTCCACTGGCGATCAGCTTTTGAGGTTGAAGTCCACATTGTTCAAACTCACCTAACAGCGAAGTGGACGGAATGAAATACCAGTCCAGCGCAGAATCCGCTGTGCAGGGAGCGCAGGTATAGTCTGTAGAAATGTGGCTCGTTACAAGCTGTAAGCATGGGTGCTGTCGGCGCATTTCTGTCAACGCCAAGGCTGGGAATACATGAGTACAGATAATATTATCGTAGCCTGCAGAGCGGATGTATTGATACATCCGCTCTGCGCCGGAGGAAAGTAGCTTATAGATCGGCGTTCCCTCACAAAAAATATCTTCGTGAGATTCCGCACGCTGATACCCAGCATCAAAAAGCCTTGGAGCATGGCGGTAAATTCGGGTATGCCAATTAGAAATAAACGTGGATGCTTTTTCTGAAATAAACTGCAAAGAATCTGTAATATTGCAGATTTCTCCGCGAGAGTGGTAGGCTTCCTGAACTGCTTGCGCACAGGAGTTATGCCCTGCGCCAGTTGTTGCAGCTTAGAATTAGTGTTTGCATTTGAATCTCCTATTTTTTCCTTTGCTGCATAGCAAACAGCTTTTGCAGGCGTGGGCGATTATAGCGCTGGACAACAATAAACGGCAAATTACCCAGCACAATGTAGATAATCGTTATACATACCCCGCCAACACCGGACCATATTTTCAGCAGTCCAAGACCGGCGATAGACAACAGAATATGTGTCCACTCTGCCACGCAAGTTTCTTCTATCATGCGCGGCAAGTTCTCATAGTTTTCCTTTGTCAGTTTCTTTTCCGGCATGATTTTAACGAATATGCGGCTCATATCGGGGATCTTTGCCTGCCATTTCCGAACATGAAGCCGCTTCCATAGTTTTTGCTCTGCCGGGTGGCAGACCCAAGGAAAACGATCGGCGTGAAACCAATGCTTCGGGATCAAGCGCCCCACTACAAAGGAGAGAACCCCTAACGCCGCGATATATAGCAGACACATAAGAAAATGCTTCATAAAAACCTCAACATAGCGGTGCGAAAATACGAAGGACACCATCTACGACCCAGCGGCGCGAATAATGTTTCATATCATAGGGCTTTACCTCTTTACATTTTGCCTGTGTAGCGATGAAATCGTCCTTTATTGCTGCAATAATACTGGAACGATAAAAGAACGAATTGTTTTCAAAGTGGAGAAAGAGACTGCGGTAGTCCAGATTGACAGTTCCTATCGTCGCAACTTTGTCGTCTGATACAAAGCTCTTTGCATGAACGAAGCCGGGAGTATACTCATAAATCTTGATGCCGCCAGTCAGCAACACCTGATAAAAGCTCCGAGACATACGGAAAATCAGCTTCTTATCAGGATGCCGGGCATAATGATCCGCACGTCTACACCACGTTGAGCAGCGGAAATCATTGCATCCATCAAGTCATCGCCAAGCATAAGATACGGTGTAAAAAACCATGCGTAATCCGTGCTTTGAGAAAGCAAGTCAATAAAGAGCTGATTACTGGTAGCTTCATGGTTAAGGGGCGAATCGTAGTAACTAAGCACATAACCATCAAATGTGTGCGGCGGCGCAGGATACCTTTTGGGATATGTGGGCATTGCAAGCTGTCCTGCTTCTTTTTCCAGCGAAAATGCGTTCCAAAAGGTCAAGAACATATGGGTAAAATTTTTTACTGGCTCACCAGTAATCCGAAAGCCTGTGTCCTTCCAGTGTCCATAGGGATGTTCCAAATTGATATACCGATCTGATAAGTTGATACCTCCGCTATAAGCAACTTCGTTGTCAATAATCAGCATTTTGCGATGATCGCGATAGTTTGCAGTTCCTTTTAAGGCAAGGAAAGGATTAAAAGGAATACATGGAATGCCTTTCTTTTTCAGTTCACGGACATTACTGAAATTGAACGAAGAAATACTGCCAAGATCATCGTATATCACACGTACATCAACGCCCTGCTCCATTTTTACTTCCAGTTCGTTCACGATTGCGTCCCACATATGCCCCGGCTCAATAATGAAGTATTCTACGTAAATCGAGTTTCTTGCATTTTTCAAATCGGCAAGCATATCAGGGAACATATTATCGCCCAACGGATAGTAACGAACCTGCTCAACTGCACACATCGGATATTGCGTTTTTTCTTCCAGCCACCGCACTGTTTGCCCCATGCGTTTTTCGCCGTCAAAGGGCGCTTCTTTTATTGGAAGAGGCTGCGGATTGCAACTCTTTTGAACTTGCTGCAAGCGCCTTTTTAGAGGGCGGGCCGTCCGTTTATTTCCAAAGAGCAGATATAGTAACGCTCCTACCAAAGGTAGTGACAGAATAACCAGCAGCCAAAGCAATTTATAAGCGGTTTCATCTCTCTTTATAATAATAAATACCACCAAGTACCACCAAGAAAAACGCTGCAACGGAAAGCAGTGACACAATAATCGGTGCGTAAGGGGTCAGCCATTTCATCAACAGCAAAAGCCAGAGCGATTGTAAAGCCACCGCTGGAATAATTGTTAGAATGCGTCGAATGATTTTTCCCATATGTTTACCCCCCTCTATGTTATTTCTCCTCCGAAGATGCTTCCCAATCGCAAACTATTTGTGCCATTTCCTGTGGGGTTTCTTTATAGCCTCGTAATACCCACGCATTCATAAGCCCAAACAATCCATATGTAATAAATTGGATAAAGTAGTGCGTTTTGGCATCGGCATTAGCGACAATGGATGCCGCTTCTTGTAAATAGAAGTTTAGAATCACATATTGGCGATCAGCTGAGTAGAGCAGATCACAAATAGGACGAGTGGAAAGGCAAAATTCAAAAAACAGCCTGATGCCGTCATAACTACCAGTGGCGAAGTTGGTAGCACCGTGTTCGTCGGAAAAGCGCTTCCACAGACATGTGATTTTGAAAGACAGAACTTCATCTTTACTTTTGAAATAACGGAAATAAGTGGAGCGACCTACATCTGCCTTGCAGTCATCTCCTCAATACTGATTTTTTCAATGGGTTTTTCTTTCATTAGTTCCAGCAACGCTGTACCCATACATTCTTTCAGATAGTCTGTTGTAGCCGTTGTCCTTCGCATAAGAAACGTCTCCTTTAATTGCGTATCATTGAAACAAGGATTGTCATTTGTTCCACTTTCGCTCGGACTATTGACAACGCCTGCTTCTGTGATATTCATAGCATCTATGATACTATCGTTTCATTTATACTATCATTTGCTATTTGCCCTGTCAAGCTAAAATGCGAGTACGACGAGCAGAAAGGAAAACTATGGGTACGATTTTTTCCCGTGTAAAACTCAGCGGAAAGCATGTGGCCGCCCTCTTGGCGCTGATGCTGCTCTCCGCTGTGACAGCCATGCTGCTGCCTACTGCCCTGGCCAGTATGATTGACATCGGAGTGGCCGGAGAAAACCGAAACACCATCCTAATCATTGCGGCGGTGATGGCAACCCTGGCCATTCTGCGGCTCTGTGTTTATTATATTTGAGCTATTCACAGTAAAGTTGGACATTTGTATTCAGCGGGAGAAAATAACCTTGACAAATCTCGTCTCAGAAGGCCATGCTTTTGCAGTATGCCAGGGAGCATCACTTCCCCAACCCAACCTTTTTCGTGGATGACGGTGTAAGCGGTGTGACCTATGACCGTCCGGCTTTCAGGCATGCTGGCCGAAATCGAGGCGGGACGGGTGGCCGTGGCGATCGCCAAAGACCTTTCCAGACTGGGCCGCAACTCCGCGCTGACCGGGCTTTACACCAACTTCACCTTTCCGCAGAACGGTGTTCGTTTCATCGCCATCAACGACAACTACGACACCATTGACCCTAACCGTGTGGACAACGATTTTGCGGGCATCAAAAACTGGTTCAACGAGTTCTATGCCCGGGACACCAGCCGCAAGATCAGAGCCGTCCAGAAAGCCAAGGGTGAGCGAGGCGTACCCCTGACACCAATGTGCCCTATGGCTATGTAAAAGACCTGGAGAACCCCCGCCGCTGGGTGGTTGACCCGGTAGCCGCTGATGTGGTGAAACGCATCTTCGACCTGTGTATGAAGGGCCGTGGTCCCATGCAGATCGCCAACCAACTGAAAGCGGACAAGGTGCTAACGCCCAGCGCATACAGGGCCTTGCAGGGCATCAAGACCCCAAACAAGAAACCGGAGGACCCCTGCGACTGGCACAGCAGTACCGTTGTGGCGATTCTGGAACGGCGGGAGTACACGGGCTGTACGGTGAACTTCAAGACCTATACCAACTCCATCTGGGACAAGAAGCAGCGGGACAATCCCCTTGAGAAGCAAGCCATCTTCCCCAATACACATGAGGCCATCATCGAGGAAGCCGTGTTTGAGAAGGTACAGCAGGTGCGCCAGCAGCGGCATCGCAATACCCGTACAGGCCGAAGCAGCATCTTTTCCGGCTGGTGTACTGTGCCGACTGCGGTGAGAAGCTGTATTAAGGGGCGACGAACAATTACCGACCGGAGGGCGCGTTCTTTGACTGTTCTCTCCATTAGAAGCACAAGGACAAGTGCGGTACTCATTACATCCGGGAAACCGTACTCAGCCACATAGTCCTGAAACACATTCAGGCTGTGACGGGCTACATTCTGCGGCATGAGGCACATCTCCGTGCAGTGATGGAGGAACAACTCCGGCTGGAAAGCAGTGAGCAGATCCGCATCCGAAGGAAACGGCTGGAACGGAACGAAAACCGCATCGCTGAACTGAAACGGCTGTTCATCCGGATTTACGAGGACAACGCCTGCGGACGGCTGAGTGATGAGCGCTTCGATATGCTGAGCCTGACCTATGAAACGGAGCAGAAGCAGTTGGAGACCGAGTGCGTAACTTTGCGACAGGAAATTGAAGTACAGGAACGACAGAACGAAAACGTTGAGAAGTTCATTCAGACGGCGCACAAGTATGTGGGCATCGATAAGCTGGACGGCTACGCTCTGCGGGAACTGGTGTCCGCCATCTATGTGGACGCACCGGACAAATCCAGCGGGAAGCGTGTGCAGCACATTCACATCCAGTACGATGGGCTGGGCTTCATCCCGCTGAATGAGCTGATGAAAGAGGAAACGGCGTGACCGAAGTCACGCCGCACCCTTTGAAAACTCAAGGTTTTCACCATTTTTTCATTTTACTGTTTTACGACCACCCGGCCAATGATGTGACCATTATGAAAGAGGGGCACCCAGAAGCGGGTACCCCTCTATTTTGGTGGGTCAGGTTGGAATTGAACCAACGATGTTTCAGATGTCACGGTTTTACAGACCGCTGCGATCGCCAACTACGCGCACTGACCCATATGGCGGAGAGCGCAGAACTCGAATCTGATATCACTTCTGATACGATCCGCTTAGCGGGCGGTCCCCGGGCCTTCCGGGTTCACTCTCCAAATATGGCTGGGGTGGCTGGACTTGAACCAACAAATGCCGGTGTCAGAGACCGGTGCCTTGACCATTTGGCGACACCCCAGTATATTGGCAGGGATAGGGCGACTCGAACACCCACGGGCGGTTTTGGGGACCGCTGTTCTTCCGGTTAAACTATACCCCTGTATGATGATGGTGATGCCTGCGGGATTTGAACCCAGCATTACAAGCTTGAGAGGCTTGCGTCCTAACCAATTAGACGAAGGCACCAGATGGAGATACGGGTCGGATTCGAACCGACGATTAACAGCTTTGCAGGCTGTCCTCTTCAACCTCTTGAGTACCGTATCATGGCTGGGATAGTTGGATTCAAACCAACAGTGGCCGGCATCAAAGGCCGGTGCCTTAGCCGCTTAGCAATATCCCAGTATTATGGAGATCCGCGCCGGACTCGAACCGGTCATTGCAGCCGTGAAAGGGCTGTGTCCTAACCATTTAGACGAGCGGACCGTATGGCAGGGAGAAGTTCTCCCTGCATATTAAGCAACCGAGTGATCGGTAATGAGGATATCATCAATACGCACATGCAGCAGTGCAGCAAGGGCGATAAGATATCTACAGTCGGCAGCGCAGTGCCGTTTTGCCACTTGTAAATGGCCTGCGGGGAATTGAAGCCGAATGCCATTTGTAGGTCATGCACCGTCAGCCCCGCTGCTTTGCGAAGCATCACAATATTGGTGCCTGTGCGAGCAAGGTTGATCGTTGGAATGTTCATTCTCAAATACACCTCCTATCTGAATTATTTGGCCTCATGGGCATGAAAAAGCCGCTTGTCTGCACTCAAGACAAGCGGCTTCAATAATTCAGAGAAGGAGATCCTGATAGACCGATTCTTTCAGGTCAACAGGTACTCAATCCGATCATATTCTTCTGCTTATCTTGATATGGCGTGCTTCGCAAAAGCTATATTCCTCGCACTGGAAGATAGCCTGCCATTCGCTCATATAGAAGATAGCGGAAGAAATAGTCTTCATAGTTCTGCGTCCTTTCTGTAGAGATTTGTTCTTGGTTTCTGACTGTACTATACCACAACTCTTTCGGTTTGTCATTCAACTTGTGGTTAAATATCGCTGTTTTCTGGAGAGATGACACCATTCTCAACATAGTATCGGTAGCTGCCGTCGATATTGACCTTGCCCCAGTGCTTAATATCATCATTCTCTTCAAGCTCATCTGGATGGATACAAAAGTCGTCGATCTGGTCGCCATAATCCTCGTCGGCATATACCTGACAATAGTATCCGCCTTCATTAGGCTCACAATCTGGCGTTGCAGAAACATAAAGGCCCCTGTACTCCATGGTCATCGACTCTTTGTACAAAAAATGCGGTCCCAATATGTCAGAATGCACAAACCGTTTCAAGTGCAGTTTTCACCCATTACACCAGGCTACAGCCTCTTTGAATTGCTCCCATGTAATAGCTGTACCGTATTCATCATAGATGCTGAACTCGGGATTGTCGCGGAGCCACTGCTCTACGGAGAAAATGTCTCGAAACCCGTTCTCGACTCTCCAGGAAAAATGACCGGCTCTTGCTGTGCCGATCACGACGGACGCACTTTCCGGTTCCTCAATCTGAAAGAGGAACTGATTTGAGATTTTATTAAGCAGTTCATCCATGGTGTCCTCCAGGTCAGAAGTGACGGGGATTTCTTTGATCCGGTTGATGCAATCCGCCTGGATTGCGATTAGCTTTTCCTGAAGAGCAGCCACTTCTTCAACGACCTGTCGTTTCATAAATTCATATTGCGTACTCATTGTGTTTCCTCCCATGAGTCATGACTGCCGTGCACTGCCTTCAAGGCATCTCTATGCGCAACCTCTTCAACAAGATAGTCAGCCTGTGCGACCATGGATTTTTGTTGTTAAGCTTTACATCCAGAACCGTCCGGACAGACACCCGAACACGATGGAAACCACGCCCTGGATCATCAGGAACAGCCCCGCCAGAACGGACAGCGTCACCGCCGCAGCCAAGGGTCCATAAAGGAGAGGAATCCAGCCGCCGCCATTAGCAGGCCGAAGGCTGTCACCCAGCCCCATCCCCGCACTCCAAACCGGCGCAGATCAAAGGAGTTTACAAATTTCGTGATGCCGGAGAACAACAGCCACATACCCAGAATATAGGCAGGGTCATCATGGTGAACATCTGGTTGCACAGCAGGAAGATGGACAGCAGCACCGTAAGGATGCCATCCACCAAAAACCATCCGGAACCGTAAATACTGCTGCCCGCCGTGGCAAAAATCATAATATCTACCGCACCGGAAAATAACATGGCCATTCCTAACAGGAAGGACAGCCCGCTCAGGGCAGCGCCGGGATGGAGCATACATGCACCACCCGCCACGATCAGCAGCACACCTGCCACGATCCACAGCACGCGGGAAACGGTTTTATTCATACATCATGCCTCCTAAGGAAAAAGAGGGGGATCCAACTTCCTCCCGTCGATCCATTCGATCTTGTTTCGTATCCCCGCCCGGAACCCGGACGGAAATACGACGCAGGACCGCCGTTAAAAGAAACCGGCCGGGACCCGTCCTTGCGGGCCCCGGCCATTTGGTCACTCAATGGCGATAGCGTCTGAGCAGGCACCTGCTTGACCTCGGCCTTGGGGACGAACAGCTTCAGAACGCCGTTCTCATACTTGGCCTTCACATCCTGAGGCTCCACATCCTCGCCCACATAGAAGCTGCGGCTGAGAGAACCGGCGTAACGCTCCTGGCGGATATAACGGCCCTTCTTATCCTCCTCGTCCTTGTCCAGTCCCTTGGCGGCGCTGACGGTCAGGCAGCCGTCCTGCAGCTGGATCTCTACCTCGTCCTTCTTAAAACCGGGCAGGTTCATGTCAATCTCGTAACCGTTCTCGACCTCCCGCACATCGGTGTTCATCAGGTTCTTCGCATGCTTGCCGTACAGCTCATGTTCGGCATTCGGGAACATTGCGCTATTAAAGAAATCATCAAACAGGTTCTCACTAAAAATACTGGGTAACATAAATTGTTCCTCCATTCAATTCCCGCTCTCGGTTCCGGGAGAAGCTCCCGGTCCGGAGCTTGAGTATTTATAATTTGATTTGATCTCTTGGGGGGATCTCTTTATCCCTCTCCCTAAGATCGTGTTCATTATAACCCCGTTTTTAGCAATGTCAATATACGAGTGCCAACGTTTACAAAATCAGCGATCTTTGTTCACACTTTCCTGCTATTTTTGAGTATTCGTTTTGTTATATTCGATTTTTCTTTGGTTTCGATTTAAATTATCGTCATTTTGTTTATAAATTAAAAACTCGCATCTCGACTTCTTTACATAGAGGGCGCCGGCCTCAGTCAAATCAACAGAGACTTCCTTGCCGGCTTCTTCCCAGGATACGGTGTAACCGGCATCCGGCGCTTCGTATAACCACCAGCCGATATTGTCATACTGGTCTTGCATAGTGTACTTCAGCAAATCGCGCAGTGCGAGCAGGTAGAGATTGTCCTTGTCGAAGGCAGGAAAACCATCGCACATTTTACTGAGGGCCTTATCGAACTCATCAATACGAGCCTCCTGCTGGCGTATCTTCTCAATCGTGCTCAAAAACAGTGCTTTTGGCAGCACAGGCAGCACTCCTTTCTTATTCATGCGCGGATAGGATTTCTTTCAGCGTTCTCGGCTCGTAGCCCATGTAAGGCATCATGCAGCCGACATTGATGGCGCGAATGGGCTTTCCTTGTTGAACATTCAGTTTCTTGTTCTCGTTGAGCTCTTTGACGCATTTCTGGAAGAATGCCTCTTCCACAGTATTATGAGTATGGGCGTAGAGAAGAATCGATCCGCGATGCTGGCCGTTCCACATCAGGATGGGATAGTGCATCAAGCAGAGCTTGTATGTCTTTCCATCAAAGGAATCGGCAATCTCCTGGTAGTCAGTGATTTCCTCAAAGAGCCGCTGATAGCGATAGTCGGACAGGTCATCGTGGTTACCGCGAAACAAAATCTTCTTGCCCTTCAACTGGGCAACCAGCGCGAGTAGTGCACTGTTCTTACCCCGCATGGCCATATCGCCCAGGATATAGACGGTATCACCGTTGTTGATCTTGGCGTTCCAGCGTTCGAGGATGTACTGGTTCATCTCTTCTACCGTAGCGAACGGGCGTCTGTCGTAGTTTCTGCCTTCATCTGTCTGGTTGCGGTTGATAGGTGCAAATCTCCAATGTAATAATTCATCCGATCCCTCCTTAGGTGATACGTAGATCACACGGATTTGAGAGGCAGCCCGATCACCATAGGACTGACCCGCCCGGTAAGGGAGCGCATCATTGAAGCACTCAACCTGATACTTCAGGCGCTCCACCATAGCCCGGATGTTCTCTGTGTTTGCAAAGGTGTCGTTCCAGCGATAGAGCACATACTCGTTTCGGGTAGCCTGAGGCAATTCGAGCAACTCGTGAGCGGTCAGGTATTCGTAAATTTCGTCAATCTTGTGTTCTTCATAAGCTGCAATCTGGTTGCGGGTGACATAGTATTCCATCTGGTACGGGCCATTGAGCAGCCGTTCAAAATCATCGAGATTCCCGGCTACATAGAAGCGCTCCAGTCGAAGACTATCCTCTCGGCCTTCAAAAGTACTTGCAAGTAAAAGCTGCTGCGTGCTCTCAGCCAAGTCATCAAAGCCAATGGCCCATGCTCCGTTCACCTGATCCTCCAGCAAGCCAATAAAGCTGCGTGAAATGGTGGCGAGGTACTGATGACGCAATTTGCCGTCAATATCCTTGGTATGGAAGTCGATGTTGTACCACTTGCCTCGTACTTGGCCTCGACCATGAAATCATAATAGGTGCTCATGAGATATCATCTCCATTCTTTTGGTTTGGTGCATCATCCAGAAGTCCCAGCGCTTCCACAATCTCCGCCTGACGATGCATGCGGCGAAGCATGTCCTTTTCTGCCGCAACGGAGGCTTCGCGAGGGATCATAGTGTAGTCATTATGCATGATCCGAATCTTGTCCACTTCTTTCTCGGTGTGGTAGTGGGCGAAATACCATCGCTCATAATCGAGTTTCGCCTCGATCTGCTCCAGCCATACTTCGGTAGACTTGTCCACGGTGCTCTGATCGATCATGGGCAGAAAGACCTCGGTCGGCTCATACTTCAACGGGCCGGTATGAGACAACACGATATCAATCTTCCAGCTGCGCTCGGCGAGGACGCGCTCCACCTTGGCTTTGATTTCTTCGGAAGGCTGTTCATCTGGGAACCAGCTCCAACCACGGGCCAGACGATAGTATTTATCCACGCTGTAGGCGCCGCCGATGACAATGCAGGAATTGCCATTGAAGTCATAGACCTCGCCGTCAATGGCGAACAGGATATTAGGATAAGCCGGCTGCATCCATACCTTGCCACCGTGATATTCAGCGACCTCATAACCGAGCTCTTCGGACGGGCGCATCTCGTGATTGCCGTGTAGGCAGAAGAAGGTGATGGGTACCTGGGCAAGTTGGTCTTTCTTCTTTCGGTCCCTGCGGTCATTGTAGTAGTTCAGCCTGCGTCGCCCAAGATCACAAAGGTGTTTTCCGGTTCAACCTCTCTGCGTGCGCAGAACTCGATCACGCGCTCAAATTGCCCATGGGTGTCGCCAGTTATATATACTTGGTTGCGAGGGGCCAGGATTTCCAGCAGATGGCTCGCACCTCTTCCTCAGAATAGTATGGGCCCTCTTGTGCTTCTTCGAGCATGGCCATCAACTCTTTTGCTGCTTTTTCTCTGTCCATTTTTATTCACTCCTTTTCGTTGGCAGGAGTTTGGATACTCCCAATACCACTTACGGATGACAGGATTGCTTAACAACAGAATCAAACGAAATTGGCGCGACGATGGAGCTACCCATTGCCGCGCCTTTCTTACTTAACCCATTGCCAGCTCCTGGCTCTGGTTGTCCTTGGCAACAATCTCTTCAATCAACTTGCTGTCATGGCGCATGATGTAATCAAAGGTGTCTTTGAGGGAGAGGAAGAGACGGGGCTGTGTATGGAACTTCTTTGTGTTCCCGCGCTCGGTGACGAGATTGATATGCTCCAGCCGAACGGGCCGCAAACTCATGTCGATACGCCACTTGCCGGCCATGGTCTGCAGCGTGAAATACCGCATGTCATATTCGAAGGGCAGACAGTGCTGCGTACAGAGCTGAATCAGGGTGTCCGTAGTCTCGCCGTGTCGCTCCTTATTGGTGATAGGAATTGAGAATTTTACATCCTGCTTGGGACTGGGTCTGCAATGGCGGCAAGGAGAATAGCCGGCTCGCACAGCGTCCTGATACCGCGCAAAACCCCTGAGTTGGTTGAGCCCAGTAATCTTTGAGCAGTTTCTTGTGTGGAAGGTGCTATACCCCTTGCTTGCCCAGAAAGCAAGACCGGGTTGCGAAAGGGCCATGACGGTATTGCGCTCAGCCTCCGTCAAATCGCCGCGCTTGAAAGCTGTTTCGCGTTCTTCCTTAGCTCGCTTGAACCGACCTAGGGCCTTTCGTTCTTCGCCGTTCAGATTGCGGTTTTCCGCTTTCTGCGGCTTGTTTTGCTTTATCGGCAAAGAAATGCGCTTGCGCTCTATCGGCACGGGCTTACAATGTTTACAGGGCCGGCGTCCGCTCTTCAAGCAGGTCTCATAGGATACGGTACCCTGAATGTCAAAGGATAGCAGCACATGGGAGCAGTTTCGTGTATGAAACACCTTGGACTGCTTGGAATACACATAATTGTAATCAGAGCGGGTGATGGAGTCCTGGTTACGA
>ENA-OQCE01000828-OQCE01000828.1-human-gut-metagenome-genome-assembly--contig:-NODE-828-length-14460-cov-2.141771_pt1 | contig 14460 bp, 17 predicted proteins | sample MGYA00242495_ERZ504572 | MGnify/ENA primary metagenome ERZ504572 (study PRJEB26092, sample SAMD00036228) | human gut metagenome | host: Homo sapiens | study: EMG produced TPA metagenomics assembly of...
CTCGTCGTCTGCTTCTGCATTCAATACGTTGAAGAAAGCCGAGATGACTTTATCCAGCAGCTTGCCGCTGCGTTCGAGTGCTATGATTGTGTTCTCGAATGTAGGAAGTTCCGTATTGTCGGCAATGGCTCGGACTTCCTCGTCCAATTGCCGGATTCCTTCGTCGAAAACTGGTTCATACTGTTCTGTTTCGATCTGGTCGAACGGAGGAGTTCCGAACGGAGTCCGATAAGTCTCGAAAAAGGGATTTTCTCTATTTTGTTTCATGTTCTTTCGTGTTGATTTATTATATAACAAAGGTACGGAATAATCGGCAAATAAAAATGCATTGATTGCCAGACGATGCCAAACTGCCGGATTTGGAAGTTTTTAACAGCTTGGCATGTGTTTGACAACACATATATCCACTTTGGCATATTTGTAACAGATTATCAATCAAACTGTTTTTAAATCGTAAAAATGAAATTTCTAAATAAATATGAAAGTGAATTTGTTTTTTTATTTTTAAGTGATACTTTTGGTCAAGATACAAAAGCAATTTATATGTTATCACGTTAAAGCATAAACTTAAAACCAAATATAAAAATATGAGTTATCTTAAATTTGACAAGACTCTTATGACGAACCTGGAAGAAGCGCTGCCAAGAGAAATTCTTCGTACGAATCGTTCGGGAGCCTATCATTGTACAACTATCGTTGATTGCAACACAAGAAAATATCACGGATTACTTGTAATTCCGGTTCCGGAACTGGATGATGAGAATCACGTATTGTTGTCGTCATTGGATGAAACTGTCATACAGCATGGTGCCGAATTTAACTTGGGGCTTCATAAGTATCAGGGGGATAATTACAGTCCGAGAGGTCATAAGTACATTCGTGAGTTCGAATGCGAGAAAGTTCCTACGACGATCTATCGTGTAGGAGGTGTTATTCTGAAAAAAGAGAAGTTGTTTGTGCATCATGAGAATCGAATCTTGATCCGTTATACGTTGTTGGATGCCCATTCGGCAACAACATTGCGCTTGCGTCCGTTTTTAGCGTTTCGCAGTGTCCGTGAATATACACACGAGAATGCCCAGGCCAGTCGCGAATATCAGGTTGTGTCGAATGGTATCAAAACCTGTATGTATCCGGGCTATCCTGAATTGTATATGCAACTGAACAAAAAGAATGAGTTTCATTATCTGCCTGATTGGTATCGGGGCATCGAATATCCGAAAGAGCAGGAGAGAGGCTATGACTTTAACGAAGATCTGTATGTTCCCGGATATTTTGAAGTTGAGATAAAGAAAGGGGAAAGCATCGTCTTTTCCGGTGGGGTTTCTGAAATAGGAACCCGTTCGTTGAAAAAGACTTTTGAAGACGAGGTTGAAGAACGTACACCTCGCGATACTTTCCGACATTGCCTGATCAATGCAGCACATCAATTCTTAAATAAGCAGGAAAATGAATTTTATATTTTAGCCGGTTATCCGTGGTTCAAGTGCAGGGCACGCGATTTGTTTATTTCTTTGCCGGGGCTGACTTTGGCTATCAATGAGGTTTCCAAGTTTGAAATGGTAATGGAAACGGCCCGTAAGGCGATTTATAATTTTATCCGTAATGAACCGAGCCAGATCAAGATTTATGAAATGGAGCATCCCGATATCTTGCTTTGGGCTGTTTGGTGCATTCAGCAATATGCTAAAATGGTTTCACGTGAGGCATGCCGCGAGAAATATGGTGTATTGTTGGAAGATATCATGAGGTTCCTCTGTCAGGATAAACATCCGAATCTGATTCTGCATGATAATGGATTGCTTTATACCTATGGGACGAATAGGGCTGTAACATGGATGAACTCGACGGTTAACGGACATCCCGTTATTCCGCGTACAGGATATATTGTTGAGATCAATACATTGTGGTATAACGCTTTGCGGTTTGCAGGAGAATTGTCGGGTGAGGCCGGAAATAATGCTTTGGCTGAATCATTGGGAGCTTTGGCCGAGAAAAGCGGGAAGTCGTTTGTCAATGTGTTCTTGAATGAATATGGCTATTTGCTCGATTATGTCGATGGTAACATGATGGAGTGGAGTGTGCGTCCGAATATGATATTTGCCGTGGCATTTGATTATTCTCCTTTGAATTCCAGCCAGAAAAAAGGTGTACTCGATATTGTGACGAAAGAGTTGCTTACTCCTAAAGGACTCCGTTCCTTGAGCCCGAAGAGCGGTGGTATAATCCTAATTATGTCGGTCCTCAGATCCAGCGTGATTATGCTTATCATCAGGGAACGGCCTGGCCTTGGCTGGCAGGTTTCTATTTTGAGGCATATCTTCGTATCTATAAGATGAGCGGTATAGGGTTTATCGAACGTTATCTGATTGGGTACGAAGATGAAATGTCGTCTCATTGTATCGGGTCCATTTCAGAATTGTTTGACGGTAATCCTCCGTTCAAGGGGCGTGGAGCTATATCATTCGCAATGAATGTTGCAGAAATATTGAGAATATTATACTTATTAAGCAAATATAACTATTGAAAGGAGGAGCCTGTATGAAAGTGTTAATGTTTGGATGGGAATTTCCTCCCAAAATATATGGTGGTCTTGCGGTTGCCTCTTATGGTATTACTAAAGGTCTGAGTCTGCAGAATGATGTGGAAACGACTTTCTGTTTGCCGAAGCCTACCGGTGAAGAAGAAGGTTTCCTGAATATTATAGGTATGAATCAAGTACCTGTCGTATGGCGGGATGTCAATTATGATTATTTGAAGTCCAGGTTCCCAATTATATGACGCCGGAGCAATATTATGCTTTCCGTGACCATATCTATGCCGATTTCTCATATCTGAATGTAAATGATTTGGGGTGTATGGAGTTTGCCGGAGGGTATCCTGCTAACCTGCATGACGAGATCAATAATTTCTCGATTATAGCGGGTGTCGTTGCTCGCCAGCAGCAATTTGATATTATTCATGCCCACGATTGGTTGACATATCCGCCGGCGTGCATGCTAAGATGGTGAGTGGTAAGCCTCTTTGCATTCATGTTCATGCAACCGATTTCGACCGTTCACGCGGAAAGGTCAACCCGACCGTATACGCAACGGAAAAGAACGGTATGGATTATGCGGATTGTATTATGTGTGTATCTGAATTGACACGGCAGACGGTTATCCGGGAGTATCATCAGGATCCGCGGAAATGTTTTGCCATGCATAATGCGGTTTATCCGTTGTCGCAAGAACTTTTGGACATTCCTCGTCCGGAGCATAAAAAGGAAAAGGTCGTGACTTTCCTGGGACGTATCACCATGCAAAAAGGACCGGAATATTTTGTCGAGGCAGCAGCGCTTGTTTTGAAACGTACACGTAATATCCGCTTCATTATGGCAGGTTCGGGTGATATGCTGGACGCTATGATTAATTTGGCCGCCGAGCGTGGAATTGCCGACCGTTTCCATTTTCCCGGGTTTCAACGTGGAAGGCAGGTATATGAAGCTTACAAGAACAGTGACGTCTTTGTGATGCCTTCTGTTTCCGAACCGTTCGGGATTGCCCCGTTGGAAGCCATGCAGTGCGGAACACCTTCCATTATTTCCAAACAGTCCGGTTGTGGGGAAATTCTCGACAAGGTGATTAAGACGGACTATTGGGATATTCATGCAATGGCTGACGCTATTTATTCGATCTGCACGAATCCGTCTTTGTTCGAATATCTTCAGGTGGAAGGAAAGAAAGAGGTCGATGGCATCACATGGGAAAAAGTCGGCTTGCGTATTCGCGCTCTTTATGAGAATGTCTTAAAGAATTACGGTAAATAATAAAACAACATTAGATATGAAAAACAATCTGTCTTTTATTTTGAAATACATCAAATTATACATTTGAAACGCTATCGTTGTTTCGATATCGGTACGGATCATTACTATTATGATGATTATGAGAATGAACGCAGTATTACGGAGATTGCAGAGCGTTCTTATATTCCGGCATTGACCACTTTGCTTGAAATGGTAAAGAACAACGGAGGAGCTTTTAAAGTCGCTTTTTCTATTTCGGGTGTGGCTTTGGAACAGTTGGAGATCTATTCTCCCGCTGTGATAGATTTGTTGCATCAATTGAATGATACAGGCTGTTGCGAATTTTTGTGTGAACCTTATTCCCACGGGCTTTCTTCTTTAGCTAATGAAGAATGTTTCCGTGAAGAAGTTTCCAGAATGAGTGCGAAGATCAAACAAGTTTTTGGACAAACTCCCAAGGTTTTCCGTAATTCTAGCTTGATTTATTCGAATGAGATTGGATCGGTTGTTGCAAGTATGGGATTTAAGGGTATTTTGACCGAAGGTGCCAAACATGTGTTGGGATGGAAGAGCCCGCATTATGTGTACCATTGTGCCTATAATCCTAATTTGAAGATTTTGCTTCGTGATTTCAAACTGTCGGACGACATTAGTCTGCGTTTCTCTAATTCGGATTGGAGCGAATATCCGTTATTTGCAGATAAATATATCGGTTGGATTGCGGGGTTACCGGAAGAAGAACAGGTTATCAATATTTTTATGGAGCTTTCTGCCTTGGGGATTGCACAACCGTTGTCTTCGAATATCCTGCAGTTCATGAAGGCTTTGCCGGCTTGTGCGAAAGAAAAGGGCATTTCATTCTCGACTCCGTCTGAAATCGTGACAAAGTTCAAGTCTGTAGATCAAGTCGATGTTCCTTATCCGATGTCATGGGCCGATGAGGAAAGAGATACGAGTTGTTGGCTGGGTAATGTGATGCAGCGTGAGGCGTTTAATAAATTGTATAGTGTGGCTGGTCGTGTTCATTTATGTGATGATCGCCGCATCAAGCAGGACTGGGACTATTTGCAGGCAAGCAATAACTTCCGTTTTATGACAACCAAGAAAACTGGAATTTGGCTTAATCGTGGTATTTATGATTCTCCGTATGATGCGTTTACCAATTATATGAATATATTAGGTGATTTTATCAGCCGTGTAGATGCTTTGTATCCTGTTGAGATAGAGAACGAAGAGTTGAATTCGCTTCTTACAACGATTAAGAACCAGGGTGAAGAGATTGAAAAGTTACAGAAAGAGCTTGATAAGTATAAGAAAAAAGCAGCGAAAAAAACGGCTGCTGAATAAAGGTAAAGTAATAAATGAAAACCGGGATTCCCTAAAAGGAACCCCGGTTTTTTTATATCTGATAGATAATAAATAGTCAGTCTTGCTTATCTATATTCAATTGTTACGATACGCATTTCCATTGCGTCTTTGTCGATACGTAGTTTTACACCGGAAGGTTTCAAATAGTTCTCGATGGCGACAGTGTATTCGCTTGTCTGTCCGTAGTAGTTGGTTGTCGTTCCTACTCTGCGCTGTACGGGGACAACGTTGATTTCCAAATCCTCATCCGGAGAGTTTTCTATATGGGTTTTTAGCAGTTTTGCTATGTTTCCGAATGAATAGGTCCGGGTAGAAGCCACATAAGATCCCCGGAAGGAAGTGATGTTATTTTCTACATTATTATTTTTAAAGAATGTATCCATTGAATCTTTCGGGAGTATCAGCACGTTAGCCGGAGCTTCAAATGCGAATTTCCAGTCTTCTTGCGGAAGAGCTTTTAGAGAAAGGTCCACATTGCTGACAATACGTCCTTTGATAATCGGGCAATGTCTTGTGCAGGAATTGTCAACCGGGTGTATACGCTGCCGGACTTTTCAGATAGCGATGCTATCGTTAGATTCTAGCAAATGATCAATGTCTGTATTTTCGAATCTGTTCAACTGGATGACTTCGGATGTCGCACTGAATGTCTCCCAAGTTTGCACGATTGAATCTTGGTTTGGCGGAACCTTTTACCGTATACTTATAGTAAATGTTCATTTGGGAACTTTCGATATTCAGAATGTTTCCTGTACCATATGTATTTGTGACATAAATACCGGGAAAGAACTGATTGAACGTATTCTGGTCATTAAAAACTTCCGGAGTTTTGATTGTCGCGTCATAGAAACGTTGACCTACTTCCTGGGGCATGCGGATAGTTATTCTCGGTTGATAAGTCAGTACGTTGTTTGAATTTTTATCATTCCAAAGAGAGTCCGAAACACTTAGATCACGTGCCGTATATGTCTGCATACCTAATGATTTCTGCATATTGCAGTATTGTTCCGGATCGATATTCGTATAAAAATCTCTCGTTAGCGGAGTTGTTACTTCGTATAGTTGTGCACGCATCGGAGTTAGAGAATCACCTGTCCAGCTTCGGCTATAATATATTTTAAATTCGACCGAATCTATTATGCCGTTGTAGGTGTATACCTGAACCGGAAATTTTCCGGACAGTAGAACTGGCACATAAAATCAGACTTCAGGTTTCCGTACAAAGGATCGTATATTTCCCCTAATGAACCGTAAATTGTCCGGGCATAGACAGAATCAGTCTGAAATGTTTTTGCTTTCATGTAAAATGTGTCCGCATATACCAGCGGTCTGTCATTCTCCGGTTGAATACCTGTTCCTACCTGCGTTAAATCATCATTACACCCGCTCAGAATCGAGATCCCGAGACTCAGGCCAAGTATAAAAAGCTTGATTTTCATGTCTCTAAATTTATTTTGTGCCTAATATGACATCATAGAATTCGTTGAATTTATCCATATAAACGTCCGGCGACTGATAAGGCAGGAATGGAGTGTGCTTTTTAGTGGCAATATAATCCAACACATCTTGATTGATCGTTTCACTACCCTGTATCACTCCATCTGCGAAATCGATGGCGAGCTTGGTCAGCCCGGTGAAGCTTGTATCGGCTTTGATGCCTTTCAGGTCGCTGTCCTTGGCTCCATCCATTTTTAACTTGCTTGCAAATTCTTTTCTGAACGGTGTTTTGAAGTCATCATTATAAATAGAGTATACGATCTTTGCATCTTTGAGGCAAGGATCGTCAGCATACATACGTTTGATGTACAGGGCTGTTAGCGCTGACATCCAACCATGACAGTGAATGACGTCCGGTATCCAACGGAGTTTTTTCACTGTTTCCAATACACCACGAACGTAGAAGATCGAACGGTCGTCGTTATCCTCGTATTCGTTTCCATCATCGTCGCTGATAGTATGTTTTCTTTGGAAGAAATCTTCATTATCAATGAAGTATACTTGCATGCGGGCTGCCTGAATGGATGCTACCTTTATGATCAGCGGGTGATCGGTATCATCAATGATGAGATTCATACCCGAAAGCCGGATTACTTCGTGCAACTGGTTGCGGCGTTCGTTAATGCTACCGAACTTGGGCATGAAAGTCCTAATTTCGCGACCACGCTCCTGTATGCCTTGTGGCAGGTTTCTGCATATCGTTGCAATCTCTGATTCGGGAAGGTAGGGTGTTATTTCTTGAGCTATAAACAAGATTTTTTTTGCATCCATTCTGTAAACTAGTTTTATAAAGACGCTACAAAGATACAAAAATTCTTTCATTTACCGCAATTATTTATTTGCTTTGCACCGTCAATAAGCATCTAAAGGATGAAAATAGTAAACAGTATTAAAGAATTGAAGAGTTATCTCGCTGAAGAAAAGCGTAATAACAAACAAATTGGCTTTGTTCCCACTATGGGAGCATTGCATGACGGACACTTGAGCCTGGTTGAACGTTGTGTGAAAGAAAATGACGTGTGTGTAGTCAGTGTTTTTGTCAATCCAACCCAGTTTAACGACAAGCACGACCTTGAAACGTATCCTCGTACGTTGGATAAAGACTGTACTCTATTGGAGCCGGTCGGTTGCGATTATGTATTTGCGCCGTCGGCAGAAGAAATGTATCCGGAGCCAGATACCCGCACATTCGATTTCGGCACTGTTTCGGTCGTAATGGAAGGGGCGCGCCGTCCCGGACATTTCAATGGGGTTGCTCAGATCGTGAGCAAACTTTTTTATGTAGTCGAACCGGATAATGCCTATTTTGGTGAAAAAGATTTCCAGCAGATCGCTGTGATCCGTGCTATGGTGAAACAACTGGATATACCGGTAAAGATCAACGACTGTCCGATTTTGCGTGAAGCAGACGGTCTGGCATTGAGTAGCCGTAATGTGCGCTTGACACCCGAACAACGTCAAAAAGCTCCGTTAATAGCTCGTACGTTAAAAGAAAGTACTAACTTTGTGCCCGAAAAGAGTGTGCAGGAGGTGATCGACTATGTTGTCAACACAATAAATGCCGATCCTATTATGCGTGTGGAATACTATGAGATTGTAGATGGCAATACGATGGAGTCCATCAAGAACTGGTCCGATACGACTTATCCGGTAGGATGTATTACGGTATATTGCGGAGAGGTTCGTCTGATAGATAATATTAAGTACTAAATATAGATTTATGATTTATGAATGATGATTTGTTTCCTGAATAATCATAAGTTTTATATGGAAGAAACAAGCGTAGCTAAATAATTCATAAATCATAAATCATAAATCATAAATCAGATCGTATGTTTATAGAAGTAGTTAAATCAAAGATTCACCGGGTAACGGTAACGGAAGCCAATCTGAATTATATAGGAAGTATCACTGTTGACGAGGATTTGCTGGATGCCGCCAATCTGATTGCCAACGAAAAGGTCGCTATTGTGAATAATAATAACGGTGAACGTTTTGAAACGTATATCATTAAAGGTGAACGAGGTTCGGGAGTGGTTTGTCTGAATGGAGCTGCTGCACGCAAAGCACAACCTGGCGATATCATCATTATTATGTCGTATGCCTTGATGGATTTTGAGGAGGCGAAAACATTTAAGCCGTCGGTTGTGTTTCCTGATACGGCAACCAATAAACTGATTGAAGCATCGGTAGCTGAAAAATAAATGCGATAGCATATAAAGAAGAAGCTCGCCTGATGTGGCGGGCTTTTTTTATGAGTATGGATTTCCTTCGTGAATAATATTAATATGTACACAAACAGGCAAATTTGGAATGTTAGTTATCCAATCTTTTTGAGTCTTCTGGCACAGAATGTCATTAATGTGACGGACACCGCGTTTTTGGGCCGGGTTAGTGAAATCGAGTTAGGAGCTTCGGCAATGGGCGGCTTGTATTATATATGTGCCTTTACGATCGCTTTTGGGTTTAGTACCGGATCGCAGATCATCATGGCTCGCCGTAATGGGGAGCGGAATTATAAGGAAGTTGGGCCGGTAATGATACAGGGAGTCTTTTTCCTGCTTATGTTGCTGCCGTCATGTTTACTTTGTCACGTCTGTTTGCCGGGGATATTATGCGGGTACTGATTTCTTCCGATACGATTCTGAATGCCACGGAAGAATTCTTGGACTGGCGTGTGTTCGGGTTCTTTTTCTCTTTTGTGAATGTGATGTTCCGTGCTTTGTTTATCGGTATTACCCGGACGAAGGTGCTGACACTGAATGCTGTTGTGATGGCGTTGACGAATGTGCTGCTGGACTACCTGTTGATATTCGGTAACTGTGGCTTTCCGGAATTGGGTATAAAAGGAGCGGCTATCGCTTCGGTGATGGCGGAGGCGGTGTCTATCGTGTTTTATATGGTTTATACTCGGATGACGGTGGATATCAAGAAGTATGCACTGAGCCAGTTTCGATCGTTCGATGTTAAATTGCTGAGGCGTGTGTTGGATATCTCTATATTTACGATGTTGCAATATTTTATTTCGCTCAGTACTTATTTCATGTTGTTTGTGGCTGTGGAACATTTAGGGCAGCGGGAACTGGCGGTTGCGAATATTGTCCGGAGTGTTTACATCGTTTTATTGATCCCTGTCAATTCTTTATCGACGGCAACGAATACGTTTGTGAGTAACAGCATCGGGGCGGGGCATAAGGACCAGGTTATCCCGATCATTCGTCATATAACCTGGATATCGTTAGGAATCATGGCTGTTTTTGTGTCTGTCACTTGTCTGATTCCTTCTACGATATTATCGGTTTATACCAATGACGTGACTTTGATACAAGCTTCGATCCCTTCCCTTTATGTTATTTCAGGCGCTTTGCTGATCGGAGCGGTTGCCAATATCGTGTTCAACGGAGTGACGGGTACGGGAAATACTCGTTCGGCTTTTGTGATGGAGCTGGCTACCCTGGTTTTCTATACATTGTTTATATATGTGGTCGGGATGCGCTTGCATATGCCGGTTGCTATCTGTTTCATGACCGAGGTGGTGTATTATACCGGTTTATTGGTCGCAAGTGTCATTTATTTAAAGAAAGCATCTTGGCAAAATAAGAAAATCTGACTCGGAATTTGTGATCTTTTCTTTATTCGTCAGTTTTTCTTACCTTTGCCTCTCATTCGAAGAATAGAAAATAGAATAAAATAAATATACATACGAATTATGTTTGAGAATTTAAGCGAAAGGTTAGACAGATCGTTTAAACTGTTGAAAGGTGAAGGTAAGATCACGGAAATCAATGTGGCTGAAACATTGAAAGATGTGCGTAAAGCATTACTTGACGCCGACGTAAACTATAAAGTAGCCAAAGGTTTTACCGATACGGTAAAGGCGAAAGCATTAGGACAGAATGTGCTTACATCCGTTAAGCCCAGTCAGTTAATGGTTAAGATTGTGCATGATGAGTTGGCAGACCTGATGGGAGGAACGGCTACCGATCTGGATCTGAAGGGTAGTCCGGCAATCATCCTGATGTCCGGTTTGCAAGGTTCCGGTAAAACGACTTTTTCAGGTAAGTTGGCAAATTTGTTGAAGACTAAGAAAAATAAAAAGCCGCTGTTGGCAGCTTGTGACGTGTATCGTCCGGCTGCTATCGAGCAGTTGCGTGTGGTCGGCGAACAGGTTGGAGTACCTGTTTATATGGAACTGGAAAACAAGAATCCGGTGGAGATTGCGATGAACGCGATTCGCGAAGCACGTGCGAAAGGCAACGATGTCGTGATTGTCGATACCGCTGGTCGTTTGGCTATTGACGAGCAGATGATGAAAGAGATCGCTGCGATCAAGAGTGCTATTCAGCCGGATGAAACCTTGTTCGTGGTCGATTCCATGACTGGGCAGGATGCTGTCAACACGGCGAAAGAATTCAACGAGCGCCTCGATTTTGACGGTGTTGTCCTGACGAAGCTCGACGGTGATACTCGCGGTGGTGCCGCTCTTTCTATCCGAACGGTGGTCGACAAACCGATCAAGTTCGTCGGAACGGGCGAAAAGATGGATGCTTTGGATATCTTCCACCCTGAACGTATGGCAGACCGTATCCTTGGTATGGGTGATATCGTTTCTTTGGTGGAACGTGCGCAGGAGCAGTATGATGAAGAAGAGGCCAAACGCTTGCAGAAGAAAATTGCCAAGAATCAGTTCGACTTCAACGACTTTATTTCTCAGATCCAGCAGATCAAGAAGATGGGTAACCTGAAAGAGCTGGCCTCTATGATTCCGGGCGTAGGCAAGGCTCTGAAGGATGTGGATATTGACGACAATGCTTTCAAGAGCATCGAAGCGATCATCTACTCCATGACTCCCGAAGAACGTACGAATCCGGCAATCCTGAACGGTTCACGTCGTCAGCGTATTGCCAAAGGTAGCGGTACGACGATCCAGGAAGTGAACAAGCTGATCAAGCAATTCGATGAAACGCGCAAGATGATGCGTATGCTGACGGCTGCCAAACCGGGAAGCAAGAAATTTCCTTCATTCAGAAGATAAAACCTGAAAAGATAATAGAGAATATGGAAGAACAACAGTATAAGCTATTGGACGGAAAAGCCGTTTCGGCTCAGATGAAGCAGGAGATGGCGGAAGAAGTGGCCCGTATCAAGGCTACCGGTGGTAAAATCCCTCATTTGGCTGCCATATTGGTCGGTCATGATGGAGGAAGTGAAACATATGTCGCAAGTAAGGTCAAGACATGTAATGAGATCGGTTTTAAATCGTCTCTGATCCGTTATGAAGCCGATGTTACCGAAGAAGAACTTCTTCGCAAAGTGGACGAACTGAACAACGATCCGGACGTGGATGGTTTTATCGTACAGCTCCCGCTTCCGAAACATATCTCAGAACAGAAGATTATCGAAGCGATCGACTACCGTAAGGATGTAGATGGTTTCCATCCGATCAATGTGGGTCGTATGTCTATCGGTCTCCCCTGTTTCGTGTCGGCAACTCCAGCTGGCATCTTGGAGCTGTTGAGGCGTTACGAGATTCCTACTCGCGGTAAACATTGCGTGGTGCTGGGTCGTAGTAATATCGTGGGCAAACCGATGGCTACTTTGATGATGCAGAAAGCCTATCCGGGCGATTGTACGGTTACTGTTTGCCACAGTCGTTCCGAGAACCTGAAGGAAATGTGCTTGAGTGCCGACATTATTATTGTGGCATTGGGTGTCCCCGAATTCCTGAAAGGCGATATGGTAAAAGAAGGGGCTGTAATCGTGGATGTGGGTACGACACGTGTGCCGGATGCAACTCGCAAAAGCGGCTTTAAGTTGACTGGCGATGTTAAGTTTGACGAGGTCGCTCCTAAGTGTTCTTATATCACGCCGGTTCCGGGTGGTGTAGGTCCGATGACGATTATTTCTTTGATGCGCAATACGCTTTTAGCCGGAAAGAAAGAGATTTATAAATGAAAATCCTCCTCTCCGGGTTTTGTCTTTTGAGCTTTCTGTCTTTATCTGCTCAGGACTCGCTGACAATTTTGTTTGCCGGTGATGCATGATGCACCAGAAACAACTTGACAATACGGAGGGGAGATTTTTTTGATTTGGGTAGCTATTTTGCCAATATCGAGAGAGAGGTGAAATCTGCCGATATTGCTGTTGTGAACTTCGAAGTCCCGTTAGGAGGGGAGCCATATAGTGGTTATCCGGCTTTCAGCGCTCCGGAAGACTTCGCTTTGGCTTTGCAAAAAGCAGGTTTCGACTTCTTCTTGTTAGCCAATAATCATTGTTTAGATAGGCGGACTCGCGGATTTGTCCGTACTATCCAGGCACTGGATTCTCTCGGAATCCGTCATACCGGAACCTTTCTTGACTGTGATCACCGTCACCGCACATATCCGATGTTGCTCCGTAAGAAGGATTTTCGTATCATCATGCTCAACTATACTATGGTACCAACGGTTTGAAAGTCGATATACCCCGAATCGTCAATTATATCGATAAGGAGATAATGAAGGGTGATATTGCCGAAGCCAAGCTCTTTAATCCGGATTTTATTATAGCTAATATGCATTGGGGATTGGAATACGAACGGATACCTTCCCGTGAACAACGTGAACTGGCCGATTGGCTGTTGCGGCAGGGTGTCGATCTGGTCATAGGCAGTCACCCTCATGTTGTTCAGCCAATGGAGCTTCGCAGGGGAAAGGAGGGAGTTACCGACCGTCTGGTTGTTTATTCATTGGGTAATTTTATATCGAACATGAGCCGGGAACATACCGATGGGGATGTCATGGTGAAAGTCGTTTTAGGTCGGAAGGGGTTGCGCCGATATATTGTTTCCGCACAATATTCGTTGATTTATTCTTCCCGTTATAAGAATGAACAAGGAAAAGAAGATATTCGGGTGGTTCCGGCGGCCTCTTGGTCGGGAAAGAATCAAAATTCCTCTTTTTCAGTCGATTCAGCATTGATTAAGTATGTAAATAATACGCGTTTGTTTTTAAAAGGTAACAATAAGGAGGTCGAAGAGTATATTTTTGAATAAAAAAAATGCTCGAATTATTTGCAGTTTAAAATAAAACCTCTATCTTTGCACCGTCTTAAAGAGATAAACACTTGATAAGATAAACATGGTGAGAATAGCTCAGTTGGTTAGAGCATCGGATTGTGGTTCCGAGGGTCGAGGGTTCGAGTCCCTTTACCCACCCCATATGACCTCAAGGCGTAAGGGCCGGAGCGTCGGCTCCGGTCCTTGCCTTTTCAATTTCTCCCCATCTGACGGAGATACAGGGGTGTAGCCAAGTGGTAAGCAAGGGACTTTGACTCCCTCACTCGCTGGTTCGAGTCCAGCCATCCCTGCCACTTTTTTCTGTGTTTTCTGGTCCGGCAGTTGCGGAGGCAGTCCTGTTTTTCGTTTGATTGATTTCATGACCCAGTAGCTCAGTCGGCAGAGCACCTGCCTTTTAAGCAGGTGTCCGGAGTTCGAATCTCGCTGGGTCACCAAAGTAGACAAAACCTGTGTGTAACGATAGTTATACACAGGTTTTCGCCTTTACTGCTGAAACCTGACAGGAACCCAGTCTGATCACTGGGCACAATTACATATCATACATATCAATGAGACAAACAAGCAGGTTTGAGGAGATAGACGATTCCTCAAACCTGCTTTTATTGATGTTTAAGAAAGTGAGGCAGCTATGAAACTTCCATATGGCTATGATTTTGATCGAAGGAGAAATCGCAGTACATGAGAAAAGGCGGATATGGTTCGCAGTATCTTTGACGCTTATCTCGCCGGAGCCAGCTTAGGAAAATCGTTG
>ENA-OQCE01000829-OQCE01000829.1-human-gut-metagenome-genome-assembly--contig:-NODE-829-length-14458-cov-2.046612_pt1 | contig 14458 bp, 16 predicted proteins | sample MGYA00242495_ERZ504572 | MGnify/ENA primary metagenome ERZ504572 (study PRJEB26092, sample SAMD00036228) | human gut metagenome | host: Homo sapiens | study: EMG produced TPA metagenomics assembly of...
CCTACGCGCACTTGGGACTTTCACCCATTAGAAACGTGCACCGCAAGGCGCGACAATTAAAGAAAGAGAGCCGCGAAACGCGACTCTCTTTTTTACCTATTCATCAAACCAAAATTATTTGATTGTGATTGCTCCTGGTACAGAAACTTCCATGTTTGTATAAACATTTCCGTCAACCTTTACAGTTACAGCAAGCTTAGTAATTGTGAAGTATTCACCAGATACAACAGTCTGAGTTCCAGATGTGAACTTAACACCGTTGTTCTTGATACCTTCAACAGCTGCAATAACTAATGGCTGATCAGCTGCGGCCTTGTCAGAACGGCTGCTATATGTTGTCTCACCGTATGTTACAGTAAGTGCATTCTTTACAGCATCAGCTACAGTAGCACCAGCTACAGTGTTATCCTTTACATCAACAGAAGCCTTATCCTGAGTATCCTTTACAGTAAATGTAGTAAAAAGCTCAATATCTTTTCCTTCGTTGTTTGTGATTGTAGCCTTTACAGAGTATGTTCCTGTAGCAAGCTTCTTATCAGCAACGATTGCGGAACCACTTGTTGCTGTTGTAATAGCCTTTACTAATACAGCAGAACCACTTGTTGTTGTTACAACAGCATTTCCCTTAGCATCCTTTACAGAAATGGACTTAATTGTCTCATACTTAACATCAATGCCATCTTTCATACCAACAACCTGGATTGCGATATTCTTATCAGCTGTTGTATCCTTGTCAACCTTCAGATCGAAATTGTTGTTATCAACATCAATTCTCCAAGCATCAGGTACGGTAGTCTTAGCATCCTTTACAGCTACAGAAACAGTCTTAGCAACTACTTCTTTGTTATCACTGTTCTTGTAAGAAATCTTGTAAACATAGTTTCCAGCAGCAACATTTTCACTATTGAAAGTTACTTTCTTTCCGTTGATTGTGTAATATGTGCTTCCAGCTACAGCAGATGTTGCTTAAGTTAGAAACATCTGTAGATAAGCACTCTACGCTTAAATTAGCGGCAATATCATCACCGTACTGATCCTTTACAGTTGCAGTAACAGTCTTTGTATTTTTTTAACTGCTTAGAAAGAGTTACATTGTAAGAATCTAACTCAAGTGTTGCAACAGTTCTTTCTGCTACGATTTCAACAGCTACAGAACCAACAATCTTGTTATCCTTCTTAATAAGGATGTAAGCAGTACCAGCCTTAACAGCAGTTACGTTTACACTGTGCTTATTAGGATCAAGAGTAGATGTTCCAAGCAATTAATGTAGCCTTGTTCAGAAGACTCTACTTTATATTTGTTGTAATCTTTGATCTCGTTACCGTTTGCATCTTTAATCTTAAGGAATGTAGCGTACTGTGTTGGATCCTTTACAGCAAGCTTCTTAGAATCCTTAGCCTTATCGAACTTAGTTGTCGTAGCCTTGTCAATTCTTACATCAAATCCGTTTACAACAGCCTGATCTACAGCAGTAATTGTAACCTTGTTTGGTCCGATGTTTCCTTCTGCCTTACCATTCTGGTCATACTTTCCTGTCTTGTACTCGATCGTTGCTTCAGCAGTATCGTTTACCTTATTTAAGTATAACTTAGAACCGTTTGTATATCCATTTCCCTTTGTATCAATTGTAAATGTATAATGAGCATCTGCATCTGTTGTCTTCAGCTCTTTTAATACAACGCCGTTAGCATCTTTAGAAACAAGCTTTACTTCTGTCTCTGTTGCATATGGGATTGTTGCATTATCAAGTGCGATAGAAGCAACCTTTCCATCAGAAGCCTTGAAAGACTTTGTTGTTCCGTCAAGTGTCACATCATAGTTAGCACCATGCTTAACTCGCTGAACAATGTTAATGTAACCTTTGTTGCATCCTTAGAATCAACAGATACCTTAGATACCGGATAAACAACATTTGAAGTTGTATTCTTTACTGTGAAATCAGTGGTCTTAAGGTTCTTTGTGTTTCCAGCAACAGTAGCGGTAAGCTCTGTAAGCTTTGTCTGGGAAACTGTGCCTAATGCGTAGTTCTTAACTTCAACTTCAGCAGTAGTAGAAGCCTTATCTGTTGCAGCTGTGATTGTAACCTTGCCAGTCTTTACAGGTGTTACCTTGCCAGTAGTATCTACAGTTGCAATTGCTGAATCACTAGAAGTATATGTGACTGCAGCCTTTGCCGGTGCTGTCTTTGCTGTGAACTGTACAGGTGTTCCTACAACAGCGATTGTTGTTCCGGAAACAGTTGCACCAGTTGCATCTTCAAGACGAACCTTGTAATTCTTTACAGTGATGTTAGATGCAAGAGTCTTAGAAACTTTCTTGCCATTCTTCTTTGCAGTTACCTTAACCGTAACTTTTGCCTTACCAGCCTTAACAGCGGTAACCTTTACCTTCTTTGTAGAAGTCTTTGATACCTTTGCGATGCTCTTTGCACTGCTAGAAACTGTTGTCTTAACACTCTTCCAGCTAGAAGGTGTAGTAACAGTTAATGTTTTTGAGCTACCAACATAAACAGTAGCCTTTTTTGCGCTAAGCTTTGCTGTAGAAGCTGCCTGTGCGTTTGTAGCAGGAACTGCTGTTACAACCATAGCTGCAGCGAGAGCAAAAGCTAACACTTTTTTGCTTGATTTCATGTTTTTTCCTCTCTTTCTTTTTGACTAACTTCCATCTCTTCTACTCGTTTAACCCTGCACGTTTAAGTTCCTTCATCTTCTCTTCCAAACCGCTGCGGACGATTTTTCCAGTCCAATGTTCTCGCTAATTGCCTCCACTGACCTCCTCGGTCTTACTGTTAAGTCCATTGTCAGTTTCATCTACAGACACACAAATCATAAATGACCAGAAACTTTCGCACATCAGACGTCGGCGTAGAGTGTGATATCAACGTTGATTGTCCAGCATCAAGATCAGCAAGCTGATGTTCCGATGACTTATATTTCTAATATGTATCTGCAATTGTAAGGTCTGTCTGGAACAAGTTCCAGTTTCCATAGCCTCGATAGTAGTTCATCACTTGTCGTACTATTTATAGTACTCTTTTAACTACTCTACGTGACAATCATACACCAAGTATTGTATCTTTGCAACACCAAAATTACATTTTATTGAAAAAATTCTTTAATATTTTCTTAAGCATTTAAGAGTTTTTTCACTTTTTTCTATTATTAAAACTATTTTCACGCGTAGTCCGAGTGAAACTACGCGTGAAGATAAACAATTCTATTTAAAGTAAGCAACTCCGGATTCGAAGATCTTCATATCCTGCTCTCCGTAGATGTTCATGGCAACGGCCTCACCGCGGCGCTCGCTGTGTGCCATCTTTCCGAGTACACGTCCATCCGGACTGGTGATACCCTCGATCGCCATGTACGAACCATTGACATTCCACTCTTCATCCATGGTTGGCTCGCCGGCCTCGTTGACATACTGGGTGGCAACCTGTCCGTTTGCAAAAAGCTTGTCCAGCCATTCCTTCGGAGCTACGAACGTCCCTCTCCGTGGGATGCCGGGTTGCAGTACGTTGCACCAAGCTTTGCCTGCTGCAGCCATGGGGATTTGTTTGTTACGACCTTGGTATATACCATCTTGCTGATGTGGCGGTTGATGGTGTTGTAGGTCAGTGTCGGGGAATCCGCACTCTGTGCCTGAATCTGTCCGTAAGGAACAAGTCCCAGTTTGATCAGCGCCTGGAATCCGTTGCAGATACCAAGTGCCAGTCCGTCACGTTCTGACAGCAGCTTGTTGACTGCCTCGGTCATCTTTGCATTCCGGAATGCTGTTGCAAAGAACTTTGCAGATCCTTCCGGTTCATCTCCTGCGGAGAATCCACCCGGGAACATGATGATCTGTGACTGATCGATTGCCTTGACAAATTCATCGACAGAATCACGGATGTCTGCTGCACTCAGATTCTTGAATACTTTTACAATGGTATTGGCACCTGCACGCTCAAACGCTTTCGCACTGTCGTACTCGCAGTTTGTTCCAGGAAATACCGGAATAAATACGGTTGGTTTTGCGACTTTGTTTTTGCATACATAAATATTCTTTGTATCGTATACGTCACTCTGTACTTTTTCTTTATCCTCGGTTGCGCGGGTTGGGAATACACGCTCGAGTGTTCCCTGCCATGCATCGAGTGCTTCATCCATGGAAAGAGCCATGTCTTTGTATACGAATTTCTGTGCGTCGTTCACTTCTCCGATAACGATTGCGGATGCTTCTTTTATAATAGGAAGAAACTCTTCTTTTACTTCTGCAACAATATTACCGAATCCCGGCGCAAATAAGGTTTCTGCAGTCACATCATCGGCGATGGTTACACCTAATTTGTTACCGAATGCCATCTTGCTGACTGCTGCTGCCAGACCTTTTCCGTCCAGTGCATAGGCACTGCGGATTGCTCCCTTGCCGATCAGCTCATGAATCTTGTCATACAGTTTCATCACCTGCTCATATACCGGCAGATCATACGCGTTCTTTTCGATCGTAAAGAGTACCAGCTTATCTCCTGCTTCTTTCAGTTCCGGTGTGATCACGTCTTTTTCTCTTGCCACATCGACTGCGAAAGAAACGAGTGTCGGAGGCACGTCAATATCGTTAAAGGTTCCGGACATGGATCTTTTCCACCGATGGACGGCAGTCCAAAACCGATCTGTGCGTCAAATGCACCGAGCAGTGCTGCAAACGGCTGGCTCCATCTCTTTGGATCTTCGTTCATTCTGCGGAAATACTCCTGGAAGGTGAAGCGTACTTTCCTGTAGTCACCACCGGCGGTCACGATACGGGAAAGGGATTCCAGTACGGCATATACCGATCCGTGGTATGGACTCCAGGAGGATAAGTACGGATCAAATCCGTAGGACATCATGGTTACGGTATCGCATTTTCCTTTCAAAACCGGAAGTTTGGCAACCATGCTCTGTGTCTCGGTCAGCTGATAGCGGCCGCCGTATGGCATGTAGACACTTCCCGCACCGATGGAACCGTCAAACATCTCGACAAGTCCCTTCTGGGAACATACATTAAGATCCGCAAGCATGGCAAGCCATGCTGATTTGTTGTCGTTTTTTTGTAATGCATCTGCAACTTTCGGAAGTTCGATCTTTTTAAAGAAGTTGTCTTCCTCTTTTGGCATCTCGACTTCGACATCTGCTTCCTGATGCGCACCGTTGGTATCGAGGAATGCACGGGAAATATTGACAATGTCTTTTCCTCTCCACTCTAAGATCAGTCTCGGCTCCTCGGTAACAACTGCCACCTCGATTGCTTCAAGGTTTTCTTCTTTTGCATAGGCAAGGAACTGCTCGACATCCTGCGGAGCGACAACCACTGCCATACGCTCCTGGGACTCGGAGATTGCAATCTCCGTTCCATCCAGACCAGCATATTTCTTCGGTACTTTATCCAGATTCACGCGCAGTCCGTCTGCAAGCTCACCGATGGCTACAGATACACCGCCGGCACCGAAATCGTTACATTTTTTGATAATATGGCTGACTTCTTCTCTGCGGAACAGGCGCTGCAGTTTACGCTCAGTCGGTGCATTACCTTTCTGTACCTCGGCACCACATACAGACGTAGACTGTGTGTTATGTGCTTGGAAGATCCGGTTGCTCCACCGATACCGTCACGTCCGGTACGTCCGCCCAGAAGGATAATCTTATCTCCCGGATCAGAGGTCAGTCTCTGTACGGCACGTCTCGGTGCGGCACCCATGACAGCACCGATCTCCATACGTTTTGCTACATAATCCGGATGGTAAACTTCTTTGACATATCCGGTTGCCAATCCGATCTGGTTTCCATAAGAGCTGTAACCTCTGGCTGCCTCGCGCACGATCTTCTTCTGTGGCAGCTTACCCTCAATCGTATCTTTTACGGATACGGTTGGATCTGCGGCTCCGGTCACACGCATTGCCTGATACACATAAGTTCTTCCGGAAAGCGGATCACGGATGGCTCCGCCTAAACAGGTAGCAGCACCACCGAACGGCTCAATCTCGGTCGGATGGTTATGTGTCTCATTCTTAAAGTTTACCAGCCACTCCTCTGTCTTTCCATCTACTTCCACCGGTACCACGATGGAACATGCATTGATCTCGTCAGATTCTTCCTGATCTGCAAGTTTTCCTTCTTTTTTCAGACGTTTCATGGCAAGCAGTGCCAGATCCATCAGGCAGACAAACTTGTCATCGCGTCCCGCATACAGTTTCTTGTGGGTATCCAGATATTCTTCGTAAGTCTTTTTGATTGGTGCCTGGTAAAATCCTTCATCAAACTTCACATTTTTCAGTTCTGTCGAGAAGGTGGTATGACGGCAATGGTCACTCCAGTAAGTATCAAGCACGCGGATCTCTGTCACGGACGGATTCCGCTTCTCGGTATTTTTGAAGTAATTCTGGATATGTAAGAAATCCTTAAAGGTCATGGCAAGATTTAAAGAGCTGTACAATTCCTTTAAGTGTGCTTCTGCCATGTCGATAAATCCGTCGAAAACTGCCACGTCTGCCGGCTCATCAAAATTCTGTACGAGGGTATCCGGCTTGTCCATACCGGTCTCACGGGAATCTACCGGATTGATACAATACTTTTTGATCGCCTCTAACTCATCCTCTGTGATGTCACCCTTGATCACATAGGTCGTCGCGCTGCGGATGATCGGCTCCTCATCCTCATTTAAAAGCTTCACGCACTGCTCTGCGGAATCCGCTCTCTGGTCGAACTGTCCCGGCAGGAATTCTACGGAAAATACGTTTCCGCCTTCTGCGTCAAAGTTCTCCTCATAAATATCATCCACTGGTGGCTCGGAAAATACCGTCTGCAATGCCTTCTGGTAAGTGGCATCCGATACATTTTCCACATCATAACGGATCAGAACACGCACCTGATCTGCAGCGATTCCGAGATAATGCTTTACCTCATGTTTTAATTCTTTTGCCTTTACGGCAAAATCCGGTTTCTTTTCTACGTACACACGACGTACATTGCCCATTGGATTTACCTCCTTCTTTTGCGAAACGGAATGCCCCCTGTATTCGGGGGCATTCTATTGATCTTTATGTTATTGTATCATGGGTTGACAATTAAGTAAAATTAATATCGCTTACGATATCTATTACCTGTTCTTATGAAATTACTGTACGGTAATTGCACTGTCCGTTACAACGCCCGGAGTGTCCGGTTCCGGCTGATCCGGCTGATCGGTACCCGGGTTTGGATTTACAAAATTAATCTTTACTTTCAGCTTTCTGGATTTATTTCCTGCCGTATCTTTGACATATACGGTCACGCTATAAGTTCCATAGGTTCCTCTTTCCATAGCGGTAACTGCCTTATGTGCTTCTCTGGCATCCACGAAAACATATTTTGACGCAAGTTTTTTGCCCAGATCTTTTGCCACTACATCTGCCTTAATTGCAGAAACCAGTTTTTCTTTGGAAACGGCTTTATTGTAGGTCAGTGTCTTTCGCTTCAGGCTGATGGATGGTGCTTTCGTATCTTTTACGGTAATTACGATGCTCTTTTGGGTCTTGTTTCCTTTGGCATCTTTTGCGGTGTATGTAATCTTATATTTTCCGGTCTTTGCCGCATTGACTTTTCCGGAAACGGTAAATTTAAGTGTCTTACCTCTGTAATCGGTAGCTTTCACACCCTTTTTCAGATCTACTTTGCTGTTTGTTCTCTCGATGGTTTTATTCTTGATTCCCTTAATCGTCGGGCGAAGTTTCAGCCATGGATTTCTCGGATCCGGATCGGTCGGATCCCATCCGCGGTACGGACTGTTTACATCAATACGGATCGGGGTAGGCTTGCCCAATGGTCCCGGATCTTTGCTGTCATAGATGGTTACTTTGGTTCCTACCGGGCAGTTGTCATAGATCCACTTGGCATCTTCCACATTCAGACGGACACATCCGTGGGATGCCGTCTGTCCCAGACGGTTATAAGAATTGTATGCCAGCCTGCTCGGATCCTGTGAACTGTAAAACACAGAGTGGAACAGCACACCACCGTGAATACGGCTGCAATACTGTCCGTACACACCGCCCATAAGTGTATGCCAGCGGTATTTTGCCGGAATCGAAAATGTTCCTGTCGGGGTGGCATTGTTGACACCGACAGAGCAGGCAAATGCTTTGACCGGTTTGGTATATTTGCCTTTGGAATCAAGTGCATATACGGTCACACAGTTCTGCTGACGATTGATTTTAATGTAATATGGCAGTTTTGCTGCCTGAGTTATAACGGGTGTTCCTGCGAACACAAGCAGCATGAGTGCCGCCATCAATCCGCATAAGGTTTTCAAAATTCCCTTTTTCATGATAATCTCCTTTTCTCTCCTTTGTGAAAGGTATATAATATATCCTATACTATACTATACTACTGAGGATATGATCGATGGATATCAATTATGAATTATACAAGGTTTTCTATTATGTTGCAAGCTCTCTCTCATTTTCGGATGCAAGTAAGAAGCTTTTTATCTCCCAGTCAGCGGTAAGCCAGTCTATCAAAACATTAGAGCGCAAGCTGGGACAGCCGCTTTTTTATCCGCAGCACAAAAAAAAGTGCAGCTGACTCCTGCCGGTGCTCTGCTTCTGAAACATGTGGAACCTGCCATGAATCTGATCTCACGCGGCGAAAGCAGCTTTTAGAATCCGGCTCTCTTGGTTTAGGACAGCTGCATATCGGTGCCAGCGACACGATCTGCCGCTATTTTCTTCTGCCGTATCTGCAGAAATTCCATCGGAAATTCCCGGATGTTCCGATTAAAATCACCAATGCCAGCTCGATGGGCTGTGTAGACCTGTTAGAGCAGCGCCGGGTAGATCTGATTATCACAAATTTTCCAAACCCGCATCTGAATCCTTCCTATATTCAGAAAACGGTTGGCTCTTTCTCGGATGTGTTCGTCGCCAATCCGGCATATTTTGATCTGGCGGACCGCATCGTTCCTTTCTCGGAGCTTGGCACCTATCCTCTCATGATGTTAGACCGCAAGAGCACAACGAGTGAGTTTCTGCACCACATTTTCCTGCAGCATCAGCTGGAACTGCTGCCTCAGGTAGAGCTCAGCAGCAACGATCTGCTCATTGACATGGCCCGCATCGGTCTTGGAATTGCTTTTATCCCGGATTTTTGTCTGAAACACAAGCCGGAGGATCTCTTCCTCGTCCGCACGCAGGAAACGATCCCGCAGCGGCAGCTGGTGGCTTCGTTAAACCCTACCCTTCCGGTTTCTGCCTCCACCGAAGAGTTTTTAAAGCTCCTCCCGGACGTCTGACCAGAACCGGCTCACTTCTTCCCGCAGCTGCGGCAGACCACAGACGCTTCTCTTTTCCCATTCTCTCGGAAAAAGCGCTCCGTATTCGCGCTGCAGGAAACGTTCATCCAGCAGAAGGATCACGCCGCGGTCCTCGCTGGTCCGGATCACGCGCCCTGCTGCCTGCAGGACTTTGTTCATTCCCGGATAGCGGAACGCATAGTCAAATCCGGACAATCCCCGCTCATCATAATAATTCTTTAAAATTTCACGTTCATCGCTGACCTGCGGAAGTCCGGTTCCCACGATGATGGCACCGATCAGCCGGTCGTTTTTCAGATCAATGCCTTCCCCGAAAATTCCACCCATCACACAGAACGCAACGAGTGTCCCCTGGCGCTCTTTTTCAAATTCTTCCAAAAACGCTTCTCTTTCGTGTTCTTTCATATTACTATGCTGCATCAGAATCTCGCACGAATCGGCCGCCTTCCCGGCAAAGACCTCATATACATCCTGCATCAGCCGGTAAGACGGGAAAAACACCATGTAATTTCCCTGCTGTGCTTCTGTGACTGCACCGATATAGTCCGCGATTTTTTCGTATTCTTTTCTGTTCCTCCGCGTATATTTTGTGCTCACATCCCGGCCAAATGCGAGAAGTCTCTGTGTCTGGGCAAACGTACTCTGCGCATAAATGGCATAGTTATCCTTGTCCGTGGAAAGTAGCCGCTTGTAGTATCCGATCGGCAGGAGCGTTGCGGAGAAAAAGATCGTGGAATTGCTTTTATCGATGCATTTCTGCAGATTGACCGACGGATCTACGCAAAAGAGCCGGATCCGGAACTGGCCTTCCTCCGTCATCTGGCTGTAGATCACGTAATGGTCATCCACCAGATCATAGATATTCAGGAAATTGCGCAGCGCAAAGTAAAAATCCAGCACCGTTTTCTTCTCCGGAAATTCCCGCGGTTTTTCCAAAAATTCATCCATCTGGGAGGCCAGCCGCATAAGATGGAAGGTCAACGTTCCCACACTGTCCAGAATCTGGTAGTGCTCACACTCACGTTTCATTTCCAGCATGGCTTTGTTGCATTTGTCCAGGATACGGCAGATCGTACGGCTGTGCGCTTTCATGATCCGCTTCACTGCAAGCACGTCTTCTTTGTACAGATCGGCACTGTACATCTCCCTGCTGCGATCCACAAGGTTATGTGCCTCATCCACCAGGAACAGATAGTCTCCCTTTATCCCCTCCTGAAAAAAGCGTTTCAGATATACATTCGGATCGAATACGTAATTGTAATCACAGACAATATTGTCCGCCCAGGTTGCCACATCCAGACTCATCTCAAACGGGCACACCTGATATTCTTTCGCCTGCGCTAAAACCTCCTCTCTGGTAAACAGGTTGGATTTCTGCAAGAGATCAAACACCGCATCGTTCACCCGGTCAAAATGTCCCTTTGCATATGGACAGTTTACCGGGTTGCAGTCCATCTCTTCACACAGGCAGAGTTTTTCTTTTGCTGTAATCTGGATGACTTTGGCACGGTATCCCTGTTCTTCCAGCAGTGCGAACGTTTCTTTTGCAACAGTTGCTGTGATGGTCTTTGCCGTGAGATAAAAGATCCGGTCTGCCAGCCCTTCTCCCACTGCTTTTACCGCCGGAAAGATTGTGGAAATTGTTTTGCCCACTCCGGTCGGTGCCTCGATAAACAGGTTCTTCCCACGCAGAATGGTGCGGTAAACATCGGCAACCAGCTTCTTTTGTCCCTGCCGGTAGGGAAATGGAAACTCGAGTGTATGAATACTCTCCTGCCGCTGTTTTTTCCATGCGATCTGCCAGTCTGCCCATTTCCGATAATCTTCGATCAGATGCGTAAACCACACGGTCAGTGTCTCAAATGTATAAATTTCCCGGAAATACCGGATTTCTTCCGTATCCAGATTGCAGTAGGTCATCTGCACGCCGATCCGCTCCAGACGGTTCTGTTTCGCATAGATATACGCATAGCACATTGCCTGGGCTTTATGCACGTAGACCGGCTGTTCCATTGCTGCAACATTCCGGTATACTCCCTTGATCTCATCAATGAAACTGATTTCCTCTGCAGGCATTTGTGCACGGAAATCCATCTGCGGCTGCCGATCAGACACTGCTGCTGCCGGAAGATCGGGCTGAAAGTCCCCATATGCAATTCCGTCTGCACGTCCTTCCACCACCAGCAGGTAACCGCCGGCTTCCAGTTCTATTCTAAGGGGCACCTCCGCCTGATAGGAGGCGTCCATGCTTTTTTGAATTTTCCGGTGGATACGGCTGCCTTCCATCATGCTTCCGCGCTGGCCATTTTTCCTGCACGGTTATCGATATCTCCTCCACGGAAAATAAACTCTACCAGATTTCTCACAGAGATATGTAATTCCTGCATGTACACCTCCTTTCTCCCGCGGGTATTTTCCTGTTGTATGAAGCGGGTTTTTATTTGTTCCATTATTTTACAATAAAAAGCCCCGCTCCGGAATACGGAGCGGGACTTAAAGTTCCATAGTCACGATATAATAATTGTATTATGCCACTGCAAATTTAGCAACTACGTTTTCGAAATTTTCATTCTTTCCACCGTAGCAAACCTGAAGATTCTTTTTTACGCCAAGTCCAATCATACCAAGCAATGACTTTGCATCAATGAATGTTCTGTCGCATTTTACATCGATATCGAAATCACAACCACCTGCTGCACGTACAAAATCCTTAACTTCATCCATATCTGATAACCGAATTACTTTAACAGTTTCATACATAATCCAACACCTCTTTCTACCTTTAAACAACATACTTTTATTATCATCCCAAGTTTAGAAAAGATTATGCCACTTTTTTTCTCATCTGTCAAAGTTATGCAAACTTCGCATTTCTCCGGTTTTTCCTGCATAATGACGGTAATCGCGCAACCGTTTCCATCAGATTCTTACCGTTTTTTTTCGTGTATTTATATTTATACCTGCTATCTTATGCAATTTCTCCAAAAAAATTGCCTTTCCAATCACCAAAACAAGCATTTTTTTGATGAAAACTATTTTTATCAAAGTGGTTTCCCACTTTTTTCAGAATATCCACATATAATTCTCCGATCGGACTGACCTTTATCCCCCTTGTGCCGGATATAGCCGATCCGCATCTTTTCGCTCTCTGCCAGTGGCACTGCCGCATAATCATTTCCGTTTAATTCTTCACAGATAATCCCGGAACAGAGTGTATAACCATTCAGCCCAACCATCAGATTCAGCATGGTCGCCCGGTCATCCGCATGGATCATCTTCTTATATTCATAGGTACTTTTCATCTCTTCGGCAAAATAAAAGGAATTATTTTTCCCCTGTTCGAACACCAGACATGGATATTCCTGCAGTTCTTTCATGGAAATTACATCCCTTTGTGCCAGCGGATGTCCTTTCCACAGATATACATAGGTGTCACAGGTAAACAGTTCTTCAAAAATCACATCATTTTCCCTGAAAAGTTTCTGGAGTACTGCTTCATTAAATTTGCTCAGGAAAAGAATCCCCAGCTCACTTTTCATGTTGCGTACATTCTCGATTACCTGATTCGTCTGTGTCTCATGCACGGCAAATTCATATTCTTCCATTCCGACAGCCTTGACCACTTCCACAAATGCCTTGACCGCAAAGGTATAATGCTGCATGGACACAGAAAATTTCTTTTTGGATGCAGACGAAATATAACGGGATTCCAGCAAATGATACTGCTCCACGACCTGCTTGGCATATCCGATAAATTCCTCTCCCTCCGGTGTAAGCACGATTCCGCGGTTTGACCGGATAAAAATGGTGATTCCTGCTTCTTCTTCCAGTTCGCGCACAACCGCAGACAGATTGGGCTGTGAGACAAACAGTTTTCGGGATGCTTCGTTCATGGAGCGGCTTTCTGCAATCGTAATTACCTGATGTAACTGCTGTAGGGTCATATGTCTTACCTCTTTTCCTTAAGCAAATGATCTGTTATATACCGGACAAGGATCTGAAGTATCCATGCAATCACAATGGAACTGCATACCAGCACCAGTTCGTAACGCAAACGGCATGTATGAAATGCTGCTCCCTTCATAAATTTTCGTATGGTAACATGTACCAGATACAATTCCAGCGAATGAGCACCAAACCATTCCAGTATTCTTATAACCGGGCGCATAGATAACTGGGAAAAGATCCAGGCAATTCCCGCACAACATGAGATATTAAAAATTCCGGTCACATACCTTGCAAAAATAGGAGATCCACTTGGAAGCATGGTGAGCAAATAGCCGGATAACGCAAAAAGAATCAACCATTTCCAATAACTTTCCCTTTTTTCATAACTGGATCTGCCATAAAAAACAGCCCGCTATAAAAACAGGCAGACGAAGCAAAGCAATATTTACATTTCCAAACACCTCTTTCTCATATAATGCAATTACAAGTGCCAATACTGTAATAGCACTTACAATAGAAAGCAGACGGATCTCTCCATCTATTGCGTCTCGTGCGCTATCAACAATCTGAAAGATATAGGGATAAATCAGATAGCATAACAACATCAGGCCAATATACCAATAAAGCCTGTCTCCATCACTGAAAAATGTGATAAATGTGAAGTCTTTTATGGATTCTCCCCATCCTGTTTTATCTACACAGACATCTAATAAAATATAAGAGGGTACGGCTACGATGCAATAAGGAATCAGGATTCTTTTTAATCTTCTTATGTAAAAGCTTCTAACATCTGATCTTTTTTTCATGGAATAATATAATCCCAGACCAGAAAAAGAATAAAAATGCATCAACACTCGATGATGAAATATATCTCCAAAAGAAGGAAATCCAGCCACTAAAATGATAGGAGTAATAATGACAGTCATCCGTAAAATGAAAAACTATAATCAATATGATGGATATTCCCATTAACGCACCCCGATATTGCGAAAGCACGCTGTTATTTGTTTTTTTCATATAATTCTCCTTTATAAAAATTTAATTTAAATTACTATAAATAAAAAAACACCTAAACAGGTGTTTTTAAAGAGCAGGGGATGAGAGAATCGAACTCCCACCAAAGGTTTTGGAGACCCCTATCATACCATTTGACCAATCCCCTATATCGAGAAAACAACGTAGACAAGTACGCTGCTAACTTCTTAT
>ENA-OQCE01000830-OQCE01000830.1-human-gut-metagenome-genome-assembly--contig:-NODE-830-length-14440-cov-16.329630_pt1 | contig 14440 bp, 16 predicted proteins | sample MGYA00242495_ERZ504572 | MGnify/ENA primary metagenome ERZ504572 (study PRJEB26092, sample SAMD00036228) | human gut metagenome | host: Homo sapiens | study: EMG produced TPA metagenomics assembly of...
TACTGCGGGGCCGTGGCGGCAGCGGCGGCGCTTCGCGCCTGCTGCCTGGGGTGACTTTGGGCTTGGTGCGAATTGAGGTCTAATACTTTTCCCGTGAAGTGAACGACCTTATTTGGACCCCCGAAGCATTGGCATATTTTGACCGCTATTTCCTGCGGTTTTGCAGCGCGAATCCTGCGGTTTTTTGGTCTAAAGGTGTGGATGCTCCGGGGCTTCGTTTTTACTCGTTCACTTCTCGGGAAAGTATTAGAGCTCAGCTGGCGGGGGTACCGCCCTGGCGTCGAAGCCCCGCGTCTTCTTCGCTTGATTGGGAAAAACAGCCTCGCTGAAGTAATTGCGAGCCCGCCCGGACGTATCTGCGGGGGTTGTCTGCACAGTTCGCGGTATTATGTTTGCTGAGTTTTGAAAGGAGCCGCTGGTGGTCACGACGACATTTGCCTCGCCTTTGGGCGAAATCCTGCTTGCCGCTGATGGCCGCGGTTTGACGGGGCTTTGGTTTGAGGGGCAGGAGCACTTTGGCTCTACGCTGCTCAAAGAGGATGCGGAGTATGTCGTAGGTACCGATGCGGTTTCTGGTACCGGTGGGATGTCTTCGGTGAGTCCGGCAAATGGTGTGGCCTCTTCGGTGCTTGAGCGTTCATGGGCTTGGCTGAATGCTTATTTTGCGGGGCAGGAGCCTCGGTTTACGCCGCCGTTGCATTTGATTGGCACGGCGTTTCAGCGCGAGGTTTGGTTTGAGCTGCTTTCTATCCCGCGTGGCGAGGTCGCTACGTATGGCGAGATCGCCCAGCGTGTTGCGGCTCGACATCATGTGCCGGGAAACGAGGCACCCGTTGTATCTCCTCGCGCGGTGGGGGCTGCGGTTGCGCGTAACCCCATTTCGATTATCGTGCCATGCCATCGCGTAGTTGCCGCCGATGGTTCGCTCAACGGATATGCCGGCGGGCTCGATCGCAAGGAGTGGCTGCTTCGGCTTGAGGGCGCGTACGAGGAGTAACACTCGAGCGCTTTGCATAGCCAAGATGCCGTGAAAGAACGGGACATGCTTTCCGAATGGAGGCTCAGACGGAAACTACGTCCCGGAATTCCGTTTTAAAGCGGGATGCGCTTTCCGAATGGCGTCCCAAGCGGAAACCGTGTCCCGGAATACAGCCTCAGAGTGGGGCGCCGTTTCCGGTTGAGACCGCCTGCCTGGACATCGATCTACGCCCGCTCCTGCAGGGCGTAGATCGATTTATCCATGTTGAACAGGTAAGCCACGACGCAGACAATAAAGAACATCGGCAAGTTACCAAAGCCGAAGACTTCGCAGCCAATAAGGATGGGTGCGAGCAGCGTATTGGTGGCGCTGCCAAAGACAGCTGCGTAGCCCAGTGCGGCGCAGAGCTCGACGGGCATGCCGAGTTGAGCCTCGTTATGGCGACATCTGGGTAACAGAAAGGCCCGCGTTCCTCAGAGGCAAGATAGGCAATTCTGCTTCTGAGGTAGATCTCAATTCTGCCGACCGCACTGCCGACCGCATCAAACATTAACTGCCGGAGGGCTCGGTCAAATTCATACGTGTAGATGATGGTTTCGAATGTTGTGCCTTCGCGAAAGATGGTAATCCCGGACTTGCATTTGGTTTTGTAGGGAAATCAGTAGGCCGACAGTCTGTAGTGGTTGGCTTCGACCAAAGCTCGCTCGAGTTCGCTTTGATCAGAGCACTTAAGACCCTTGTTTTCTGTCAATAGTGCTATTTGTTCGTTGATGGATATCCGCGACTTCTGGTATTTCATTAAGCCTCTTGATAGAAAAAGAGCTGGAGTTGCGCATCGTTGAGAGGCTTTCCAGCTTTAGCAAAACAAACTTATAAGATGCGACGGGCCGCGTCAAGATAATTACCGGACGGCCTAGGAGGCGGCTGGTTGGCTGGCTTAAAACCCAGCGCGTGAAATGACGCTCCACGCTATTCAGCGCGCTTGATAGGATGACGAACCACAGTCTTAAGTTTCTCCGGCGCACACTTGCGTGGATCGGAAAGATAGATTTCGTGATGTAAACGGGTGTCTGAGAAGTCGGGGACATAGCCCTGCTCGGTCGCATATTCATGCATGGCGTCTACGGTTGCCGGCTCGCTGTCGTAGGGTCCGGTATGCATGCATTGAACGCAGAGACCCTCGTCAACTTTAAGCAGCTCGACGGCAGAAAAGTCCAGTTTCTTTTTGGCCGTGGCTTCCGCGACCGCCCAGTCAAAGTCATCCTGAGTGACGAAATCGGGCAGGCGGATGCACGAGATAAAGTTGAAATCGTCCTTGCGTACATAATCGATGTCGCCGCTCGGGGAGTCTTGCCACCAGAAGCCCTCGAGCGGCGGTACCACAAAGTCGAAATAGCCCTCGATACTCCTTGAGCCTTTCTTTGACATCTTGACGGTATAGGCGATGCCGTAAAGCAGCGGCAGGGCATTTTGATACTCGCCACCTTCGGTATTTGGGTCGCCCTTTCCGCGAACGGCAACGTAGCTCATAGGCGGGACAGTTATGATACTCGGCTTGCTTGCAGGTCTGTAGAGCTCCTTGCATTCCTTCTTAAAGTCGAACGCCATGTTGGCCGCCTTTCTGCGTATTGGCCTGCTTAGATAGCGGAATCATATCATAGAAACGAACAGCTGTTCGAATGATTTGGCTGACAGATTGAGATGCGTGCGTTGTGTTTGGCGGTCGGCCTGACCCCATCGATGATTTCTCTGCCTCCCCGGCGCCTCATCTATAGCTGCCGTTTCCCCATATAGAACCTGCCAAAATAAACCCGTCCCTTTTTAGTCGGTGCGAAATGGGTAATACTAAAGAGTTATCCGACCAGATGGGAACCGATCGATGGCTTATATCGAATTCAAAGACGTCATCAAGGCATACGGCGAGGGCGACGCCGCATTCACGCACTCGACGGCGCGAGCTTTACGGTCGAGCGCGGCGAGCTCGCCATCATTTTGGGTGCTTCGGGTGCCGGCAAGACCACGGCGCTCAACATTCTGGGCGGCATGGATACGGCGACTTCCGGCACCGTGACGGTGGACGGGCGCGATGTGAGCTCCGCTAACGAGGCGCAGCTCGTGGAATACCGCCGCGCCGACGTCGGCTTTGTCTTCCAGTTCTACAATCTGGTCCCCAACCTGACGGCGCTCGAAAATGTTGAGCTTGCGGCGCAAATCTGCCCTGATTCGCTCGATGCCGAGCAAACGCTTTGCCAGGTTGGCTTGGGTGAGCGTCTCGCCAACTTCCCCGCGCAGCTTTCGGGCGGCGAGCAGCAGCGCGTGTCCATTGCCCGCGCACTGGCAAAGAACCCCAAGCTGCTTTTGTGCGACGAGCCCACGGGCGCACTTGACTATAAAACCGGCAAGCAGATCTTGCAGCTGCTGCAGGACACTTGCCGCAAGCAGGGCATTACGGTCATCATCATCACCCACAACTCCGCGCTGGCGCCCATGGCCGATCGCCTGATCCGCTTTAAGAACGGTCGCGTGGAGAGCGAGACGGTCCAGCAAAATCCCGTGCCTATCGAGACGATCGAGTGGTAGCGCCCATGGACCAAGACCGCCAAAACAGCCTACGCCGCGACGCGCAGAACACGGAGCGCGAGCAGGATTTTACGACCTACCGCACTGCTCAATGCTCAAACGATATGGTGCCGACGGTTTTTCGCCGTGGCATCTACCGCACAATCCGAGGCAGTCTTAAGCGCTTTTTGTCAATCGTGGTCATCACCGCGCTTGGCGTGAGCGTGATGTGCGGCCTTAAGGCGGGTTGCGAGGACCTGTGTGATTCGGTTGATGCCTACTTCGACCAGCAAAATGTCTATGACATTAACGTGCAGTCGACCTATGGCCTGACTGACGATGATCTTGACGCCATACAAGAGGTCGATGGCGTCGAAACGGCCGAGGGCATCTACACCGAGACCGCCTACACCGCCGTGGGCACAACGCGCGAGCGCGTGGTCGTGCAGAGTCTCTCCAAGGAGAACATCGATCAGCCGGTGCTCGTGAACGGCGATTTGCCCGAGAGCGCCGATGAAGTCGCGGTGACTTCGAAGTTCCTGAAGGCATCGGGCAAGAAAATCGGCGATACGGTGAGTTTTGCCGCCAATGACGCGAGCTCGTCCAATCAAAGCGCCAAGGACCAGTTTGCCGCGGGCGATTACACCATTACGGCTGAGGTCCTCGACCCCACTGATGTAAGTTCTGACTCGACAGTCAACGCCTTTCGCGCTGCTTCGGCGGCGGACTATAAGTTCTATGTGAGCGAGGACGCCGCGACATCTTCTTCCTACTCCGCGGTCCACGTGATCGTCGAGGGAGCCAAGAGCCTCAACTCCTATTCGGATTCCTACGCGGCAAAGATCAATGAGGTCAAGGGCAATATCGAGAAGATCCGCGAGGAGCGTGAGAAGCGCGCGCCCAGGAGCTGACGGTCGACACGCCGGCGAGCTTGGATGCGGCTGAGCGTCAGGCGAATATGCTCTTTGGGATTGAGCAGGACAACATCAATCGCATGGCCGAGGGCAGCGACGAGCGTGCGCAGGCGCAAGCGACCTGGATCAGCGTCGCGCCGCCGCCGACCAGCAATTTGCCGATGCCCGCGCCGAGCTTTCCGATCTGGGCGAATGCACCTGGTACATCCAGGACCGCGGCAACATCGCAAGCTACTCGAGCGTGGAGAGCGACAGCTCGTCAATTGAGGCCATCGCCACGGTGTTCCCGTTCATCTTCTTTATCGTCGCCGTGCTCATCAGCCTTACCACCGCCACGCGTATGGTCGAGGAGGAGCGCACGCTCATCGGCCTGTATAAGGCACTCGGTTATTCGCGCGGACGCATCCTGTCCAAATACGTGGACTATGCGCTGTGGGCTTGTCTGATCGGCGGCGTGCTCGGCAACATCATCGGATTTGTGGGCCTGCCGCTGTTCCTGTTTACGGTGTTCGACGACATGTACTCACTGCCCCAGATGCTGCTTTCGTACGACATCGTGTCCTCGATCGTTTCGGTGGCGCTGTTTGCCGTGGGCGTGGTGGGCGCCACGATTATCGCCTGCCGCCACGAGATGGCCGAGACCCCGGCCTCGCTTATGCGTCCCAAGGCCCCGCGCGCTGGCTCGCGCATCTTGCTCGAGCGCATCGGCTTTATCTGGCGCCGCATGGGCTTTTTGAACAAGGTCGCTGCACGCAACCTATTCCGCTATAAAAAGCGCGCCTTTATGACCATCTTCGGCATCGCCGGCTGCACGGCGCTCGTGATCTGCGGTATGGGCATCCGCGATACGTCGGTGGCGCTTTCGCCCAAACAGTACGGGCATATCACGCGTTATGACTTGCTGGCGGTCGCCAACCCCGATGACTTTACGCAGACGTGCGCGGCGCTCGACGAGCGAAGCGCGGTCAAGGATTCCGGTGTGACCGTAACTTCGACGCTGCCGATCATGACCGACAACGTCACCTTTACATTCGGCGGAAAGAGCGAGACCGTGCAGCTGATCGTGGTGCCCGATGACCGCACGAACGATCTGGACGACTATGTTCGCCTTGAGGATGAGTCCAAAGAGCCACTGTCTTTGCGTGACGGAGACGTGTATCTGAGTAAGAGTTCACAGCTGGTGCTGGGGATTCAACCGGGCGATACGGCGCACGTCCAGGATTCGTCACTCAACGTCGCCAAGGTCAAGGTCAGCGACATTTCGCTTAACTATCTGGCAACACGCTTTACATGACGCAGAGCACCTATGAGCGCGCGTTTGGGCGCAGCGTTCGCCTCAATGGCATCTTTGCGCTGCTCAAGGGTTCGTCGGCCGACCAGATTGCGTTTAGCAAGAAGCTTAAGAGTGACGGCTGGCTTTCGATTTCGAGCACGGCCGAGCATTGGGAGAACTTTGAGGCGAACTTCACTATTATCAATTCCGTCGTGGTGCTCGTGACCTTTATGGCGGCGTGCCTGTCGTTTGTGGTGGTGTTTACGCTGTCCAACACGAATATCTCCGAGCGCGAGCGCGAGCTGGCGACCATCAAGGTGCTTGGTTTCCGCCGTGGCGAGGTGCACCATTACGTCAACAAGGAGACGTTGATCCTCACGGCAATTGGCGCCGCGCTGGGCGTGCCACTGGGCGGCTTGCTGGCCGAGAGTTTTACGTACATTTTGCAGATGCCGTCGCTGTACTTTGATGTTGAGGTCGAGCCGCTAAGCTACGTGCTCGCCGTGGTGCTTTCCTTTGGCTTTACGTTTATCGTCAACCTCGCCACCAATCGTACCCTCAACAAGATCGACATGGTCGGCGCCCTCAAAAGCGCCGAGTAACCTGCCCTGGGATTCAAGTTCTAGCGAGCTGCCGACGCGCCCGCAGCAGCATTTTTGCATAAACCGCCCCGCCAAATGCATACTTTGACGGGGCGGTTGCTTTTTGCCCACAGGTACCCCAGGGGGCGCCGTGCAAATTCCGGAGTATTCAGCGTCCCGGGGTCCGCGGGCGCGGGGGCGGGGGTGCAAAACTGCGCTGAAAGCCCCGATTCTGAGTCCCAACGCCTCTAGAGCCGCTCGTTTTTTTACAGGATGCGGCCCATGGTGCCTGCCTTTCGCCCAAAATCCAGTATGCAGGCACCCTCGGCTGCTGAATACTCCCAAAAATGCACGCCGCATCCTACCCCAGGCACCCGCAGCAAGAAGACGAATAGTCTCGGCCTCCCCAGTCACCGCAGGAGGCCCTAGGCTTACCTCCCAAATCTTTCCGCAGGACGGAAGGATCCCGCCGCGCGAAGCGCACGGCGGGATCCTGACATGTCCGAGGACGATTTGGGAGGTAAGCCCTGGGGTCTCCGATGAGAGCAGTTTCGGCCGAGGCTATTCGTCGCCGAAGCTGATGCCAACGCCTTGGCCTCGCGCACCAGATCGCTCTGGGGATCGACATACTTGAGCTTGCCGGCGACATCCTCGAGCGGCATGTGACACATCTTGCCGTCACGCAGGGCGATCATGTAGCCAAACTCGCCGCGTAGACAGCCCAGTGCCGCCTCGACGCCGCACTGGGTCGCAAAGATGCGGTCCTGGGCGTCGGGCTGGCCGCCGCGCTGCGTGTGACCGGGGATGGCGACGCGGGTCTCGCGACCGGTCTTGGCCTCAATCTCCTTGGCGATGTCGTACACGATTGACGGGCTCGTGCGCTCGGCGAGCTTCTTCTTGTACTCCTTCTTGGATAGCGCTGCGTCCTCCTTGGAGATGGCGCCCTCGGCGACGGCCACGATGGTAAAGCGGCTGCCGGTCTCCATGCGATGCTCGATGGTCTTGATGACGTTATCCATGTCGTAGGGAATCTCGGGAATCAAGATGACATCCGCGCCGCCCGCGACGCCGGCGTACAGCGGGATCCAGCCAACCTTGTGGCCCATGATCTCGATGACAAACACGCGGCCGTGGCTCGAGGCGGTAGTGTGGATGTCGTCGATGCACTTGGTGGCGACGTCGATGGCGCTCGTAAAGCCAAACGTCAGCTCGGTGCCCCAGGTGTCGTTATCGATGGTCTTGGGCAGGGCGATAACGTTGAGACCCTCTTCGCGCAGGCGGTTGGCAGTCTTGGTGGAGCCGTTGCCGCCCAGCATAAACAGGCAGTCGAGCTGCAGCTTGTGATAGGTGTGGACCATCGCCGGCACCTTCTCGACGCCGTCAGCCTCGGGAATGTCCAGACGCTTGAACGGTGTGCGGCTCGTGCCCAGGATGGTGCCGCCGCGGGTGAGGATGCCGCTAAAATCGGCGGGCGACATGACGCGGAACCTGCTGTAGATAAGGCCCTGGTAGCCGTCCTCAAAACCATAGATCTCGATAGGCTCTTCGCTATTGGTCATGAGCGTTTTGACAATGCCGCGCATGGTGGCGTTGAGCGCCTGGCAGTCGCCGCCACTGGTAAGAAGACCGATCCTGAGCATGATGAATCCTTCCGGGCAAGTTATAACATGCGCATAAGTTTACCCCCGCACACTGTTGATACGGGGGTAAAACGTGTTAGCTCAAGCGTATAGAAATGTAAGCAACGTCAGGGAACGTAAGGCCGACGGGCCTGGCTCCTTACAGTGCGAAGGCATCGACGTTGCCCCAGTGGCGGCGCAGCGTGATGGCGGCAGCGGGCTCGGTGTTGTCGAAGACGACCGACCACTGCGTGTTGCTGGTGATGTCTTCCGGATTGGGCTCTTGCGCCGCAGCGCGCAGGGCCTTCCAAGCGACTGCCTCGTCTTGGGCACCGACATGGGCGTCGAGGACATCGGCGATTGCGATGACGCGTTCCTTGCCATGGCCCAGCTCGCCATTCTTTTGGTTGGGCAACACTTCGTTGCCATAGCAGGCGTAGAAGTTCGTAACCTGGCGTACAGGAGTCGCTTTGAAAGCACGGTCCGGATCGCGCGGATCCCACTCTACTACGCGCGCGTCACCGGCGGCGTCGTTGATAAAGAAGTGGTAATCGCGTCCGGCCATGGCGTGCATGTCGTAGGCGGAAAGCAGGTCGACGGCCTCTTGCGTGGTAGCCGCGCGGTCGAGCACCAGGCGGATGGCGAGCGAAGTGTTGATGACGGGGCGCTTTGTGTCCTGGTCACAGGGCTTGGAATCCAGGGTGAGCACGGCAATGGACACGCCGCATTCGTTAACACCGTCGAGCTGGGCAAACGGGCCCATCAACGCCGCAGCGCGTCCGCCGACGGAGTCAAGCGGAGTGTTATCGCCCAGGTTGTTAAGGGCGGCAAACCCGATGGAGCATAGCCGCCGCGTGGGTGATTGCGCACCAGCAGCGCCGAGGTGTCGTCCTTAAAGTCGTAATTGCGACCGGTGCGCACGCGCCTTCGGCATCTACGGCGACAAAAGCGCTGCAGGCAAACTGGGGCGCCTGGACATGTGCCGGCACACCGGGCAGCACCTGTGCCACCACGGCATCGATGTATGCCTGGTCATCGCGCACGCCAGCGGCGATGATGCGATCAAGATCGTAGTCGTAGGCAATGTCGATTGCGTACAGGTCATAGCCATCCGCGTAGCCGGTCAAGCGTTTGAGTGACGCGGCGGACTTGATTTGTTTGTGATAAACGATGCCGGTGGCAGCGGCAAGGCCGACGGCGACTCCCGCGACACCGCAGGCGATGGCAATGCTACGTGGCTTCATGACGGCTCCTCTCGTCCTGTTAGCGCAATTGTCGCAAAGGGAGCGCGGGCATGATGGCTCAACTTGGTGAGCGGCGCGGAATTAAGCATGGAATGAAGAGTGCGGCATGGGCGTGGCGGGGTATGCTGGAAGAGACCATCAACCCAGTGAAAGGGAGAGCATGACGGATCAGGAAACGCCCGAGCGCGCGCATGTGACGGCCGACGATATCGAGGCCGCCAACGACCTTATCGACTTTATCGAGGCATGCCCCAGCATGTTTCATACGGCGGCGACCATTATGGCCGAGCTCGACGAGGCGGGCTTTACCTACCTGCCCGAGAACGCGGCATGGGATATCGAACCGGGCGGTCGTTACTACACGCAGCGCAATACTTCGAGTGTTATCGCCTTTAAGGTGGGCGAGGACTTGGCTGCGACGTGGGGCGAGGACGGCGTTGCCGGCGACTACCATTTTCAGCTGACGGCGTCGCACAGCGACTCGCCGACGTTTAAGGTCAAGGCCGTGCCTGAGCTCGACGGCGCGGGCGAGACGCTGCGCCTGAACACCGAGGCCTACGGCGGCATGATCGACTACACCTGGTTCGATCGCCCGCTGGCGCTTGCGGGTCGCGTACTGGTGCGCGAGGGCGACCGTATTGAGAGCCGCCTGCTTGCCACCGAGCGCGAGGTTGCCATTATTCCGAGCCTTGCCATCCACATGAACCGTGGCGTCAACGAGAGCTTTGCTCCCAACCGAGCCGTTGACCTGTGCCCGCTCATCAGCGCTGGTGGCCTTAAGCAGGGCGACTTTGACGCCCTGATCGCCGAAGAGCTGGATGTTGAGCCTGAGCAGATCCTGGGCCGCGATCTGTTCCTGGTTAACCGCCAGGATGCGCGCATTTGGGGCTGGGCCGACGAGTTTATCTCGACGCCCAAACTTGACGACCTGGCTTGCGCCTACACCTCGCTGCAGGCATTTTTGGGTGCCGAGAACGTGCATGACGTTTCGGTCTTCTGCTGCTTTGATAACGAGGAGGTTGGCTCCGAGACCAAGCAGGGAGCCATGTCGACGTTCTTGGCCGATGCGCTGCGCCGCATCAACGGATCGCTGGGCTTTGACGACGAGTCGTACCACCGTGCGCTTGCCGCTTCGATGCTTGTGAGCTGCGACAACGCGCATGCCGTACACCCCAACCACGCCGAGAAGTGCGACGCCCGCAACCAGGTTGTACTCAACGGCGGCATCGTCATCAAGGAGGCTGCCAACCAGCACTACTGCACCGATGCCTTTAGCCGCGCGGTGTTCCAGGCTATTTGCGATGACGCGACGTACCCACGCAGGCCTTCGCCAACAGGAGCGATATGCCGGCGGCTCCACCCTGGGCAACCTGTCGAACATGCAGGCGAGTATGCACGCTGTGGACGTGGGCCTGCCGCAGCTGGCCATGCACTCGAGCTACGAGACCGGCGGCGTACGCGACGTGATGTACGCCATCCGCGCCCTCACCGCCTTCTACGAGCGCAACCTAACCATCAACGGCGCCGAAAGCGTGGAGCTCTAAATGCGAGCCGAAGAAATGAAGGCCGAGCGTGGGGCTCAGCTTATTGATCGGGATTTACAGCTGTTCGTCGCCGCTTGCCATGAGTCAGGGGTCGACGTGTCCAAGGCGCGACCAACGAGTGCTGAAGAACTCAAGCGTAACGCCTATTCGGACCGCTATGACGAGGAGGCGGACTGGCTCTAATAAGCGAAGTGTCGAAAACGCTAGATGTATGTTTGATATCACTTTGGCGAGAGTGTCGCAGACAGAACTACCGGTATGGCGCAAGCAACCTGACCCCATTGCACCAAACCTACCAAAAAGGGACAGGTTTATTTTGGCAGGTTTTATCTGGGCAAATGCCACAACGCCAACGGCAAGACGGAACTGCTAAGGCTTGCAGATGAAGCCGACGCCAGCGAAACGCCGCAGGTAGAGCGCACGCCAGCGAGAGCCCGCCGTTTGAGCCAAGGTGCCGTGAAATGAAAAGGCGCTGACCTTCTGGTCGCGCCTTTGAAATTGAGCGGCAGATTGGCCAAACGGCGGGCTCGCAGCGTCGAGGGGTTCCGGCGTTTGGTAAAACGCCGGAACAAGTTAGTGCTCGATCCAACAACGTAAAGTTTCGCCGGCTTGCAGGTGACGTAGATTCTCCGCAGCGATGTCGACCACGTTGTTAAGCGTGGCCTCTAGGTGGAACCAACCGGAGACGTGCGGCGTGATGAGCATGTTGGGCGCATCCCACAACGGGCTTGTCTCAGGCAGCGGCTCGGGGTCGGTGACGTCGACCGCGGCGCCGGCAAGATGTCCCGACTCCAGGGCGGCAACCAAGTCGTCGGCGACCACAAGGTCACCGCGCCCGCCGTTGGCAAAGAAGGCGCCCGGCTTCATCGCGGCGAAGAACTCGGCGTTCGCCAAGCCGCGGGTCTCGGGCGTGCTGGGCATAAAGGATGCGACGATGTCAGCCTCGGCCAGACGCTCGGGCAGGGCGTCTATGCTGTCCATGTCCTCAAACACAATGGGGTAGACGAGCGGATGGCGCTTGATGCCGCGGACGTGCGCACCCATGTTGCGGCAGAGCGTGGCGAAGTGGCCACCGATATCGCCCGCGCCCAGCACCAGCACATTGGCGTTTTTGAGCGAGGTGACCGGCCCCAAATCCTCCCAGCGATGCTCGCGCTGCAGGTCCTGGTAGCCGGGCAGGCGCTTCATCATAGACAGCACCATGGCAAACATGTGCTCGCTCACGGCCTGACCGTAGGCGCCGATTGAGCAAGACAGCTTGGCTTCAGCCGGCACGGTGCCGGCGGCAAGGTAGTCGTCATAGCCCGCGGTCTGCAGTTGCAGCAGTTGAAGGTGCTCGCATGCGGGGAGCATGGCGGGGTCAACGTTGCCCAGAATCACGTCGGCGTCAGCGACTTGCTCGTTCGTGACAGCGTCGGCGCTCGTGTAGATAAAGTCCTCGCCCGGAGCGCTCGACTCAAGAATTGCGCGATGGCGGTCATTGACGGGCAACAAAACCAGGATGTTCACAAGCAGTCCTCTCCGCTCAACCTGCCAAAAAGGGACAGGTTTATTTTGGCAGGTTTTATCAGGCAAAACGCTCAATTAAAACGCCGGGCGCTCATGGACGGTTATAAGTCCATGAGCGCCCGGCGTCCGTGCGGCTACCAGCTGAGCAGCTCGTAGCCGTCCTCGGTCACCACGAGCTGTACCTCGCATTGGGCCGAATCGCTACCGTCTTTGGTGCGCACGCACCAGCATCGCCCTTGCTAATCTTGATGTCGGGCGCCCGGCGTTGACCATGGGCTCGATGGTAAAGACCATGCCCGGGGCCATGATGGTGTCCACGTCGGGCGCCTCGGTGGTAAAGCCCACAAACGGGTCCTCGTGGAACTCCTTACCGATGCCGTGTCCGCCGTACTCGCGCACCACGCTAAAGCCGGCGTCCTCGACCGTCTTTTGCACGGCCTCGGCCATAACGGACAGCGGCAGCCATGGCTTGACGGCTGCCAAGCCCGCCTCCACGCTGGCGCGGGTGACATCGACCAGGCGCCGGCGCTCGGCCGAGACCTCGCCGATACAGAACATGCGGCTCGAATCGCTAAAGTAGCCGTCCAAGATCGTGGAGCAGTCGACGTTGATGATGTCGCCCTCGTGCAGCACGTCCGTATCGCAGGGGATACCGTGACAGACCACGTCGTTGATCGAGGTGCAAACGCTCTTGGGGTAGCCCTCATAGTTGAGGTCGGCCGGCGTGCCACCGTGCTCGACGGTGTAGTCGTAGATCATCTGGTCGATCTGGTTGGTGGTCATGCCCGCGGCGATGTGTTCGCCTACGTAATCGAGCACACCCACGTTGATGGCGGCCGAGCGCTTGATGCCCTCGATGTCGGCGGGTGTCTTGTAGAGCGTGCGGGGCAGAACCTCCCAGCCCTCTTCCCACAAGCGCTCGAGGCGCTCATCAAAGGCGCTATGGCATTTCTTGTATTTCTTGCCGCTGCCGCACCAGCAAGCGTCGTTGCGGCCGGGCACGGATCCATTGTCAAACATGGCTAACTTCCTTTCATTCGCAGCTAGTATAGCCCACTCACAGGGCAGCTGCGCGCTAGTAGCTCACCTGGCAGGGAATGCCGAGGGCTTGGACGCGCGCGGCAATGGCGTCGAGCACCTCAGGCGCCGCTTTGGCAAGGCCGGCGATCGGTGTCTCGCGCGCCACCGTGTAAATGGTTGCTTCTTGTGGACGAATGCGCTCAAGCGCCACGAGCCAGGGGGCAACGTACTCCTCGCCGGTGTTGTCGATGGGCTTGCTCTGATACTCACCGGTCAAAAAGATCGTCTGGATAATAACGTGACCGTCAAAGCTTTCGAACGTCTCAATCTGGTGCTCGACGTCGTAGGGGCCAACAGGCTGGTCGAGCAGCTGGATAAACGCCGGGTCGACGGTATCGAGCTTAAGAATGTTGTCGTCGACCATCATGAGCGCATCGTGTACCTGGGGACGGTCGGCGCGTGTGCCGTTGGAGAGCACGGCGATCTTGGAGTTTGGGGCAAGCTCGTCGCGCAGCGCGACGGTGCCGGCGATGGCCTGCGGAAACTCCGGCGCGGCGGTGGGCTCGCCGTTGCCTGCGAAGGTGATCACATCGGGGAGCTCGCCCTCGGCTGCCATCTCGCGCAGCTTTGCCTCGAGCGCGTCGAGCACCACGGCAGCCGTGTTATACGGCTCGTGGCAGGGGCGCTCGGCATTGAGGCCGTTTTCGCAGTAAATGCAGTCGAACGTGCAGATTTTGCCGCTGGCCGGCATCATGTTGACGCCGAGCGAGAGACCAAGGCGACGGCTGCGAACGGGCCCAAAGATGGGGCTGGCATTCAAAAACGTAGACATAGGCATATGCTCCTTGGGACAGTTGTGCCTAAGCATAGCATCGGTGCCAAAGTCTGATTCGGGCTTGTGCTTTTCAGATTTCGTTTTTTTCACGCTGCCCTCGATGTCCGCGCTATGAGAGGTTCCCGGTTGGGTACAGTTAATGCGTTAACAAGGTGCAAGGCGATGGGGCACAACATGGATTTTACGGTCGAGAATGCGGCACACGATTGCCTGTCGCGAGTTTGCCGAGCCGGGCGTGCCGTCGGATACGCCTGCCTTGGTGTGCGTGCACGGCGCTTGCGTCGACGGCACATTTTTTGACGGGATCGCCCCGCGAGCTCGCCTGCGGCTATCGCGTAATTGCCTACGACCGCCGCGGTTGCG
>ENA-OQCE01000834-OQCE01000834.1-human-gut-metagenome-genome-assembly--contig:-NODE-834-length-14392-cov-19.476831_pt1 | contig 14392 bp, 19 predicted proteins | sample MGYA00242495_ERZ504572 | MGnify/ENA primary metagenome ERZ504572 (study PRJEB26092, sample SAMD00036228) | human gut metagenome | host: Homo sapiens | study: EMG produced TPA metagenomics assembly of...
TGGCGTGCGAGAGGAGGCTCGAGGCGCGCTTCTTCACGGCGTCCTCGCTCGTGATGCGCCTGAGGCGCGCCCGCGACGACGGGAGGCTCGACCGGGAGGCCGCGCTTATCGGCAAGGCCCGCCTGCTCGTCATCGACGAGCTCGGGTTCCTCCCGCTCGACGCGGACGGGGCGAGGCTGCTCTTCCAGGTCTTCGCCGACGCATACGAGAGACAGTCGGTGGTGATCACCACGAATCTGGAGTTCAGCAGGTGGGGGTCGGTGTTCGGGGACGACCAGATGGCCGCCGCCGTGATCGACCGCATCGTCCACCACGGGAGGCTCGTCCAGTTCCGCGGCGAGTCCTACCGCGTCCGCCATGCCCTCATGCAGGAGGGCTAGCCGCTCAAAAAGCGTGCGCGCTTCCGATGCTCAGGCTGCTCAATTTCCGATGCTCTTTTTGCTCAAATCCTCTTGACGAAACACAACCCGCGTGCTCGGCGAGCCGCCCATGCGGTAGACGCCCTTCGCGAGCCTCTCTATGTTGCCGAGCCCTTCCCGCCTCGAGAGCGCGTACCGCTCGACGCCGAGCACCTTCGCCTGCACAGATGTGAAGAGCCCCCTTTGGGAAGAGGCGATGTCGTTGGTGGCTCGTATGACTTCGATTTATTCCATGCTTGCATTGTGGAAAATAATGCAACAATGCAAGCAATACGCTCAGAATACACGGCGTTATTCGGCGGCATTCGGGGTCACTGAAACTGCGGAAACCGATTTTCGCATTTCTTTATTCCCATTTGTTGACCTGGGCGAATGCAATTGAAGAGGGCTTGAATCCGCCTCGCAGTTTCAAGTCAGTTTCATCCGCTCGAAATCGGCCTTCGGGGGACCCGAATTGTGAATTATTCCCGCAGGGCCTAATTATTCCCGTACCGCCGAGTACTCCGTTGTACCGCCCAGTAGGGACACACGGGAATAATTGGGTCGTTTTCCCAGGTAGAGATGCAAAAAGAAAGCCCTCGAACCAAAGGGTTCGAGGGCTGTTATTCCCACTATTTCGCTGGTGGCTTTGGTTCTGTCGTCCCGTCATTCCAGTTGCACCCAGTTTTCGGCATCGACACGGAACGCGTGCCGCCGAATGACGCGATGTCGCGTCTCGTCGGCTTCGGGGACAAAAGCTGGGACAACTTCAAAAACTTTTTTCAAACTCAGGGCTTTGAGTTTTTGTTTTTGTCCCAAAGGAGCTTCCGGCCGTGATTCGGATGCCCGATTGGGCGGAATCGCCCGTTTCTGGAACTCAACCGCAGCATCACGCACAAGCCACTCGCAACAACTGCAAATGATTGGTCGAGGGCGGCTTCCAACGCGATTCCAAAGCCGCAGGTCAGGCGACTGCGCTGCTGGCAGGGAAAGGGAGTCGTATCAGGCGGCTTGCCCATGAGTCGACGATGAGCCTTCACCGAATGTCGAGAACATGCTGGTAAAATAGGCAATACTTTTTATGACAGGAGAACGAGCATGGCCGAACCCCACGATAGGAAGCCGATCCTCACGATCGAGCAGCAGATAGAGCACCTCAAGCAGAAGGGCGTAGCCTTCGAGCTGTGTTCCGAGGAAGAGGCCGAGGACTACCTGCGCGACAAGTGCAACTTCTTCAAGCTCGCATCCTATCGCAAACTCTTCTCGAAATACGAGGGAGGCCCGCGCGACGGCCGCTACGTAGACCTCGACTTCGGCCAGCTACGCCTGCTCGCGGCGCTCGACCAGGAGCTACGCCACGCCCTGCTCGGCATGACGCTCGACATCGAGCACTTCCAGAAGGTGACACTGCTTCGCGAGATGGAGGACCGTGGAGAGGATGGCTACGCATCGTGGCCGACTACATGGCATCGCTTACCACTGCAAACAGGGAGTACCGCCTGCGCGAGCTCAAGATGAGCGGCCGCAGCCCCTACAGCTCGAGCCTCTACGCGAAGTACTCCGGCGACATGCCTGCCTGGGCCTTCCTTGAGCTCACCTCGTTCGGCACCCTCATCGACTTCGTGCGCTTCTGCGCCAGGCGATGGGGCGACAGGCGCTTCGAGGCCTCCCACTACGACCTCAAGCGCGTGAAGTCCGTCCGCAACTGCGCCGCGCACGGCTCGTGCCTGATCAACTGCTTCGCCGAGAGGGGCACCGCCCGGGGCTCGGCGTCCAGTGGCGTCTCCCGAAGGGTCGCCGCCGTGGGAATCCCCAAGGCGACCAGGAGGAAGTGGATGGGGAATACGGCCATGCAGGAGGTCGCGACCGTGCTCGTGGCGCACTCCGGCTTGGTACCCGAGGCTCCTCGCGCTCGCGCGCCGCATCCGAGCTCGCCGAGATGTTCGCCAGGGCCGACGGAGAAACCGAGGCGCTGCCCGACAAGGGGCCCGACGCCGCAGCTCGCTCCGCGCTCGAGTTCCTTCGCAGGTTGACAGAATCGCTCGGGTTGGTAGAATAGCCTGCAGATAGCAAAACCTTCACGGTTTTAGGGGCGGACTTGCGCAAGCGACTCTGCCCTATTTTTATATTCACTCGCTATAGGAGACGGGTGATACCTGGGTCAATGACAGAACTGAGAAGCCCGGAATAATGGAGCCAGTTAGAAACCCTCGGGTTTGCGGGGCGGGATCGTGAGAGCGATTCTGCCCTATTTTTTCCTCCGTCTGCCCCAAACCAAGTATTTCGAAGATAGCCTGTAGGTGTCCTCCTGGGCGCCTTTTATTTTCAGGGAATCGGCCGCTTCATGAACGAGCGACCGGCTTGACCTAGATCGAACCGCCTTCATCTCCGCCTAGCGCCGGCGATCAACATCGTAAATCCGCGCGTGCTACAATGCGGGCACCAGAGATGAAAACACAGTCCCGTCGGGTAGTCGTGGGCGTGCGGGAGTCCGCATCAGTAACCTGCCTCCTTGGTTGTCCCTTCTCTGCATGGTCATCTACATAAAGGAGGAACCAACCATGCAGATCAGCGTGTCGTCCACCCTGACCGTATATCATGACGGCCAATTCTGGGTCGGGCTGGCGGAGCACGTCGAGGACGGAAGGTACGGCGTCGCCCGCATCGTCTTCGGCGCGGAGCCGTCCGATGAGGAGATTCTGCAATTCGTTGTCTGCAAATGGGAGAAGCTCTCGTTCTTCGATGGCAAACCGGCTGAGGCAAGCAAGCCCGCAAAGAACCCCAAGCGACGCGCTCGCGAGGCTGCGAAAACCCTCAAGCAGCCAGCGATGAGCACCAAGGCGCAGCAGGCGCTCGCGGCACAGAAAGAAGCGATAAAGCAGGAATCAGCTCATGCAAGAAGCCGACGCCGCGCGGAAGAGGCTGATGCGCGCTACGAGCAGAGAAAACTGAAGCGCAAACAGAAGCATCGCGGGCATTGATCGCCATTTGCAGCAAGGCAAACCATATACAGCAGCGGCGTCAGTTCCACTTGAAGCCGACGCCGCGTAGACGCTGATGGTGACGGCTATGCACGGCCACGGGCGCGCCACCGCACTTCACAGCTTGTTTCTCAAGTATTTGGGACGCACACGCGGCGTTCAAAAATGCGGAGCGACTCTGCATGGCTCGAGACTGAGCCGAGGTGCCCTACTTCTCGCCCTCCAGCAGCCCCACGATGCGGTCGATGTCGACGGCAAAGCCAGGCCTTCCCTCGCGCTCGTAGCGGTCGAGGTATGCCTGGCACTCGGAGACAATGCGCTTGGTGTTGCCGTCGATGATGCACTGGAGCGTCTCGAGTAGGCCGAGCCCGCGGTCCTGAAGCGGCGCTGGTAGGCCTTGGTTATGGGGAACATCTTGATGTAGTGGATGCCGTGGCGACAGCCGGGGCGCGTCGTGGGGCGGGGTGGCAACGCAAAGTACTGGTCTTTGGGCACGTTAGGGGCGATGTTGGAACGCAGCGGCACGACGAAGTCCCTGCGCTTCCCGCGGAAATGCAGCCTCACCACCACGATGCAGGGGCGATTGTGCTTAAGCATGAGCTCGCGGTCGCCCTCGACGAGGTCGAAGAAGTCCTGGGGATGGATACGATCTTCATCGGTTACGCCCCCTTCATACGAAGCGGGGCCCGCATCGCTGCAGGCCCCTACAGGTGGGCGATATTCTACGCCTTGCAGCACCCCGTCGCCCACGGAGGTTAAACGTACACGTAAGCCGTACTCTGAAAGCCGCGGCTTCCGGCGAGTAGTTTATACCACGAAAGGTCGATTTCAATGCGCATAGCTCGCATAATAACACTCGCTGGGCCGTCACCCCTGGCCGTTACCCTCCAATCTTCATTGAAGTCAGCAGGTCAATTCATATAGTCATGGGGGCTTATCCTAAAGGGGATCAAATTTATACCCCCATAACTAAGGAATTTTCTATTCCCACTCAATGACTAGAGCCCTGGTGTAATTGGCTGGATCGCCGTTCCGGGAACCGGTATCGACCCACCTGTCCGCCAAGCTCCTTCTTCAGCTCCAGCCTAGCATCTGACTCGCGCCGCTTTAAGCGAAAACCGGAGAGATGCGTCTTAGCCAAGAAAAGAAGGTTAGCCTCATCTTACTGCATGATTCGTGTGTTATAGTTAGAAGGCTCTAACTGTTTGGGGGCGACAGCCATGCACGAACGCGAGGGTTTCTGGGACAAGAACGCCGGTCGGTATGACCGTTTCATGCGAAACGACCGGGCGGCGTATGAGAAGATGTATGGGCTGATCCGGCCGGTGGTGAAAGCAAAGACCGTGCTGGAGGTTGCCACCGGCACGGGGCTTATCGCAAAGAGCGTCGTGGATGCGGCGGCGCGCATCGAGCTACGGACGCCTCTGCAAAGATGATCCTTGAAGCAAAGCGGGACAATCAATCCGCAAAGCTGCACTTTTCCGTACAAGATATGTTCCGCCTGCCCTATGCACAGAAGTCCTTCGAAGTGGTGATCGTGTCCAACGCACTTCACATAGTGCCGCATCCGGAAAAGGCCCTGCAAGAAATCAGGCGGGTGCTGAAGGACGACGGCGTGCTCATCGCGCCAACCTTCACCCACGCGGGGAACTCGGTTTCCGGCAAGTCAAAAGCCTTTTTCATGAGTATGGCGGGATTCCCCCTCCACAGCAGGTGGACAAGCGAGGAATACCTGCGTTTCCTGCGTCAAAACGGCTGGGCGGTGCGGAAAAGCGCGGTGCTGAAGGCCTCGTTCCCGTTGACCTATGCGGAATGCACGAAATCGGAGGGGCCAGATGTCGTTCTTTGAAAACACCCGCAAGCCCGTGGGCCTCGGCGGAAAACTTATGGTTGCCATGATGAACCTGGGCCACAGCCCTGTGGCGCGGTGGGGACTTCGATTTCTACGACTTGCGCCAAATGCCAAGGTGCTGGATTGCGGCTGCGGCGGCGGGGCGAACATAAAACGGCTGCTGAAAAAATGCCCGCATGGCGTCGTCAAGGGCGTCGACTATTCGCCCGTCAGCGTGGAGAAGACTAGAAAGCTCAACCGAATTGCAATTCAGGAGGGGCGTTGTGCCGTTCTGCAAGGCAGTGTGGCGGATATGGTGTTTGAGGATAGCTACTTCGATGCTGCCACGGCCTTTGAAACCGTCTATTTTTGGCCTGATTTGCCCCGATGCTTCCGTGAGGTCTGGCGGACGCTGAAGCCAGGCGGGACAATTCTCATCTGCAACGAGAGCAATGGCGATACGGACAAGGACGAGAGGTGGACGCAGATCATCGGCGGCATGACCATCTACAAGGACATTGAATTAAAGGCGTATCTGGAGCAGGCGGGTTTTCACGAGGTGCAGATACGCAAAAAGAAAAAGTGGCTCTGCGTCACGGCGCGGAAGTAAGGGCATCAAGCACGGGCATTTTTTGCATCCATCCTGCACATGAGTTAGGCATGCCGGTCATAGCGGCTGTGCTGGCGGCAATTATGACAGTTTTTATTCACTGAGGAAGAAACCTATGAAATGTAAAATTGAGAAAAACACCGTGCAGGAGACGCTGATCCTCCCGCTGTATTCCCGGAAGCTGTGTACAGAGTTGTACCCGAACCTTTACAAGGATGAAACAGCGGTTCGTCTGCTCGGCCAGATCGACTACGACTTTTCAGAGGCAGAGAAAAACTCTCGCAGCCTGATGCAGCGCTTTGGTGCGCTGGAGGTGGCCATGCGACAGGGTGATCTTGCTTTCGAGGTGCAGGATTACCTGAAAGACCACCCCAATGCGGCGGTGGTCAATCTGGGCTGCGGGCTGGACAACACCGGCAGAACCTGCGACAACGGTAAATGCAAGATCTACAATCTGGACTTCCCGGATGTGATTGCCTTGCGACAGCAACTACTGCCCGCCGGGGATCGAGAACAAAATATCCCCTGCGACCTGAAAGACACCGCATGGTTTGGCAAAATCGATGCCTCCGGCGGGGCGGTGTTCTTTGCCTCCGGGGTGTTCTATTACTTTCTGACCCAGCAGGTCCGGGAACTGGTGCGGGGGATGGCGGACGCTTTCCCCGGCGGTGTGCTGGTCTTTGATGCTGCCAATCGGACGGCAGTAAAGATGATCACAAAAACATGGCTTAAGACTGCAAAAATCAAAGATGTGGGGGCATATTTTGCGGTTTCGGATGCCGCCAAGGAAATCGGCACGTGGGACAGCCGTCTGCAGGTCACAAGCCGCGGCTATATGCTGGGCTACAACGATTTGAGAGACCCTTCTGTCAGCGGCTTTTTCCGGCTTCTCGCAAGGGTCGGTGACAACGGGATGAAAATGCAAATCGTGAAAATAAGATTTTGAGAGACAAAAATGAAGCGCATTCACTTTGACGTTGAAGAAGACGGCTTTTACGGCGCATATTGGGCGTGCAAGGACACACATACAGCAGCGGGCACGGATTCGATTGAAACCGTGCCCGCTATCTGATACTAAATTATTTTATCAAACGTCTGTTCTATTATCGCCTATTACAACAGCATTGCGTTCGCATTCACGGAGCTTTACGGCAGAAGCTGTGGGGGCGGTGTGCTTGAGATTCTGCCCAAGAAAGTTGGCAATATCCCTGTTCTCAATACCGGTCTATTGAACATTAATCCCGAGCTAAAAAGAAACGTTATCAGCATAATTGACGGAGTAGTAAGAAATGGGCGCAATATCGACGAAGCGTTGGATTACATTGATGCAGAGATACTCGTTGGTGTACTTAGATTCGATAAAGATACCTGTCGCGCATGTAGACGCATATGGAAAGACATTGAAAGCAAGGCGCTTGGCAGAGGCAAAAGATAGGCAGTGACTATAATGACCAGCACAAAATTTACTTGGATTAGCTTTTATGAAGAGTTATCTGACAAGCTGCTGACCTATCGAGACAGGCGCGACGATTTGATAAACAAGCTAGCAACTGTCTATGAATCGATCGGGATGAGTCTCCCTAAGCTTGAGGCAGATGAGCTCCAAGACATCGATCCGTTCACCGTCTTCGGCCTCTTCAACAAGGGCATCACAGACGCAAACCGGCAAAAGATCATCGCCGGCATCGCGAGGTGTTCGACATTGGGGCAGATCAGCCACGGACTTCGAGGGCATCCCCGTGCTCAACAACCTCAACGCGACCTTCTATGCCTTCGCCAACGACGACCGGCGCGGCGAGAATGACATCGACAACCTTTGGCATGTTTTCGAGGCCGAACTTGCACTGGCCGCCGACGACAACGAGGAAACCCGGAAGGTCTTCGTCGAGGCATTCGATACCGCCGTCATCCAGTTCACACTTGGCTGGAAGCTCACCATGGGCCTCTACTGGGCGAGGCCCTACAACTTCATCAGCCTGGACTCGCGCAACCGTTGGTTCATGGCCGACGTGGCAAAGGCTGGCTCCACCATTGCCGGCATAGCGCCAAAGGAGAAGGACTCGCCAGTTCATGACGGAGATCGCTACCTCGACATTTGCGACACCATCAAGTCGGAGCTCGGAAGCGAAGAGTGCTCGTATGCAGACTTCCCCTCGCTGACGGCTGCCGCCTTCGTGGAGTCCGAACGCGTCAACCAGGAGCGGAAGGCTGCCGAGAAGCTGCAGCCGAGAAGGCGGAAGAAAATTCCCTTGGAGACGAGGGGGTCAAGACCACACATTACTGGACCTACTCCCCGGGAGACGGTGCCGCGAGGTGGGATGACTTCTACGCACGTGGCGTAATGGGCGTCGGCTGGAGCAAGCTCGGCGACGTCGAGAAATACGCCAGCAAGGAAGACATCCGCAAGAACCTGCGCACCCTGTACAGTAGCAAGTACTCGCAGAAGAACTCCGCGCTCGCGCTCTGGCAGTTCTCGCGCGAAATCAAGCCGGGCGACGTTGTCTTTGCTAAGCGGGGCCGCAGCGTAATTATTGGTCGCGGCATCGTTGAGGGGGATTACCAATTCGACGAAAATGGCGACTCCTATCCGAACATCCGCAGGGTACGCTGGACGAACAGAGGAGAGTGGCACACGGAAGACTTCCTCGCCGTGAAGACCCTGACGGACATCACCGCCTATCCCGACCTCGTTGAGAAGCTCAACTCGTTCTTCGAGAACGAGGGCGGCGAAGTCGAAGAAGACACGGAGGAGGTTGAATACCCAGCGTACACGTCCGAGGACTTCCTCTCGGAGGTCTACATGGACGGCGAGTACTACAGGACCCTCGTCAACGTCCTGCGCGCGAAGAAGAACATCATCCTGCAGGGTGCCCCAGGCGTAGGCAAGACCTTCGCCGCAAAGCGCCTGGCCTACTCCATGATGGGCGTGAAGGACGCCGAGCGTGTGATGATGGTGCAGTTCCACCAGAGCTACAGCTACGAGGACTTCATAGAGGGGTTCCGCCCGAACGCGCAGGGCTTCGACCTCGAGAAGGGCGCGTTCTACAACTTCTGCAAGAATGCGAAGGACGATTCTGACAACGACTACTTCTTCATCATCGACGAAATCAACCGTGGCAACCTCTCGAAGATCTTCGGCGAGCTGTTCATGCTCATCGAGAACGACAAGCGCGGGCCCAGGAACACGCTGCAGCTCCTCTACTCGCACGAGCTGTTCTACGTCCCGAGCAACGTATACCTCATTGGAATGATGAACACAGCGGACCGCTCGCTCGCCATGCTCGACTACGCCCTGCGCCGCCGCTTCGCGTTCTTCGACCTCCGTCCCGCCTTCGACACGGAGAGCTTCATCGCCTATCAGGAGGGACTTGCCAGCGAGAAGTTCGATAGGCTCATCGCCTGCGTCGTGAAGCTGAACGAGGCGATCGCGTCCGACGAGTCGCTGGGAGACGGCTTCTGCATCGGCCATAGCTACTTCTGCCGCATGTCCCCGGACGACGTAACGGACGATAAACTCTCGGCAATCGTCAACTACGAGCTCGTGCCGATGTTGCGCGAGTACTGGTTCGACGAGCTACCAAGGTCGACGAGTGGGCCGGCAAGTTGCGCAGGTCAATCCGGTGATCCGGATACAGAACATCTACCACATGCTCACCTATGCGTTCCAGACGCTGCAAGGGCAGGGCTACCGCGGCATCGCAGCCGAGGAGTTCGACAACACCGCCGACCTCCTCGCCGAGATACTGTCACGGGGCGTGAGCCTGCAGCTCAAGCGCGGCCTTGGCCGAGAGTACGTCGACCGCAAGGAAATGCTCTCCTCACCGAGGGGCAAGATTGAGCTGTCCGAGTCCTTGAAGACGCGCTCGATTCTGCGCAGGCAGCTGGTTTGCAGCTACGACGAGTTCAGCACGGACACGCGCATGAACCGCATCCTCAAGGCGACGATCATGCTCTTGATTCGTTCGGACATCGACAAGGCGCGCAAGAAGGCACTTAGACGGCTGCTTCCGTACTTCGTGGACGTGGAAGACGTGAACCTTTCGGGCGAAGACTGGCACATGCGCTTCGACCGGAACAACCAGACTTATCGCATGCTCATGAACGTGTGCTGGCTGGTCGTGAAGGGCCTTCTCCAGACGCGGGAGAGCGGGGGTCTCCGCATGATGGACTTCCTCGACGAGCAGCGAATGAGCCACCTGTACGAGAAGTTCATCCTCGAGTACTACAGACGTGAGCACCCAGAGCTTTCCGCGGGGGCGCCGTACATCAGCTGGGCGCTCGACGACAACTTCGATGACATGCTCCCCGCCATGCACACCGACATAACGCTCACACGAGGCAGGGCCGTCCTCATCGTCGACGCGAAGTACTACAGTCACACGACGCAACAGCAGTTCGGCAAGCAAAGCGTCCACTCCGGCAACCTATACCAGATCTTCACCTACGTGAAGAACAAGGAAGCGGAGCTCGCCAGCACTCACGAGCAGCATAGCGTGTCGGGCATGCTGCTCTACGCCAAGACCGACGAAGACGTGCAGCCTGATGGTGTGTATCAGATGAGCGGTAACCAGATAAGCGTGAGGACATTGGACCTGAACCAGCCCTTCGAGACAATACGTTCGCAGCTCGACGGTATTGCTGAAGCTCATTTCTCAAAAGAGGCGGCTTATGTTTGAGAGCCTGACAAAACATCTGCCTGCGATTGAGAATGCCGAGGGATTTGGCAACTGGGTTGTAGACCGAGAGAGCAAGGGCACCATGGACGACCCAATCAAGATACCCTACGTGAATTACGGAACGACGGTTGCTGACGTTGAACAAGCAATCTACGACTTCGTCGACGAGCATTCAGAGTACGAGTTCACGCATTACCACGACATACTTGAACGCAACGGACTCGAGTGGAGCAGCCAAGCAATGTCTGGGGCAGATGTATCGGAACTTGACGGCCAGGCGGTGATGGCGCTTCTGCTCGGAGCCGTGAGAGCAGAACGCTTCTGCGATGGGGCACTGCTCGGCTTCTTTGGGGACGGGAGCATGAGACGCTGGCTTTTGCGTCTGCGCGAGATTGATGACAAAGGTAGCGATGAGTAACAACTTGAGCCTCACCATTGAGATACACAGCGATGAAGACGGACGATAGAGTTGCGACCATCTTTCCCAGTGAGGGACTTGTCGTCGGATATGGCACGGTGTAGGCCAGCAGCAAGACGGAACACGCGCACTTCCGCATAGATGCTGCAAGCACGTTGGAATGCAACATCTCGGCATGAAAACATGTATGAGGGACAATGGATTAATCACCCCTCATACATGTCGGCTAAGCAGCGCGAAGCGTAAAAAACAGACCGCCAAAGAACAGCACAGCACAGGTGCCCACAACCAACTCGAAGTTCGACTTATGCAGCTTCGTCGTGGTATCGGACATTGCCTGTCGAATCTTCTCAGACTCCTGCATGACCTTATCGAACTGTTCGTCGGTCAGATTGCCGCTCTGGAGCAGGGCCTGTGTCTCGTCGGCCTGCATGCTCAGGACTTCCATCTGGCGCATGACAACAGAGTGATTAGTGTCCATGGCCTTATCCATGCTCTGCTTGGCGAAGTCGGCGAGATCCTTGCGATCCATGTCATTGTCCTCGTAATGCGGTACCAGCGTGTTAGTCGCCATTGTTAGTTCTCCGTTCTAGGGCTCACATGGAGCCCGTTAGTGTTTTGCATTGATTACACGGCTTGATGTCCGTACCTCGTGGCCACATAATGCACGGTAGTACGAAATGCTGTGTTCTGTGAACAGCCATTAGGACACCAAAATGTCCGTACTAAAGGAGTCAAGATGAACAATGCTGAGACTGATGCTTTTGGAGAGAAAATTGACCCCGAGTGGTTTAAGTGGGTGATACACCGGCTTGACTCGAGCATACGTAAGATTGGGGCTGATGCCGACATTGGCAGAACAGAGAAAACCATACTTCGTGCGGTGAAGTCGGGAACGATACGTCCCGAATTGCTGGATCAGATTGCAAAGAAGCTCGACGTCTACCCAGACTATCTTGCGGGTCGCTACGCATGGACGCTCAATCTCGACATCATGAAAGAAGAGGGAGTCCTTGACTACTGGCGTGAGCACTATCTGAGCCCGAAGCAATTCCCATACAAACTTGCGGAGCAGTTACGGCTTGATTCCTATCGTCAGCTTATTGACACGCTGCTCATCCATGGCATTTCTGAAGCTGAGTACAAGGGTCTGGACTGGAATAAGAGGCACGAGCTCGAAAGAGAACTAGATCGACAAACAACCCGAATTCTCAACCACTGGTTCCTGACCATGCGAGGCCTGTGGAGGATCTCGAATACTTCCAAACTATGGAATGGCAGGATGAACGTGATGTGATTGAAGCCATGCTTGACTACTTAAAGGACCGAGGGCTCGTGACTGTTTATGACCAAGAGCCTGATGATGACTCAGAGGATCCATTCTTTGAGGAGTACAAGCACCTGTCTGTAGTTAGCATGCCTACGATGTCCCGCATCGTCATCAAGGGCGAATCGGGCTTTTGTAGCGTTGATGAGGCATTCACCGACATGGTTGTCATCACACCCGATTGGATCAGCTACAAATACAAGCCTCGTAAGATATCAGAGCATAACTTGCCGATGAGCTGGGCATACCAGCAAGCGCTTGGCTATCGTGCGCTGTTCGATGAAGCTGCCGAGAAGGTCACCGGTATCCTAGAGCTAGATGACGAGGAGTTTGTTGCCGACATAGGTTCAACGACGTTTGCCGTCACATATCCCAATGGAACAAAGAAGCATAGGGTCTTTTGCCTGCCAGGCGACGACTTTGCTGAGTGTTTTGCACTGGTGAAGAAGATGGTTCCAAGCGAAGAGGCGATTCCACGCGTCCTTATAACCTCAGATGATGAGTAGAAAGCATCTCGACATCATGCATAGAAGAACGTAAGGTCAAGCGACAACTCCGAGCATAATCTGCGTACTTGTGACACGGTCGGACATTGCCTCCCGAGGACGAAAAGCCGATCTCGGGAGGCAGTTCTTTTATGGAGTCAATCATCGTGGCGTGCATTACTGGTGTCGTAACGCTGATTGGAGTGATCCTTTCCAACTCTAAGAGCAGAGCCGTCATGGAGGTCAAGCTCGACGCCCTCACGGAAAAGGTCGAGAAGCACAACCAGGTCCTGGAGCGCACCTACGTACTCGAGCAGGACATGGCTGTCGCGATGCACGACATCGAGTCCTTGAAGGGAAAGGTGGGCTGACATGAACGAGTTTCTGGCAAGCAACGAGTGTACTGGCGACTGGCACGCACGATCGTGCAGGGAGTCCTTGGCGTGGTCATCGCCAACATCGACCTGATCATGCTGGTGCGTGCTGGACCCGAGCGTGAGGGGCCTGGTCGTGGCGCTCGTGATGGCGGTCCTTTCTCCCATCATGGCGGCACTCGGCGGAGGCGACAAGGGCATCGTCATCCCGAAGGGCGGTGCCAACCGTAGGGCTTAACGGCATCGACATCTCGAGCTGGCAGGACGACCTAGTCGTCGGCAACATGGCGACCTGCGACTTCGTCATCGTGAAGGCGACCGCGGCGGCAAAGCTCGCTACTACCTGCTCACACTCGTCTTTCACGACCAGGCAGACAGCATCGCCGAGGCGGTCACGGGCTATGAGGCCAAGCTTGCCAGGCTGATCTCCCTAACATTCCGTTTCACTCCGAGCCTCTCATAAACGGGCACAAGGACTATGAGTTTCTTAACATCGAGCAGCGCAAGGTGATGCTCGCCTACTTCTCCTCGTTCGTCCGCAAACTTCCCATTTCCTATATCACGTTTGTCTACCGCCGCAGCCAGTTCGAAGACCCGGCAAGGCTAATGGAGCGTATGGGGCGCGATATCTCCTCTGTCATGATTGAACACCTGGGCTTCTTTCAATCTTTCGACGATGTGAAGGTTTACTACGACAACGGTCAGGATATCGTCAAGCAGGCACTCGACCGCTCGGTGGGCAAGGTCCTCTCAAAAGGGGTCGTCCGACGCCGCAAGACCTCGATGACCGACTACCGTCTCGAGCAAGCGGCGGATTACCTCTGCACTATCGAACTTGCCTTGGTCAAGTACAAGGCCAAGGAGAGCGATGAGACGTACAACAAGTTCTTCGGAGGTATAGGCTCTTTCAAGAGGAACTGGCTCAAGCAAGCCCGCAACAAGCGGATATAGGCGGTTCCGCGGCTCTGCAGGGAGCCGCCAACCCCTCCATCGGCGGGAAGGCGGGACGCCGACGCGGAACTCCCGACGACGTGCTTCGAGCAGCGGAAGCTGAAGCGCAAGCAGAAGCAGCGCGGGCAATGATCGGTGCCGACATGGGCCCAGACGTGAGCAGTGCTACGTCCCCTGTTCACGGGGCGCGAAACCATAAAGGTTGCACAGAGGTTGCAAAATAAGAAGCCCCCGACCTGTTTTGAACTGCGCCCCAATTCTTGGACGGCTAATAAGCGGCCTACGCCGCACATAGGGACTGATTCCGGAATTCCTCCGGGGTCAGTCCCTTCAGTTTAACC
>ENA-OQCE01000836-OQCE01000836.1-human-gut-metagenome-genome-assembly--contig:-NODE-836-length-14375-cov-1.374439_pt1 | contig 14375 bp, 22 predicted proteins | sample MGYA00242495_ERZ504572 | MGnify/ENA primary metagenome ERZ504572 (study PRJEB26092, sample SAMD00036228) | human gut metagenome | host: Homo sapiens | study: EMG produced TPA metagenomics assembly of...
TTCCGTCGAATATTCAAATTGACACAATGATGATTTTTAGAGGAATTAAAGAGACATCATTTTATAAAAATTATCTCGGGTATCAAAATATTTATTAGATATCATGATGAGATGTGCTTTGTAATCCTCGCTTATTTCATTATATTTAATTATTTGATTAGGCACCATCATTAGTAATGTATTCTCTTTAGTAGAATAGTTGATGGAGTCTATTTCTATTTCAGAAGTTCCGGAAAGGCACAGTATAAATGAAGTATAGGTTGTTTTATATGAATTGTTGTGAAAGAAAGGATGGGCAAGAGTCTTGCGGGTAAGATCTTTTCCCGTATTATTATAAATAATGAAATCATCGGAAAAAATATCTGCGTTAATGAAAAAGCCGGTATTCCAGATGTCTATGTCGGTATGTCCTTTTATCATTCTTGATGTTATTTAAAGTAAAAGAATAAATTTAATTGGAATGAAACAAATCACCATTCGACTATTTGCTAATAATAAACGACATTCAGAAAATTTATTAGTTCTGTGTTATGGTTGTAAAAAGCCTTCCCTCATGGCGAGAGAAAGGTTGTAAAAAGCCTTCCCTCATGGCGAGAGAAGGCTTTTTATTATCCGTTAACCTTTTTGTAATCGGCCAGGAACTTTTCTAATCCTATATCTGTCAATGGATGGGTTTAGAAGGCCTTTAATGGCGGATAACGGGCAGGTTACTACATCTGCTCCCACTTCCGCACATTGTAATATATGTAAGGTGTTTCGGATGGAGGCGGCAAGAACTTGTGTCTTGTAGTCATAAGTTTGGTACAATTCTACAATTTGTGCAACCAGTCCTACACCGTTATTGCAAATATCATCCAGTCTGCCGACAAACGGAGATACATAGGTAGCCCCCGCCTTTGCCGCAAAGTAATGCCTGTCCGGCAGAGAAAACCAGTGTACAATTGGTACGGATTCCTTTATTGCTGAATATTTGATAGCTTTGATGCCGTCCTCAATACAAGGAACTTTTACTACAATGTGTGGATTAAGGCTGCCAGTTCTTCACCCTCTTTGATCATCCTTCGTAATTGGTGGCAATGACTTCGGCGCTGACATCTCCATCCACAATATTACATATCTCGATGTAATGCTTATGTTGGTTCTCAACTCCCTTAATACCTTCTTTAGCCATTAAAGAGGGATTAGTAGTTACACCGTCCAGTACGCCCAATGCGTTTGCTTCGCGAATTTGTTCCAGATTAGCTGTGTCAATAAAGAATTTCATAACTTTTTCTTTTAGATAATTAAAATCAGGTTAGCAATAGGCTGCTAAGCTACTGATATTAAACAATGATAAACAAGCAAATGTTCCGATTTATCTGTTATGAGTTCTTTTTATAACTGAACACGGCCCAACCGTTCAACATGATAGCCATAAAAAGCAAGGCAATAAATTGCATGATCAAGTCATCGAATCCGCTTCCTTTCAAATAGACCATACGTGTCACTTGTATAAAATATTTCAAGGGATTGGCTATGGTGATGGCTTGAGCCACTCAGGCATACTGTTGATGGGGGTGAATAATCCGCTCATCAGCATGATGATAATCACAAAGAAAAACATGACAAACATGGCCTGCTGCATGGTTCGGGAATAGTTGGAAACTACCAGTCCCATACCCGAAATGACGATAATGAACAGCAATGCGAAGAAATAAAGCAGCCATAAATGACCGGCCGGAATCAGACCATAGACTAACCATGCCAGAATGATACTGATTGTGAGGATCAGCATGCCGGCTACCCAGTAAGGAATCAGCTTGGCCAGAATGAAAGTGAACTTGCTTACAGGAGTCACATTGATTTGTTCGATGGTTCCGAATTCTTTTCACTCACAATATTAAGAGCAGGCAGAAAGCCGCATAACATCATCAACAATTGCGCCATCAGTGCCGGAACCATAAATACCTTATAATCCAGATAGGGGTTGAAACGTCCTTGGGTATCTATTTTTATCACTGGGGAGGGAGAAATAGAGCCGGAATGGGAAATCCGGATTTCAGTGGCATAGGCATTCACTATATTACTGAGGTAGGAACTTCCCAACGTTCCTTTCGTTCCGTTTACGGTGTTGGCTGAAACCAGTACTTTTGCTACACCGGTTTTCAGCAAATCGCGTTCAAAGTGTGGCGGGATTTCCAAAATGAGGTCGGCATCTCCTTTTTCAATGCATTGCATTGCTTCCTGATAGTTGTTTGATACATCTATCAGATGAAAATATTCGGAAGCTCCCACTTTCTGTACTAATCGGGTAGAATAGGGCTGCGGTCATTATCCACTATGCTGAGATTCATATTTTTGATTTCGAAGTTTGCGGCCCAAGGCAACACCAGCAGGATAATACAGGGAAATACGAGCAGCATCCGCGGAAGCATCGGGTTGCGCAGTAACTGCTTGAATTCTTTTTCTAATAAATACTTTATCATATCTTCCGGAACTTATTCTAATCGTTTGTTAAACTTTTTTAGGCTGATGAGTAAAAGGACAACAGCCATCAGCATAAGTATACCCATTTCTCTCTGTGCATAACTGATACCCAATCCTTCAATCATGATTTTCTTGATTCCGACAATATACCATCTGGCAGGGATGACATTTGAAATCAGCTGTAAAGGAAGAGGCATATTCTCGATGGGGAATATCATGCCGGAAAGTAGAACGGTAGGATCATCAGTACCATTCCCGAAAACAGCATGGCTTCCACTTGGTACGGGCGATAGTGGAAAACCAATAATCCCAACAGCAGAGATACTACGATGAAGATCCATGAGAGCAAAGCCAACGAAAAAAGACTGCCTGCTACCGGAACATGTAATACATAAACAGACAGCAACAGAATTGTAACCAGATTGACGCATGACAGCACAAAGTAAGGTACCATTTTGGCTATAATCATCCATAGCGGACGTACGGGAGATACCAGCAATACTTCCATCGTACCGGTTTCTTTTTCACGGACAATAGAGATGGAAGTCATCATGGCGCATATCAACATTAAAATCAATCCCATTACTCCCGGCACAAAATTGTAGGCGCTTTGCATACCCGGATTGTACAATAACTTTATTTGGGGGATAATCTGTATGGGTGATTGTTGTTGCATGATCCGGCTTTGCTGATAATCTGCAATAATATTGGATGCGTAAGAGGTCAGTATGGTAGCATTGTTGGGATCGGTGGCATCGGCTATCAGTTGTACTCGGGCTTTACCGGTATGCCGCAGATTGTTATCGAAACCAGCCTCAAACACAATGATCAGGTCCGAACTGCTTTTCCGGAGTGTTTCCTCTATCTCATTGTTGTCATACAGTATCTTGTTGACATTGAAATAGTCACTGGCATCCAGTTTGTCGATGATTTGCCGGGTGGATACATCTTTTGAGAAATCCAGCACAGCTACTTTTACATTCTTTACTTCGGTGGTGATGGCAAAACCGAAAAGAATAATTTGTACGACAGGCATACCTAATAATATCAGCATCGTCCGGAGGTCCCGGAAAATGTGATAGAATTCTTTTCGCACGAATGATATAAATTGTTTCATTCTCTTTTTTCTTTATCTTTTTTTCAACTTCTTACAGCCTTGCGTGCCAACTGTCTGAATACTTCATCCATATCTTGGGCATGAAACCGTTCTTTTAACCGTTGTGGGGTGTCCAGTGCTTCGATTTTTCCATCTACCATCATTGAAATCCGGTTACAGTATTCCGCTTCATCCATATAGTGGGTGGTAACGAAGACGGTGATTCCCCGTTCTGCCGCCTGATAAATCAATTCCCAGAACTGACGGCGTGTGGCAGGGTCTACCCCTCCTGTCGGTTCATCCAGAAAAACGATCTTCGGCTCATGGAAAATAGCTACCGAGAAAGCCAGCTTTTGTTTCCATCCCAGGGGAAGTGACCGGACCAATGTGTTTTTCTCATTCAAGAGCCTAATTGTTCCAGCACCTTGTCTGTTTTTTCAGCGATCTCCTTGTCGCTCATTCCATAAATCCCTGCATATAGCCGGATGTTCTCCCATACTTTTAAATCTTCATACAGTGAGAACTTCTGGCTCATATATCCGATCTTCTTTTTAACCTGCTCGTATTGCGTGGCTATGTCAAAGCCCGCTACTGTACCTTTTCCTCCGGTAGGTTGTGATAAACCGCATAACATGCGCATGGCTGTTGTTTTTCCGGCGCCATTAGCACCTAGGAAACCAAAAATCTCTCCCTGTCTCACTTTGAATGAGATATGGTCCACTGCCGTGAAATTGCCGAATTGTTTGGTCAAGCCTTCTACCTCTATGGCGTATCGCCCGGTGACTTGCGGCTCATTAAAAGACAGCCTTCAGGAGAAAGGATCGAACTGAACTGTTGAAGAATACGGTCCGGAGTGTCAATGCTTGAATCTTTCCTTCACGGATAAATGCAATACGGTCACAGCATTTCATCTCGTTCAGGTAAGGCGTTGCCGCAATGATGGTAAGACCTTCTTGTTTCAATTTCAGCAGCATGTCCCAGAACTCCTTTCTGGATACAGGGTCCACACCGGTGGTAGGTTCGTCCAAGAACAGTATGGAAGGCCTGTGAATCAATGCGCAACTCAGAGCCAGCTTTTGTTTCATGCCGCCGGATAGTTTTCCGGCACGCCGGTGTTTGAAAGGTTCTATTTGTTGGTAGATATCCTTTACCAATGCGTAGTTCTCCCGGATAGTGTATTGAAAAGCGTGGCAAAGAAAGTGAGATTCTCTTCTACGGACAAATCCTGGTATAAGGAAAAACGTCCCGGCATATATCCTGCCTGCCGGCGTATCTCTTTGTAATTCTTCACCACATCCTGCCCGCAGACTTCCGCTTTTCCTTCATCGGCTAGCACCAATGTGGTGAGAATGCGGAAAAGAGTAGTCTTTCCTGCACCGTCCGGTCCGATAAGCCCGAAGATTTCTCCCGGTTTCACCTCAAAGCATACATCTTTCAGGGCTTGAACTTCACCGTAGCTTTTGCTAACTCCTTTGACAGAAACGATATAATCCATTGTCCTATTTATTTCTTCATTTCTCCGTACATGCCTATCTTGATGTATCCGTCATTCTTTACTGCTATCTTTGTGGCGTATACCAGATTGGCGCGTTCGTCACGTGTCTGGATTGTTTTAGGGGTGAATTCCGATTTGTCTGAAATCCAGGTGATTGTCCCTTCGTATTCCCGGCGGTCATCTTTCCCTAAATCAGAAAACACTTTTACTTTATCTCCTAATTTCAGTTGGGATAATTGATCGGCGGTGATATAGGCGCGTAAAAAAAGATGTTGTACATCCGCCACTTTAAATAAAGGTTTTCCTTGCGTGGCCCAGTTCCCCGGGCTTCGGCATATTTGGCCAGTACTGTTCCGCAAATCGGACTGGTAATGTGACATTTGCGAAGCTGGTCATCCAGTTGGGCTACTTGTATTTCGTAGGCCGAGCTTTCTTCTGTGATACTGGCATTGCCGCGCTGAAGCGTAGAGATCTGTGCTTCCAACTGTTTTTTCAGAACGGCAATCTGGGAGTCAATATCATCTATTTGTTTTTTGGGTGGCGGCATTTTCCTTCAGCAAGTTTTCTGTGCGTTTTCTTTCATATTCGGCTTTGCGATTTGTTCTTTTGTGGCAGCTATCTGTTTATTGATGTCCGTGCTTTTGCTGGCTATCGCTTTACCGCTGGCCAGTAACTGCATCTTTTTCAAATAGAGTTGTAAGGTATCTATGCACCCCACTTCTTCCCCGGCCTTTAATAACTGTCCTTCTTCTATGTTGAATTGCATGATCTTGCCATTGGCTTCGGAGGATACAATGACTTCGGTAGCTTCAATGTGCTGATGCATCATAGTCGCCTCTCTTGTTTCCGCAAGAGGATAAACCGAGCAGAGTGGCGGCAAGTAAGATATATTTATTTGTTCTCATATTGGTTTGTTGTATATTTTAATTCGTAAATGGCTGACAATAACTGAATTTCATGCAGGATTTTATCCTGCATGGCAATGTTCTCGGCTGTTACTTCACGTAACATTTCTGTAACGGTCAGTGTTCCGTTGGCAACTTTTGCTTGGGCTGATTTTTTAATGTTGTTACGTAGGGTGATAATCTCCTCATCGTTCTTCATCAGTTCCGTCAGTTTCTTAATTTCACTGTTGTTTTGAGTGATTTCCAGATGAGTGTTAAACAAGAACGTTTCTTTCTGTACGTTCACATCCTGTTGATTCAGTATTAATTGGCGAGATTCATTCTTACGAGTATATAGGTTGCCGAAGTTCCAGGAAAGGCGTACGCCTGCTACGTAATAGGCCGAAAATTCATTTTTCAGCATATTCAGTCCCGGGTTGCCGTATGCGCCTTGCACGAATAAGTCTAATCGGGGGAGGTTCTTGGCGGTAAGTTGTTTACGTTGCGCTCCAGTTGCTGGTTCTGTGCAGCGAACAAGTTAAGTTCCGGACGTCGGATGAATTCTGTAGAATAGGCTTCTCCTTTATATAATAAGGCATTTACATCTGGTTTCTTTAGTGTGTTTTCGGTTAAAGGAGTAGGGTGGTTAATCATGATCTTCAACATCTCGCCGTAAGCACGATAGGTGGCTTCCAGAGTATGACGTTGCTGTATGTTGTTCAATTGTTCCACTTTTACAGCATCCAAATCGGCTTGATTGGCAATGCCATTCTTTACATATGCTGCAACATTGTCATAATTCCTTTGTAATTCTTCCTGCATAAGCTGGTTTTGTTTCAATTGCTCTTTCAATAACAGGATGCCAAAAAAAAGTTGGTTTACCCGTTCGTTGATGGCATACATGTCCACTTTCAGTTTCTGTTTGTCTACTTCGGATGTGGCACGGGTTACCTCTTTCCGTGCCCGGATGTTACCACCGTCCCATACCACTTGGTCCAGTTGCAACATAGCTTGGTATTGATCCTTGCGTATGCCGCGAATATCAATTCCGGGCAGGTCAACGGGTATTTCCGTTACATCCGATTGATAACTGGCTTTGGCGGACAATGAACCTGTGGCAGATAACCCTTGCCGGCGTTAGAGATGTTGTATTCTTTCGTCTTTTCAATCAGTCCGTACCGTTTAATCAGCGGATAATGCGCCTGGGCTTGCTGCTGACACTCTTCCAGCGTGAGTTCCTGTGCATTCAAACAAATGGGACTGATGCCGAGAAGAAAGGTTGTGAGAATGAATAACCTTTTCATATTCTTAATCTGCTTAATATGATTTCTACATTTTCTTGTTTTCTGCGTTCCATATATTGATGATATTCTTCACCTTTTTCTTCTACAAACAATTGTATCAGTGGGTTTGCCACAAAGACAAAGATATTGAGTGAAATGGCGCTGACCATTAAATCTTCCGCCTTGACGGGGCGTATTGTGCCCTTCTTTATTTCCTCTTGCAGTGACCGGTCGAGCAGACTGATTGCTAACCGGAAATTAGGGAACAAGGTTTTACGGCAAATTTCTTTTCCGCATTCATTGGTCAGAATCTCCCTGTATATAAATAAAGGTAGTTCGGGATTAGCAGTCAAAAGGTCGAAGTGTGCTTCAATGAAACATTTTATTTTCTCCAAAAAAGGCAGTGACTCATCTACACGAGAAAGAAATGTATCGGCCAGTTGCCTGGCTTTTTCTTCAAATACTTTGTTGAACAGATTCTCTTTTGTACGGAAATAATAATGCAGCATGGCATGGGTTACACCAGCTCCTTAGCTATTTCTGTTGTTTTGCTTCCGGAGAATCCTTTCTTAAGGAATTCTTTTTCAGCAGCTTTTAATATGGATTGTTCTGTATTGCTCGTTTCTTCTTTCATATTATCATTTTTGTTTAACAGGATTGTTAGTAAACGCAAATGTATAAGGAATCATTGGAAACAACAAACAGATGAGATAAAAAAATGTGCTTTCTGTTCTTATGAAATGTTTTTTTCAAGGAAAGCTAATCTCTTTTTTGAGGCAGGTTAAGGCTTTTCTTTCTGTTGTGTTCTATCTCATAGCTGGAGTTAACTCCAAAGGCTGCGGAGATAACTCCAAAGGTTATGGAGATAACTCCAAAGCCTATGGAGATAGAAATAGAACGGCCGGAAAGCCTTAGCCTTCCTGGTAGAAAGCCTTAGGTCTGCCAATGAAAATACTTAGCTGTTTTCCCACCTGTCAGGTTGGGCCTCTCAGTAACACTATCGTTTGCCATAGGGGGGGATGGAGGCGGGGTATCACAAGGTGATAATGATTAATATATAATAAGGTATAAGCTCTAAAAGAGCACAGACATTCCACGGCGGATATATTCTCTTTCCATATCTTCCGGTTTCAATATCTTATTGTCAAAGACCAGCAGGTCAATATCCAGTTTTACCACCCCTTGAGCCTTGTCTTCGGGAATCCGTCCGCTGCGTCGTTCCAATTCTTTAAACAAATCACGAACGGAATCGGGTGAAAGCGTAGTGCTGAATTTTGCCAGTTGATTGCTGAAAGGGGAGTGAAAGCCGCTGCCAACAGCTTCCGTTTCCATCATCTCGCCGAAATGAATGTCGGGAAACGTGGTGCGCAATGCTTCCCGTGCAACCGAGAGTTGCGCGTAACGGTTGGTATTAGAGCCCATACAAAGCAAACAATGGTGTTCGTCCATAACATTTATTGCATTAATGGTGCAAATGTATGAAATGTTTTTGTTACTTTTGCATGAATATATAAAAGAAATGCTACCATGAAATTTATTGGAATTATTCCTGCAAGATATGCCTCTACACGTTTTCCTGCCAAACCTCTGGCCGTCTTGGGAGGCAAGCCTGTGATTCAGAGAGTCTATGAACAAGTGTCCGGCATATTGGATGAAGCATATGTAGCGACGGACGATGAACGCATTGAATCCGCCGTAAAAGCTTTTGGCGGAAAAGTGGTCATGACCTCCGTTCACCATAAAAGCGGCACAGACCGTTGCTATGAAGCGTATACCAAAGTAGGACGAGGATATGATGTGGTTGTAAATATCCAGGGTGATGAACCTTTTATTCAAAAATCACAGCTTGAAGCCGTGAAAGCTTGCTTTGAAGATCCTGCCACACAGATTGCGACTTTAGTGAAACCTTTCATCCCGGATGACGGGCTTGAAGCCTTGGAAAATGTAAACTCTCCCAAAGTCGTAGTCGGTAAGAATATGAATGCTTTGTATTTCAGCCGTTCCATCATTCCTTTCCAGCGTAATGTGGAGAAGGAAGGCTGGCTGAAAGGGCATACTTACTATAAACATATCGGTCTGTATGCTTATCGGGCCGATGTACTGAAAGAAATAACTTCGCTTCCACAATCTTCGCTGGAGCTGGCTGAATCGTTGGAGCAGCTTCGTTGGCTGGAAAATGGTTATACTATTAAGGTGGGAATCAGTGAAGTGGAGACAATAGGCATTGATACGCCTCAGGATCTGGCACGTGCCGAAGCATTTTTAAAACAAAGGGAGGGGGAGTAAATGCTGGACAGAACCACCCCACCGCCAATCCGCCAACTAAGCGAATTCAGTATAACCCGTCCCGACAGGAGGACGATGAAGAACGGGATGCCTTTGAATATCATTCATGCGGGAACCGAGGATGTTGTACGTTTCGACCTTCTGATAGGAGGCGGACAATGGAATCAGGAACAGCCGTTGCAGGCTATGTTTGCCAACAGGATGCTGCGTGAGGGAGCTGGGAATTTAACGTCTTCACAGATTGCGGAGCGATTGGATTATTATGGAGCCTGGCTGGAGTTATCTTCTTCCGTGAACTATGGATTCATAACACTTTACTCTCTGAATAAATATTTTGCCCGCACGCTGGCCGTCATATCCGAGATGATAAAGCTCCTACGTTTCCGGCAAAGGAACTTTCCGTGGTGGCCGATACGAACAAACAGCAATTCCTGGTGAACAGCACCCGGGTGGAAATGATCGCCCGAAAGCAGCTGAATACAGCCTTGTTCGGTCCGGAGCATCCTTTCGGGCGCTATGCGGTAGCGGAGGATTATGACCGGATTACCCCGGAGGTGCTCCGTTCGTTTTATCGGAAATATTATCATTCGGGCAATTGTTCGGTATATATTTCGGGAAAGGTCACATCGGAAATTATCCGTTGTATAGAAGATAACTTGGGAAGTGGACAATGGGGGGAAGTGACGGAAAAAGCAAAGACAACGCTTGTTCCTCCGGTTACCACCAAAGAAAAGCGTATCTTTATAGAACGTGAGGATGCACTTCAAAGTTCCTTGAAAATGGGATGTTTCGTAATGGACCGTCATCATCCGGACTTTTTGAAGGCACGTGTCATGGTCACTTTGTTCGGAGGGTATTTCGGGAGCCGTCTGATGTCCAATATCCGTGAAGACAAGGGATATACATACGGTATCGGCGCAGGCATTGTGTCCTATCCGGGAACGGGAATACTGACTGTCAGTACCGAGGCGGCCAATGAATATGTGGATTCTATCATAACAGAAGTTTATCGGGAGATGGACAAATTGTGTAATGATCTCGTTCCTCAAGAAGAATTGGAAATGGTGAAGAACTATATGCTGGGCGATTTATGCCGGTCGTACGAGGGACCTTTTTCTTTGTCTGATGCCTGGATTTATATAGAAACGGCAGGGCTGGACGAACGCTTCTTTATCCGTTCGCTGGATGCCATCCGGGGAATCACCAGAGAAGAAATACGCATATTGGCTCAAAAGTATTTCTGCAAAGAAAACTTAATAGAGGTCATTGCGGGTAAAAAAGTGTAATAACCTATCATGTCCAAAGATAGAAAATCGTATCTTTGGCATAATCTTATCTATTATAAGTAACGAACCAATGAAGAAATACGTATATATATTATTGCTTTTGGCATCGGTCAGTACATTGGCCACCGCCCAGATAAAAATCGGGAATTATACTTTTAAAGACGGGGGCGAATATACCGGAGAACTGAAAGGCAGAAAACCAAACGGTAAAGGAAAAACAATCTACAAGAACGGAAATACCTACGAAGGGGAATATATAAAAGGTAAACGCGAGGGGAACGGGACATATACGTTTCACGATGGAGAAAAGTATGTGGGGCAATGGTTCCAGGACCAGCAACACGGCAGCGGAACCTATTATTTTATGAATAACAACCGGTATGAGGGTATGTGGTTTGCCGACTATCAGCAGGGTGAAGGCACTATGTATTATTATAACGGAGATGTTTATATAGGTAACTGGTTTCAGGACAAACGTAGCGGAAAGGGTACTTATACCTGGAAAGCAGGAGCCAAATATGAGGGCGAATGGAAAGAAGACAAGAAAAACGGACAGGGTGTTATGGTATGGCCCGACCAGTCAAAATATGAAGGCGAGTGGAAAGATGACGCACGTGACGGAAGGGACGTTTTACTATGTCAACGGTGACAAGTATGTGGGTGACTGGAAGGATGACGTGCAGCACGGTAAAGGCATTTATTACTTTCATAGCGGTGACCGTTACGAAGGTGACTACGTGAACGGTGAACGTACCGGGCAGGGTATTTATATACATAAGAATGGCGACAAGTATGTAGGGCAGTTCAAGAACGGCGAGCAGCATGGGACCGGAACCTTTACATGGGCCAACGGTGCTGTGTATGAAGGGCAGTGGGTGAATAACCAGCGCAGCGGTAAAGGACACTATATCTGGGCGAACGGCGATGACTATGAAGGTGAATGGAAAAACAATATGGCCGACGGTGAAGGCACTCTGCGCACGGCTGACGGAACCAAATACAAAGGGCATTTCGTAAAAGGAAAGGAAGACGGCAAAGGTGTGCTTGAAGATAAGAACGGAGTACGCTATGACGGATTTTTCAAACAAGGGAAGAAACACGGCGCTTTTGTGGAGACTGACAAGAATGGAAATGTAATCCGTAAAGGTGTTTATAAGTTTGGAAGCTGGATGCGGAACAAAAATAAGAATATAATGTTGGATTTAGAGAAGATAACGTTGAATGTACGTGAAATAGCACTCCGGGCGGGTGCTTTTCTTCGTAATGAGCGTAGCGGTTTTGACCGTAGCAAGGTAGAGAAGAAAAATGCTCACGACTATGTGTCGTATGTAGATAAGGAATCGGAACGCCGTATTGTGGCCCAACTTCGGGAATTGCTTCCCGAAGCAGGATTCATTGCCGAAGAAGGTTCGGGCAGCCTGACTACGGAAAACTATTGCTGGCTGGTAGATCCGCTGGACGGAACCACCAATTTTATCCATAATAATGCTCCTTATTGTGTGAGTATCGCCCTTCGCAATAAAGAAGAACTGCTGGTTGGGGTGGTGTATGAGGTATGCCGCGATGAACTTTACTGGACTTATAAAGGAGCGCCTTCTTATCTGAACAACAAAGAAATACATGTATCAGATGTTTCTGATATGGACGAAGCGTTTGTGGCGTTAGGCTTTCCATACGATTCGCAAAAGTATAAGCCTTTGGCGGAGCATATCGTGCACGAGTTATATGGAAATGTGGGAGGCATGCGCCTGCAAGGAGCTGCTGCGGCAGAACTTTGCTATGTAGCTGCCGGTCGCTTTGAAGCCCGTATAGAAGGCTGCTGGGACCGTGGGATATTGCTGCCGGTTCGATAATCTTGATGAATGCCGGTGGAAAAGTGACAGATTACAGCGGAGGGGGAGACTTTTATTCCGGTCGTGAAGTGTTGGCTACTAATGGAAAGTTGCATGATGAGTTTCTCAAGGTCTTGGGAAAAAAATAAATACTTCGCTTTTTTCTAGTTCGTTACAAATATATTTTGTAAGTTTGTCAAGTGAACACATGAACATAATGTAACATGGATGTATCTGTTATCTTTCAATTTTTAAAAGACCTGGCCGCAAACAATAACCGGGAGTGGTTTCAGGGGCATAAGGATGAATATCTGAAAGCTCAAAAAGAGTTTGAGGAATTACTGACAGCAATCATCGCCCGCATTTCGTTGTTTGACGAAAGTATTGTCGGTATTCAAGCCAAGGACTGTACATACCGAATTTATCGCGACACGCGTTTTTCCAGTGATAAGACTCCTTATAAGATACACTTGGGCGGCTATATCAACGCTCGTGGAAAGAAATCGGAACATTGTGGATATTATGTTCATATAGAGCCTGATAACTGTATGCTTGCTGGTGGAAGCTGGTGCCTGGAACCTAAAGTGCTGAAAGCTGTCCGCCAGTCCGTTTATGACAACATAGACGAATACAGGGAAATTGTGGAAGATCCTGCGTTCAAGCAATACTTTCCTGTTATCGGAGAAAATCACTTAAAAACGGCTCCCAAAGGATTTCCGAAAGATTTTGAATATATTGATTATTTAAAATGTAAGGATTATACCTGTGCTTATATGGTGCCTGATGCGTTTTTCCTTGGCCCTGACCTGTTGGACAAAGTAGAGGATGTTTTCAAGCAACTGAAGCGTTTTGCTGATTTTACAAATTTCACAATAGACGACTTTGAATGATAAAAGCAATATTTTAACCATTAAAATGAAATAATTATGGTAGTAGACAGATTAGAAAACTTAGAAAAGTACGCTTCATTGAATCCTTTGTTCGCTAAAGCAATGGAATATCTGAAGACTACAGACTTGAACGCTCAGGAATTAGGAAAAGTAAAATTACAGGGTGATGATCTGGTAGTAAACTTTTCTCAGACCAAGCCTAAAACTAAAGAAGAAGCAAAATTAGAAACTCATAATCAGTTTATTGATATACAGATTCCTCTGTCAGGGGTGGAAGTGATGGGTTATACGGCCCGTGAAGATCTTCCCGAAGCAGACTATGATGCAGATAAGGATATCTCGTTCTATCCGGGACTTGCCGAAAGCTATATTCCTGTAAAGCCGGGAATGTTTGCCATCTTTTTTCCACAGGATGCTCACGCTCCGGGAGTGTCTCCTGACGGTGTGAAAAAAGTGATCGTTAAAGTTTTGGTTTGAAAGAGAATAACTAACAAGTAATCATATTATGGAAAATACCACTCCTAAATTAGGCATAATAGAAAGTGATCCTTGGCTGGAACCGTATTCGGCAGCGATTGAAGACGCCATCAGCATGCACTAGACAAAGAATTGGAACTGACCGGAGGCAAAGGAACTTTATCGGACTTTGCCACCGGATATTTATATTTCGGCTTGCATCGTACCAGAAGAGGGTGGGTGTTCCGTGAATGGGCTCCGAATGCGAGGAAATTTATCTTATCGGAGATTTCAACGACTGGAAAGAACATGGCGATTATAGGATGTACCATGTAAAGAACTCTCCTGGTGTATGGGAGGTGGAATTACAAAGCGGTGCTATAAAGCATGGTGATTTGTAT
>ENA-OQCE01000837-OQCE01000837.1-human-gut-metagenome-genome-assembly--contig:-NODE-837-length-14374-cov-1.815049_pt1 | contig 14374 bp, 16 predicted proteins | sample MGYA00242495_ERZ504572 | MGnify/ENA primary metagenome ERZ504572 (study PRJEB26092, sample SAMD00036228) | human gut metagenome | host: Homo sapiens | study: EMG produced TPA metagenomics assembly of...
ATGGGGTGAGGTGGGCGCATGTGTACATTGACCGGCGATTACCAACCGTTTCGGGGCCTTTACAGATATTTTCACACCGGAACATACTGATAATTAAGACGATGAGGTGACGGGGGAATTTTATATTTCACGTTAAATTAGGCCGTGTTTTCTTTTATAGTCTTTAAGATCTTTGATATTGATGGGGGGGTGTACTATGCGTCTTTCTTTATAACGCTATATTGACAAGGCATTGTAACATATAAATAGTGTATGATATTAATGCCTGTTCGATATACATATTAAATTTACTCGTCTAAAAAATAAGAGCATAGCAATAAATCTAAAACAGGAACGGCAATAATATGGGAACAGAATAAATCCCTTCTCCTCTTTTATTTTCATAAAACTCAAGGCTATAAGCAAAATAATAACTATTTTTGCACATTCAATTGAATAAAATATATAACTCATGAGCAATCAACGATACATGCAGCGCGGTGTGTCAGCATCCAAGGAAGATGTGCACAACGCCATTAAGAACATTGACAAAGGTATTTTTCCGCAAGCTTTTTGTAAAATCATCCCCGATATTCTAGGCGGAGATCCTGAATATTGCAACATTATGCACGCTGACGGTGCAGGTACCAAATCATCACTGGCTTATTTGTATTGGAAAGAAACCGGCGATTTAAGCGTATGGAAAGGCATTGCACAAGATGCACTGATTATGAACATCGATGACTTGTTGTGTGTAGGTGCAGTAGATAATATTCTGGTTTCATCAACTATCGGCCGTAATAGCTACTCGTTCCGGGTGAAGTCATTTCCGCTATCATCAACGGAACGGATGAACTGTTGGCCGAACTTCGCGAAATGGGTGTAGGCGTATACGCTACCGGAGGCGAGACTGCTGATGTAGGTGACTTGGTTCGTACCATCATCGTAGATTCTACCGTAACATGCCGCATGAAACGTACCGATGTCATTAACAATGCCAATATTCGCCCGGGTGACGTCATCATAGGTCTGGCATCTTACGGACAGGCTACCTATGAAAAAGAATACAACGGAGGCATGGGCAGCAACGGACTCACCAGCGCCCGCCACGACGTGTTCGCAAAATACCTGGCCGAAAAATATCCCGAAAGCTATGACAAGGCAGTACCCGAAGAACTAGTGTACAGTGGCAATTTGAAGCTGACCGATGCTGTGGAAGGAAGTCCGCTGGATGCAGGAAAGCTGGTACTCTCACCTACCCGTACCTATGCTCCGGTAGTGAAGAAATTACTGGATGCGCTCCGACCTGAAATTCACGGAATGGTTCACTGCTCAGGCGGTGCTCAAACCAAAGTCCTGCACTTTGTAGGAAACAATTGCCGTGTAGTAAAGGACAACCTGTTCCCCGTTCCCCCTCTGTTCAAAACCATCAAGGAACAAAGCGGCACCGATTGGGAAGAAATGTACAAAGTATTTAATATGGGCCACCGCCTGGAAGTTTACCTCTCACCCGAACATGCCGAAGAGGTGATCGCCATCAGCAAGTCATTCAATATTGACGCGAAGATCGTGGGACGTATAGAAGAAAGTGACAAGAAGGAGCTAATTATCAAAAGTGAGTTTGGAGAATTCAAATACTGACAAGCAATATTATAATAACACTTCCAAGCCTGCTACATTGAAAAAAAGATTTTTTATGGCATAGGAGCAATAATATGCTCATTAGTTACGATTGATACAATACGCGAGTTGTATTTCATCTCTACCGCATGGGGTCATGAAACAACTTGGCATGACATACTATATACAGTAAGAAAAGTACTTGCCATACTTGGGTGGATATTACTCACTTGGTATGTCGCAAATAAATGTTTAGAAAAGAATGGCAGAAAACAATAATACATTACTTGAGAAATTAGACGGGTTAGTGGCTCGCTTTGAGGAAGTTTCCACCCTCATTACAGACCCTAATGTCATAGCTGACCAAAAACGTTATGTCAAGCTCACCAAGGAATACAAGGACTTGAATGACATCATGAAAGCCCGTAGAGAATATATACAATGCCTGAATGGACTGGAAGAGGCCAAACAAATCATGACTAACGAATCCGACCCGGAGATGAAAGAGATGGCACGCGAAGAGGCAAATCTCTGCGAAGTCCGCATCCCAGAACTGGAAGAGGAAATCAAACTGTTACTCGTTCCTGCGGATCCGCAAGATGACCGAAATGCCATTCTGGAGATACGCGGTGGTACGGGAGGTGATGAAGCCGCCATTTTTGCAGGCGACTTGTTCCGTATGTACTCCAAATACTGCGAAACAAAAGGTTGGAAACTGGAAGTATCCAGCGCCAATGAAGGAGCAGCAGGAGGTTTTAAGGAAATTATCTGCTCCGTAACCGGAGATAAAGTATATGGCACTCTGAAATATGAATCGGGCGTACATCGTGTGCAACGTGTACCAGCCACCGAAACCCAAGGACGTGTACATACTTCAGCCGCATCAGTCGCCGTTTTACCCGAAGCCGAGCCTTTTGATGTGGAAATTAACGAAGGGGAAATCAAATGGGACACTTTCCGAAGCGGTGGTGCCGGCGGACAAAACGTAAATAAGGTGGAATCCGGAGTACGCCTGCGCTACAACTGGAAGAACCCCAACACCGGAATAGTAGAGGAAATCCTGATAGAATGTACCGAAACCCGTGACCAGCCGAAGAATAAAGAACGAGCCCTTTCTCGCCTGCGTACCTTTATATATGATAAAGAACACCAAAAGTACATTGACGACATTGCCAGCAAACGAAAAACAATGGTATCTACCGGAGACCGATCGGCAAAAATACGTACCTACAATTATCCGCAAGGACGTATCACCGACCACCGCATCAACTATACCATTTACAATTTGGCCGCCTTTATGGATGGCGACATTCAAGACTGCATTGACCATTTGACTGTAGCCGAGAATGCCGAACGTTTGAAAGAGAGCGAATTATAATTTAAATATCGTAAACCATAAACTGTAAACATAGCAATGAACAAGCAACAATTATTTGAAAATATCCAAAAGAAAAAAATCATTCCTCTGTGTAGGACTGGACACCGACATAAAGAAGATCCCCGAACATCTGTTAAAAGAAGAAGATCCTATCTTCGCTTTCAACAAAGCCATCATTGACGCTACCGCCCCTTATTGCATCGCCTATAAACCCAATCTGGCCTTTTATGAAAGCATGGGCGTAAAGGATGGATCGCTTTCGAAAAGACTGTATCCTACATCAAGGAAAACTATCCCGACCAATTCATCATTGCCGATGCAAAACGTGGCGATATCGGAAACACTTCGGCCATGTATGCCCGCACATTCTTTGAAGAACTGGACATTGACTCAGTCACCGTAGCTCCTTACATGGGTGAAGACAGCGTGACTCCCTTCCTGAGTTACGAAGGCAAATGGGTAATCCTGCTAGCGCTTACCAGCAACAAGGGTTCCCACGACTTCCAGCTGACCGAGGACACCAACGGCGAACGCCTTTTCGAAAAAGTATTGCGCAAATCACAAGAATGGGCCAACGATGAAAACATGATGTACGTAGTAGGCGCCACACAAGGACGCGCTTTCGAAGACATCCGTAAAATTGTTCCCAACCACTTCCTGCTTGTACCTGGAATCGGCGCACAAGGAGGTTCTCTAGAGGAAGTCTGCAAATATGGCATGAATAGTACCTGTGGACTTATTGTTAATTCAAGCCGTGCCATTATCTATGCGGATAAAACTGAGAATTTTGCGACTGTAGCAGGACAAGAAGCTCAGAAAGTCCAGGCACAGATGGAGAAAATAATGTGCCAATAAAACAATGTGCTAATATGCAAATTACCAGGTAGATACATAGCGTAATACATTGGTTTAAGCATATCAGCACACTGAATAATTATTCCCCATGAGTGACCGAAAAATTATAAATGACCCCGTCTTCGGTTTATCAACATCCCGAAGGGGTTACTATATGACATTGTATGTCACCCATTGCTGCAACGTCTTACCCGCATCAAGCAACTGGGCCTGTCCTCTGCCGTATATCCGGGAGCACAACATACCCGTTTCCAACACTCATTAGGCGCTTTCCACTTAATGAGCGAAACGATCAAGCACCTTACCGCCAAAGGTAACTTCATCTTTGACAGCGAAGCGGAAGCCGTACAAACTGCCATCCTGTTACACGACATCGGACACGGTCCCTTCTCCCATGTGCTGGAAAACACATTGGCAGGAGGCGTTTCACATGAAGAAATCTCCTTGATGCTGATGGAACGAATGAACAAGGACATGAAAGGTCAACTCAATCTTGCCATACAGATATTCAAAGATGAATATCCCAAGAAATTCCTGCACCAACTGGTCAGCGGTCAATTGGATATGGATCGTTTGGACTATCTGCGGCGTGACAGTTTCTATACCGGTGTATCCGAAGGCAATATCGGGTCCGCCCGCATCATCAAAATGCTTGATGTAAAAGACGATCACCTGGTAGTAGAATCCAAAGGCATTTACTCCATCGAAAACTTCCTGATGTCCCGCCGCCTGATGTACTGGCAGGTATATCTGCACAAGACCTCCGTTGCCTGTGAAAAAATGCTGGTCAACACTCTGACACGAGCAAAGGAATTAGCCTTACGTGGCGTAGAGCTGTTCGCCTCACCCGCTTTAAGATTCTTTTTATACCATCCTATTGATAAAAAAGAATTTTATAACAGCCCGGATTGTCTTGAAAATTTTATTCAATTAGATGATAATGACATATGGACTGCACTGAAAGTTTGGAGCAATCACAGCGATGTGGTATTGTCCACTCTGAGTCGTGGAATGATTAACAGGAAACTATTCAAAGTAGAGGTAACCTCCTCTTCCATCACAAAAGCACGAAAAGAAGAAATTCTTTCAAGAATAAGCAAACAACTGAATATCAATAAGAAAGAAGCAGAATACTTCCTATCCATATCCAGTATAGAAAACAATATGTATAAAAAGGAGGATGACAGTATTGAAATCATCTATAAAGATGGAAGCACCCGCGATATAGCCAAGGCTTCGGATATGCTCAACATCTCTCTTCTCTCCCGAAAAGTCAAAAAATATTATATATGTTACCTGCGTTCCGAAAACGACGGACATTAAATAATTAGCGAATTGTACGGATATATAAAAAAAAAATGCGTAATTTGCATAATTAATAGTGTGGTTACACAGAGTATGTAACGCGCGAGTAATAAAACAGAAACATTTAGAACATAAAGAATTAAAACAGTATTATGGAGTTCTCAGCTAAACAAATTGCGGAATACATCCAGGGAATTATTGTTGGCGATGAAAACGCAACTGTGCATACTTTTGCTAAAATAGAGGAAGGCGTGCCGGGAGCGATTTCTTTTCTTTCAAATCCTAAGTATACTCATTACATTTACGATACTCAGTCTACCATTGTGTTGGTAAACAAAGATTTCGTTCCCGAGCAAGAAGTAAAAGCTACCTTAATCAAGGTAGACAACGCCTACGAAAGTCTGGCTAAACTACTGACCCTCTATGAAATGAGCAAACCTAAAAAGACTGGTATAGATCCGCTGGCATACGTTGCCCCCACTGCGAAGTTGGGGAAGGATGTATATATCGCTCCGTTTGCCTGCGTAGGCGATGGTGCTGAGATTGGTGACAACACTTCCCTCCACCCGCACGCTACTGTAGGAAGCCATGCCAAAGTAGGTAATAATTGTACACTTTATCCACATGCCACCATCTATCACGACTGCTTGGTAGGAAACCACTGTACCCTGCATGCAGGCTGCGTAATCGGTGCTGATGGATTCGGATTCGCACCTTCTCCCGAAGGTACGAAAAAATTCCACAAATAGGTATTGCCATCATAGAAGATAATGTGGAGATTGGTGCTAATACCTGCGTAGATCGTGCCACCATGGGCGCCACCATTGTACATAAAGGAGTGAAACTGGATAACCTGATCCAGATAGCACACAATGTGGAAGTAGGAAGCCACACTGTCATGGCATCACAGGTGGGTATTGCCGGTTCCACCAAAGTAGGTGAATGGTGCATGTTTGGCGGACAAGTAGGACTAGCCGGACATATTAAGATAGGTGACAAGGTAGGTATCGGCGCACAAGCAGGCGTTCCCGGTAACGTGAAATCCAACGAGCAAATTCTAGGCACTCCGGCCATCGATGCCAAGAATTTCATGAAATCATCGGCCGTATACAAAAAACTGCCCGAAATTTACACCACACTGAACGCCATGCAGAAAGAAATAGAAGAATTAAAAAAACAACTAAATAAATAAACCCCATGTTGAAACAGAAGACATTAAAAGGCAGTTTTTCTTTAAATGGAAAAGGCCTTCACACCGGAGTAAACTTGACGGTGACATTCAATCCTGCACCGGACAACCACGGGTATAAAATCCAACGAATTGATCTTGAAGGACAACCAATAATTGATGCCGTAGCAGAAAACGTAGGTGATACTACCCGCGGCACTGTGCTGATGAAAAACGGAATAAAAGTAAGTACAGTAGAACATGCTTTGGCAGCTCTTTATGCAGCTGGTATAGACAACTGCCTGATTCAGGTAAGCGGTCCCGAATTCCCTATTCTGGACGGCAGTGCTAAAGCGTATGTAGAAAATATACAGCGTGTAGGAATCGAAGAACAGAATGCTGTCAAGGATTACTATATCATAAAATCAAAAATCGAATTCAGGGACGAGGAAACCGGATCTTCCATCATTGTTCTTCCGGACGAAAATTTCAGTGTGAATGCACTGATCTCTTATCAGTCTAAAATACTGTCCAATCAGTTCGCCACACTGGAAGACATGGCTAAATTCCCCACCGAGGTAGCTTCCGCGCGTACCTTTGTATTCGTCCGCGAAATAGAACCATTGCTGGGTGCCGGACTGATTAAGGGAGGCGATCTGGACAACGCCATCGTAATCTACGAAAAAGAGATGAGCCAGGAAAACTACGACAAGCTGGCAGATGTCATGGGGGTTCCCCACATGGACGCCACCAAACTGGGCTACATCAACATGTTCCTTGGTATGGGACAACGAACCGGCCCGCCACAAACTGTTGGATATCATCGGCGACCTGGCACTGATAGGCAAACCCATCAAGGACGCATCATCGCCACCCGTCCGGGGCACACTATCAACAACAAGTTTGCCCGCCAGATACGCAAAGAAATCAAACTTCACGAAATACAGGCTCCGTCCTATAACTGCAACGAAGCTCCCATCATGGATGTCAACCGCATCCGCGAACTGCTTCCGCACCGTTATCCTTTCCAGCTAGTGGACAAAGTCGTTGCCATTGGCGCCAACCACATTGTCGGTGTGAAAAACGTAACCGCCAACGAACCCTTCTTCCAGGGACACTTCCCACAGGAACCTGTCATGCCGGGTGTGCTTCAAGTAGAAGCCATGGCACAATGCGGTGGTCTGCTTGTTCTTAATTCAGTGGACGAACCCGAAAGATACTCCACCTACTTCATGAAAATAGACGGTGTGAAATTCCGCCAGAAAGTAGTGCCGGGAGACACTTTATTGTTCCGTGTTGAATTGTTGGCTCCTATCCGCCGGGGCATCTCCACAATGAAAGGATATGTGTTTGTAGGCGAGAAAGTAGTCTGCGAAGCCGAGTTTATGGCACAAATAGTAAAAAATAAATAACCACTAAAAAAAACAACATGATTAGTCCATTAGCATATATACATCCCGAAGCAAAAATTGGTGAGAATGTAGAAATCGGTCCTTTTGTGTTTATCGACAAGAATGTAGTTATCGGTGATAACAACACAATCATGCCTAACGCCAATATACTGTATGGCTCACGCATAGGGAACGGCAACACCATTTTTCCGGGAGCTGTTATAGGCGCTATTCCCCAGGATTTGAAATTCCGCGGTGAAGAAACGACTGCGAAATAGGTGATAACAACACCATTCGCGAGAATGTAACCATCAATCGTGGTACAGCGGCTAAAGGCAAAACCATAGTGGGCAGTAACAACCTGTTGATGGAAGGGGTACACGTAGCACATGATGCCATCATAGGCAGCGGTTGCATCATAGGCAATGCCACCAAGATGGCAGGTGAAATTATCATTGATGATAACGCCATTATCAGCGGCGCCGTATTGATGCACCAATTCTGCCGGGTAGGCGGTTATGTAATGGTACAGGGCGGTTCACGTTTCAGCAAGGACATCCCTCCTTATATTATAGCAGGGCGCGAACCCATTGCCTACGCAGGAATCAATATCGTAGGACTCCGCCGCCGCGGATTCTCTAATGAACTAATAGAGAATATACACAACACCTATCGCATTATTTATCAAAATGGTATGAACGTTACCGATGCCTTGGAACAAGTACGCAAAGAAATACCTATGAGCAAAGAAATAGAATATATTATTTCTTTCATAGAAAATTCTCAAAGAGGTATCATCAGATAACAAAGTTTTTTATAACTTTACTGCACGAAAAAAAAGTTATATAGTATATACAGTATAAATATATGATTTACAGATTTACACTAATCTCTGATGAAGTCGATGATTTTATAAGAGAAATAAAGATAGACTCGGAAGCAACTTTCTTTGATTTGCACGAAGCAATATTGAAAGCGGCAGGATATAAAGATGACCAGATGACCTCTTTCTTCATTTGTGATGACGACTGGGAGAAAGACCAGGAAATCACACTGGAAGATATGGGAAGCAGTTCGGAAGAAGACAGCTACATCATGAGAGAAACCCGCTTGAGTGATTTGGTGGAAGACGAAAAGCAAAAATTGCTGTATGTATTCGACCCGTTGGCAGAACGAGTGTTTTTCATTGAACTGTCGGAAATCATCACCGGCAAAGACCTTGACAAAGCAGTGTGTTCGCGCAAAGCCGGAGAAGCCCCGAAACAAACCGTCGACTTTGACGAAATGATGGCAAAAAGCAATAGCGGAAATCTGGATATAGACGAGAATTTCTACGGCGACCAGGACTTCGATATGGAAGACTTTGATCCCGAAGGATTTGATATGGGCGGTGCCTCCTCACCGGACCCTTATGAGCAAGAAAACTATTAATCTTAACGGGGGCGGACGTTACACGTCCGCCCCTCTCTTTTTATAAACACCATGCCTGACACCCTTATCGTCCTTATCGGCCCTACCGGTGTAGGAAAGACCGAACTAAGCCTTTCCATTGCCGAACACTTCCGGACTTCCATTGTTTCGGCAGACTCACGCCAATTGTATGCAGACCTGAAGATAGGAACTGCCGCCCCTACCCCCGAGCAACTGGCGCGTGTTCCTCATTATTTTGTCGGAACATTACAGCTAACAGATTATTACAGCGCCGCACAATACGAAGCAGACGTACTGGCACAACTGGAAATCCTATACCAAAACCATGACACTGTAATACTGACCGGAGGTTCCATGATGTATATAGATGCCATTTGCAAAGGCATAGATGATATCCCCACTGTAGACAATGAAACACGCCAGCTGATGCTACGACGTTACGAACAGGAAGGGCTGGACACTCTGTGCGCCGAACTAAGGCTGCTGGACCCCGAGTATTACAAAATAGTGGATTTGAAAAATCCCAAACGGGTAATACATGCATTGGAAATATGCTACATGACCGGAAAAACTTATACTTCTTTCCGTACCCGTACTCACAAGGAACGCCCTTTCCGCATCATCAAAATAGGATTAACCCGCGACCGCGAAGAATTGTATGACCGCATCAACCGCCGCGTGGACATCATGATGCAGGACGGCTTGCTGGAAGAAGCCCGGCAGGTATATCCTTTCCGGCATCTGAACTCGCTCAATACCGTGGGATACAAAGAAATGTTCAAGTATCTGGACGGAGAATGGACATTGGAATTCGCTATCGGGAAAATCAAGCAAAATTCCCGCATTTACTCTCGTAAACAGATGACCTGGTTCAAACGGGACAAAGACATCGTGTGGTTCCATCCCGACCAACAAACAGAAATTATGCAATATATTCATTCAGTTAACCACTAATTACAATCATGAAAAAATTACTAACCTTCATCATGGCTTGTGTCATAAGCTGGGTGCAACAGCCCAAATCTCGGAAAAAGCATTTGAGAAATGGCATCAGAACAAGTATTCCATGTTCATCCACTTCGGTCTTTATTCCGAACTGGGAGGCGTATGGGAAGGCAACCCCGTCACCCGAGGATACAGTGAACAAATCCAATCGTTTGCGGGAATCTTCAGTGACTGGTATGGAGATACCGCCCTGCGTTTCAATCCCACCCTGTTTGATGCAGACGCTATCGTGTCACTGGCCAAAGAAGCCGGTATGCGCTCCATCATCATTACCACCAAGCATCACGACGGTTTCTGTATGTTCCGTACAGCCACCACCGACTATAATTCATACGATGCCACCCCCGGCAAGCGCGACTTCATAAAAGAGATGGCGGAAGCTTGCAAACGTGGCGGAATCAACTTCGGCATCTATTTCTCACTGATAGACTGGCATTTTCCACAAGCCTATCCTATCTCCAGCCATAACTGTGATTTCATCACCCCACAGCATCATGAATTCACCAAAGCCCAAGTTACCGAACTGTTGACCAACTACGGTCCCATCTCCGAACTTTGGTTTGACATGGGTTCCAACACTCCTGAACAAAGCAAGGAACTGTATCAACTGGTGCACAGATTGCAACCAGACTGTATGGTAAGCGGCCGGTTGGGCAACGATCAGTATGACTTCAGTGTCATGGCAGACAACACATACCCCGAAGGCTCCTTGCAGACCGCATGGCAAACAGCTGCTTCCATGTTCGATGAAACCTGGAGCTACCGTTCCTGGCAGAAAAGGGGGGACGTTCACACCAAAGCGATGGAAAAACTACGCAGCCTGATCAATGTAGTTTCCCATGGCGGAAACTTCCTGCTGAACATCGGTCCCAAAGGTGACGGTTCCGTAGTACCCTTTGAAAGAGAGGTGCTGAAAGAAATCGGTATCTGGTTGAAGAAAAACGGTGAAGCCATTTATGGCACAGAAGCCTCTCCTTTCCGTGAGCAATTCGAATGGGGAACCATTACCCGCAAAGGCAATAACCTCTACCTCATCTTATCAGGCAACCGCCCTGCCGATGGTAAAATCACTTTGAACGTGCCGGGATGCAAACTGCAAAAAGCAGACATTAAAGCTATTCAGAAAGGACAGGAGATGATCTTCACACTGCCCGCCGACGCATACGGAAAAGACATCCAAGTGATTTGCGCCACGTTCGACCAACCGGTGAAACCGCAACCTATGGCTGCACAGCGCACTCCCAATTATAGTTATTCCTGTTTCGATTATTACAGCAACTACCGCAGTACGGTGAGCTATCAATGGAGCATCAACAAATCCAACCTCAACGCATTGGAATTTACCTATACTCCGCAGGAGAACGGTAAGGAATTACTGGTTGAAGTAGATGGAACACCTTACACAGTAACCCTTGACGCAGGCAAGGCACAGGCATTAAACCTGCCTTCCAAGACCGTATGGGGTCAGCGTTACTTCTGCGGACCGGGCAGCGGATTGTTCGATGCTCCTGCCACCATCCATACTGATCCGGACAAAGCACCGGTAAGAAAAGGACAATGGAAAGAAGTGAATGAGGAAAAAGCCATGTTCCCCAGCAATATTCTGGAAAGTTACTTCCTGATGCAGCAGTAGAATCGCCCAAAGCACAAGATATTCTAGTAGATGTAGGTGCCGGAAACGGTATCGAAATCTATCTGAACGGCAAGTCGGTAATGAAACACCTCAACCCTTACCGCTGCAAGTTCCGCGAGGAAAAGGTGCTGCTACCGTTTCAAAAAGGCAGTAACCAAATTGTGGTAAGAATATACAACCGCTTTGAAAAAGAAACAGGCTATCTGCTGCGCCCATCAGCGGAACAGGTTATCTACAAGCAGAAATTCACTTTGCCGCAAGTGGCAAAAGGAAAAGTTCATACTGTTGTTGTAAAACAAAATAATCTGCCATCCATCCATAAGGACACAGAATTATCCAATCTGAAGGTAGAGGCAAAATAAAACTTTTCAATAAATAAAAAATGAAATACCTCTCCCCGGATGTTTCTGTCATGAAATGTTCTGGGGAAAGTTTTATATAAAGAAAACATCATTCTAGAATTTACCAATAGTACTGACAGGCCTCATGCATGAAGATCATAATATTCATAAAGTACCCTTCATACAGTCTGTTCCGATATTATGCTTTCCTCCTGTCTGCCTGATAATTCAGAATTACCCCCAGTACTATCAGTACAGAAGTACAATCCATGCAACATTCAAAAAGATTCCTTTCCATTCCTGCCGGGTAATGAACTGTGAATACAAAGGTCGTATAATCGGAGCTTGAGGATGGTGGAGTTTACAGCGGGACCGATCAATGGCTTTCTGATAATCATCTAATCAAAAATACAACGCTCATAACATACAACGGCTTGTCCTTTCTCATGCCTCACCGGAATAACCCATGCCTTAACTTCCCGCTCCTCATACTTATGACGGGGCAATGAATCGGTAAATGCAGGAGCTACAGAGAAATGATATTGCTTCTGTTCCTTACGATAGCGGTGTCTGCCCATACTTCGTGTCACCTCACGAGTGACAGTCACACTGCTCCTTCGGGCATAATCCACCTCCAGAGTATCGAAAGTAAAATACAGAGCATTATTCTCCAAATTATATAAATCGGTAACAGCATGATAACGCACCACTTCATCTGCCGAATGAAAAAGCCAGTTCTGTAAAGGAATATTAAAAGGCCATACTTGCAGCTGCCATCAATATAAGAAAATGGAATTTTCCATACTTGAAGCAATGATAAAAGCCCCTCCGGCGAGAGTGAGTAACGGAGGTAAAGCATACGTCGTAATTTGTAACCAGCCCCCCGGATTAAAACCAAGAGCAACAGTGAACAAAATTCCTGCTAAAGAAGGAATGAAAAGTAATAACAATAGCTTAACGACCCAGTTTTTCATTATTCAATATTAGTTTTATCTTGCCAAAGATAGTAATATAAATCCAAAAAAAGAATCTGTAAATGCTTACAGCACCTTACAGATCCTTTTCCACTTTATTCTTGCAAGACAAACACGGTCTTTATTTTTCTAATGCTTTTATTAATTCTCTTTTTACGGTATCCACTCCCGGGAAACCGGTATATTTTTGAATAACACCCCCTTCTTTATCGACAATAATATAAGTCGGAACCCCCTCGTATGCTGAACTGCTGCTCAGGTAATTCCACTGAGCTGCCGTTACCCGGTAATGCTCTCCATGAATATCCGGAATCATGTTATCCCACGTTTCTTTGGGCGAGTTCTCTCCGGCAATAAAAACATATACAATATCTTTACCTTCAAGATCTTTCTTCATCGGTTTCATCTGTTTCATAGCCATTTTGCAAGGACCGCACCAATCGCCCAAAAATCGACCAAAACCACCTTACCCTTAAATTTAGAAATGATGGAATAAAATAAATCTTCATCTTTTACTTCTCCGGATTCATTAACGGTATAACCTTTCTTTTTCTTATTAGCTTCAATCGTTTCCAAAAGACGGTTGTTCATCTTTGTCAGTCTGCCGAGATAATAAGGGTCACTCATCTTCCGTATCTCCTCAAAATCATGTACAGTCAATGGAGTGAAGTCACTGATTTTCTGAGCATATTTCATCATTTTCTGCAAGTCGAAAAAAAGTCCTTGGTCTGTGCCCAAATATCCGGCTATAATCTTTTTCAAAATATAGTCTTGCTGCATAGAACTGAATTCTTTAAACAATTCATCGTATTTTATTCGCAATTCGCCCATTTTTTCCTGATAGACAGATGTTTTTCCGGTATCTGTATCAGCCTTGAACTCACGTATTATCTTAGCATCTTCAGCAGAAACTTTATCGGAAGAGAGAATAAACGCAAATATATCACTCAACTCATCATCCATCTTCACCCTCAGATAGCCCATTCCCCTTACCAAATCAGCATAACCATTGGCATAAAGCATGACAGGCGAGTTCAGTATATTCAACTGCCGGATATAGTCATAGAAATCATCACTCAATTCCGGTTGTTTAAACTTTTGATAAGCTTCACGAGCCGGTAATCCACTGCACTGCACATAAGCATAGGCTAAATTAGAACTTACACGGGTCAATGTCAAAGTACAAAGCAAATCATTCTGAGCCAATAAAAGCTCCCGGTATGCCTGACTTCTTTTCTTATCGGAACAGATAGCGGATTTGGTTTCTTCATATTTTTTCAACCAATAATGCTTT
>ENA-OQCE01000841-OQCE01000841.1-human-gut-metagenome-genome-assembly--contig:-NODE-841-length-14321-cov-7.956813_pt1 | contig 14321 bp, 15 predicted proteins | sample MGYA00242495_ERZ504572 | MGnify/ENA primary metagenome ERZ504572 (study PRJEB26092, sample SAMD00036228) | human gut metagenome | host: Homo sapiens | study: EMG produced TPA metagenomics assembly of...
ATTCTCTTAAAAAATTATGAAGCCAGCCCCGGGCTCTCCTACGGACAGGCTAAGGCTTGCTATGCCCTGTTCTTTCCTCGGTAGGTTTATGGTACCCCGGGGCATTTCATATTTTTTCCTCGGAACACATGCCTGCCCCGCTTCCTTAGTTCCTCTCCGCGAGTTCAGGTTTTCGTCCGCGGGTTGGTGTGGTAGTGGGGTGCGGATAGCACCCACTTTGTGGGTGCTATCCGGTGGCTTACTGTACTTCTACTGTTTCTGTCTTTGTCTGAACTTCACCCTCAACTTCATTTCCATCTCCATCCAATGATGGAACTGTATATTTCCATATTACCGTTATTTTACCGGATGCACAATTCATTGTTCCGGATACTGAAACCTCTGCTGAAGTTACTGTTCCACTTGCGTATGTCTGTCCATCACTGCCTTTTAAGGTATATGAACCATCTACTACCTTTGCATTTTCTATTCCAAGTGACAATGTCTTATTTACGCTCTTTGAAACCTGCTGCTTACCCTTACTGAGTGTAAGTGTGATTGTGGTGCCCGCGGCTACGGTTTCACCGGATTTGGTCTGGCTGATTACGCTGCCGGCGGGTACTGTGTCGCTGTACTGGGAGTCGGCATAGGTGTACTTGAGCCCTGCTCCTGCGAGGGCGCTTTCTGCATGTGACTGTGAGGCGCCTACTACGTTTGGCACGGTGATTGGCTTCTGGCCCGGTGAGAGGGTGACTGTTACTGTGCTGCCCTTTGCGGCCTGTTTCTTTGCTGATGGTGACTGTGCTGTTACTACATCTGCTGCTACACTGTCATTGTAATCTCCATACTCGAAGGTGACACTAAAGCCTGCTGACTCGAGTGTACTCTTTGCTGAGCTCTTGGTCTTTCCGATTACACTTGGTATCTTGACCATCTCTGATGTACTATCACCTTTTCCTGCGATAACTACATTAATCTGTGAACCACGCTTTACTGTATCTCCGGCCTTGACATCCTGCTCAAGGATTGTGCCGTCCTTTTTATCTGACTGCTTTGTCTCAAATGCAAATACTGTGAGGTCAAGCTTTAAGCGGTCTACTGCCTTCTGAGCATCATCCACTGACATGCCTCTGATGTCAATCATCTGGCCCTCTGTCTCAGTCTGTGTCTCTGACTCTGATTCAGACTCGGTCTGTGTCTGTGACTCTGTCTGCTGTGACTCTGAGTTCTTTTTGCCGCCAAACTTAAACATTCCTGCCACTGAAAGTGCAAGATATATGATAACTATTACAATGATTACGGCTGTTACTATACCCATGATTGTGATTGCTTTATCCATCTTTGGATTTAAAAGCTTGCCGTCATCATCATCGTCTTCGTCTTCGTCGTCATCATCGTCGTCTAAGAGTGACTCATCATATTCATCATCATCGTCTTCACCGTCAGCATACTCATCATCATTATCTGCATCGGTATCATCATCGTTTAAGTCCTCTGCGACACCTCTGCCCTCTTTTATCTTGTCAAGCTCATCGCTTATAACCTTGGTCTTGCCACCGTCAACGAGTGGTGCTATTGTGACAAAATCCTCATCAGGATGCGCAAGAGAGCGCCTTATGTCTGTGAGAAGCTCCTCAATAGTCTGGTATCTGCGGTCCGGTGTCTTTTGTGTACACTTTAAGATGATTTTCTCAAAGCTGATTGGCAGATCCGGTGCGTAGATGCTTGGCCTTGCAATCTCCTCCTGTAAGTGCTGCAGTGCAACTGCCACTGTGGTATCACCGTCAAACGGCACACGGCCTGTAACCATCTCAAACATTACGATTCCCAGTGAGTAAATATCACTTCTGCCATCAACGAAGCCGTTTCTTGCCTGCTCCGGAGATGCGTAGTGTACTGAGCCCATCACATCTGAGCTTATTGTATTTGAAGATGTAGCCTTTGCAATTCCAAAGTCTGTCACCTTTACCTTGCCATCTGTAGAAATAATGATATTCTGCGGCTTGATATCACGGTGGATGATATTTTTATTGTGAGCGGCCTCTATGCCCCTTGCCACCTGGATTGCAATACTTGCAGACTCCTTGAATGACAGCTGGCCCTTTTTCTCGATATAAGTCTTAAGTGTGATACCCTCGACATACTCCATGACAATGTAGTACAGACCATTCTCGCTGCCTACATCATAGATATTTACGATATTTGGATGCTCAAGTCCTGCTGCTGACTGTGCCTCAGCACGGAACTTGGTCACAAATGAACTATCCTCCGAAAACTCCTGCTTTAAAACCTTTATAGCTACAAAACGGCTCAGTATATGGTCTTTTGCCTTGTATACATCTGACATGCCGCCTGCGCCAACCTTGCTTAGGATCTCATATCGATCCGATAAAAAACTTCCTATCTCTAACATCTGTTATTACCTCGTCTTAAAATGGTTTAATAATCATTACAGTGATATTATCGCGACCACCGTTTGCATTGGCCATGGCGACAAGCTGTGACGCTGCTGTCTCGATATTATCATTTTGCCTAATAGTATCACATATTTCTTCATCTCTCACCATATTGGTAAGTCCGTCTGTACACAGAAGAATCCTGTCGTCCTCACATAGCTCGACCTCAAAGAAATCTGCCTCCACATGATCTGCTGCCCCGACAGCTCTCGTGATGATATTCTTGTCCGGATGAACTCTCGCCTCGTCAGCATTTATCTCACCCATCCTGACCATCTCATCAACCAGTGAATGATCCCTGGTAATCTGTCTGATCTGCTCTGTGCCACCTACAATATAAAGCCTGCTGTCACCTATATTGGCCACAAAAAGCTTGTTTCCTATAATAGTTCCTATGACTAAGGTGGTACCCATTCCACGCTTAGCTTCATCCCCACGAGACTCAGCCACCAAAAGCTCATTTGCCTTGTTGATAGCCTCTTTGATGATGGATACCGGTTCATCCCCGGCATTTCTCGATACCGATGCAACCACACGCTCTATAGTGTATCTGGAAGCATAGTCACCGGCTTTGTGTCCTCCCATTCCATCTGCTACGATGAAAAGATTCGGAAGATTTCCTACTGCAGTGTCAGACGAGAAATAAAAATCCTGATTCATCTCACGAATAGCACCTGCATCCGTAATGGAAAACGTCTTCATCTAGTTTATTCCTCTCTCCTTATCTATATGCTTCTTGCGAAGCTGTCCACAGGCACCGTCTATATCTCTGCCCATTTCCCTTCTAATAGTAACATTAATTCCGTTTTTTTCAAGCCTATTTTTAAAAGCCTCTATAACACCCTTGTTGGACTGCACGTAGTCGCGCTCCTTTATCGGGTTTACCGGAATCAGATTTATATGGCAGTTCATGCCATGTACGAGTGCCGAAAGCTCTGCGGCATCCTCGGCTGTATCGTTCACTCCGCCTACCAGGCTATACTCAAAGGTGACTCTGCGGCCGGTCTGTGCAAAATAATATTTGCATGCATCGACCACATCATGTATATCATAGCTGTTTGCAACCGGCATGAGAGCTTTTCTCTTTTCCTGGTTGGAGGCATGCAGTGAAAGCGCCAGCGTGATAGAAAGCTTTTCATCTGCAAGCTGTTTCATGCGCGGTACGAGACCACATGTGGAAACTGTCAGATTGCGCTGGCTGATATTGATACCGTTTTCATCAGTAAGAAGCTCTATAAAGCGCAGCAGATTGTCGTAATTGTCAAGCGGCTCACCTGTCCCCATGACAACCACATTTGAGATGCGCTCTCCTATGTCCTTGCCTATCTGATAAATCTGGTCAATCATCTCAGACGGCCTAAGCCCCCTGACGAGACCGTCAAGAGTGGATGCACAGAATCTGCACCCCATCCTGCAGCCGACCTGTGAAGAGATGCATACAGAGTTTCCATGCTTGTACTTCATAAGCACACTCTCTATGACGTTGCCATCGTCCAGTGCAAAGAGATATTTTCTCGTGCCATCGAGCTTTGACACCTGCACCTCCTCTTTTTTTTAGCGAGATGAGTATTGCATTGTCCTTTAATACCTGTATGAACCTTTTTTGAAATATTGGTCATCTCATCAAAGCTTTCCACATGCTTCACATGAATCCACTCATATATCTGCTTCGCACGGAATTTCTTTTCTCCGAGCGATATGATAAACTCTGTGAGTTCGTCCATATTCATTGATTTGATGTCAGTTAGTTGTTCTTTTATCTGTTCCATATTATTTTTATTAAATCTGCATTTAACTATTGTTTTATAATTCTACTAATTCGAATCAATTTGTATTTATTAATTCATGATTTACTTTAATATCATAATTTGCTTTTTATAAATCTTGCAATAAAAAATCCGTCACTTCCATGCTCACCGGGCAGTATCTGTTTCATTCCGGTGCCTTCCGCAAAGCTCTTATCAAGCTCAAACTCCGGATGCTTTTCAATAAACCACCTCACATTGTCCTCGTTCTCAGCCTCATCTATCGTACATGTACTGTACACGAGCACTCCGTTTGGCTTCACGTATGTATGCACGGTATCAAGTATCTGTCTTTGAAGAGCAGCAAGCTCATCTACAGACTCAGGTGTCATCTTGTAGCGGATGTCCTTCTTTCTTCCGAGCACTCCAAGCCCTGAGCACGGCAGATCACAGATCAGTATATCTGCTTTTCCTGCCGAATCAGCATCAGGTACGGTGGCATCCCACACCTCTGCCGACATATTTTTAAGACCATGCCTTTCTATATTTTCCTCAATCATATCAACCTTGTTATCGGTCAGGTCACGCGCGAGCACATGACCGCTACCCTGCAAAAGCTCAGCTATATGGGTGCTCTTGCCACCCGGTGCTGCGCATACATCTATCACATAGTCGCCCTTCTTTGGAGCAGCCGTCTGTGCAACAAGCATTGAGCTTATATCCTGCACATAGAAAAGCCCGTCTCTGAAGCTCTGCAAGCCATTCAAATAATCAAATCCAGATATAACAAACGCGTAATCAAGTTCATCAACCGCAGTGACCGTCACACCCTCTGCCTCAAGCATTGCACGAAGCTCATCCGGAGTACACCTGGTCAGGTTTGTCCTGATGCTTATTGTGCTCTTATTGTGAAAGGCCTTGAAAATCTCCTCTGCCTTCTTCTCTCCGTATGCCGCAACAAATCTGTCCACTATCCACTGTGGCATGGAGTATCGGATGCTTAAGGTATCAAACTGTACTGAATCTATATTTCTTGCAATATTTCTGAGTACACCGTTTACAAAGCCCGAAAGCTGTGCAAACTTATGCCTCTTTGCAAGCTTCACAGCCTCATTGCATACAGCTGAATCCGGCACCGCGTCCATGTACTTTATCTGGTAGACGCTCATACGAAGAAGGTTTCTGATGAAGGGCTTCATCTTCCTTACCTTTGTCTTTGAAAAAGAGTCTATGATGTAGTCGAGCTGCAGCATATACTCGATAGTGCCGTCAACAAGCCTCGTCATAAAGGCTCTGTCCTGCTTTGACAGATACTGATACTTGTCAAGCACACTACGAAGCACGATGTGCGAAAATGCTCCACGCTCATTAATCTCAATAAGCATCTCAAGGGCAAGCTCACGCGTATCTACAGAGTGCTCATTATGCGCTGCCACGTTTGATTTTGCCGGTCTGCCCGGTATATTATTTTTGTTTATTTGGCTATTTTTATTGTTATGATTACTTTTACTATGATTATTTATATTCTTATTCGATGTCATATAGTTTAACCTACTTGCAGCTAAAACAATATCAGTCGTCCCGTCTGCGTCCGTTTGTGATAAGTATTATACGAAGGAGCTGTAAAATAGCAGCTGCCGCACTGGCTACATAGGTAAGTGCCGCTGACTTGAGCACTCTTCTTGTGTACTTAAGCTCGTCATCTGCAAGTATGCCCTGTGTACGAAGCATGACAAGCGCACGTCTTGAAGCATCAAACTCTACCGGCAATGTCACGAGCTGGAAAAGCACTGCTGCCGAAAATAGCAATATGCCTATATCAATAATAAGCCCTGACGAGCGTGTGTTAAAGAACAAGCCGATAAGTATGACCGGCCATGCAAGCATTGAGCCAAAATTGGCTATAGGCACAAGTGCACTCCTGATTGAAAGAGGTACATAGCTTTTTGCATGCTGTATAGCGTGTCCACACTCATGGGCTGCTACGCCAAGTGCTGCGACCGATGTGGCATTGTACACAGGATCAGATAAATTCACCGTTTTGGTGCGCGGATCATAGTGGTCCGTCAGACTGCCGGACACATGACGCACCTGCACATCATATATGCCTGCCGCCTGAAGCACTCTCTGAGCTACCTGTGCGCCATTCATGCCTGACATGCTTCTCAGCTGCGAGTATTTATTAAATGTACCTTTAACTCTTGCCGATGCAATCATACATATCACTGCACCTATCACAACGAGTATATATGTCGGATCCCAGTAATAATATCCCATGTATCATCTCTCCTTGCTGCTTATTATAATGCGTGTAGTAGTTTGTCAATAGTTACTTATAATTAATAACTATAATGTGAAAAACGAGCCCTCTTCCACATGACAGCCTCTCAAAAATGAACCTGTATCCATGCGCTTCTTGCCCTGGAGCTGTACCTCTACTAAAGATAATGCTCCTTTTCCTGTCTGTACATACATATCATTTTTTCCGATATGATAAATGCAGCCTGGCTCATAATCATCGCTGCCGTCAATCACCTTTGCACTCCACACCTTAAATGTCTTACCGTTTAAGTGGGTGTATGCGCTCGGCCATGGATTAAGCCCCCTTATAAGCCTCTCAATCTCAACAGCCGGCTTTGTCCAGTCGATAAAGCCAAGCTCCTTACTGATCATTGATGTATGTGTGGCCTCCTCGCTGTTTTGAGGAGTATACTCTGCAGTGCCATCCTCTATCATCTTCATGGTCTCCACACACAGCTTTGCTCCCTCTGCTGAGAGCTTATCAAACAGGCTGCCGCCGGTCTCATCAGGTGCGAGTCTGACTGTACTCTTTGCAATCATATCGCCGGTATCGACGCCCTCATCCATCCTCATGGTAGTGACACCTGTAAACTCGTCACCGTTAATCACAGCCCACTGGATAGGAGCCGCACCTCTGTACTTTGGCAGAAGTGAAGCATGCACATTGATACAGCCGTATCGAGGCATATCAAGAATACTCTTTGACAGAATCTGTCCAAAAGCAACCACAATTATTATATCTGCATTAAACTTTCTGAGATACTCTATATTAGCAGTCTCTCTTATTTTAACCGGCTGGAATACCTCAATACCGTGCGAAAGCGCACACTCCTTGACCGGTGTATACTGCATTGTCTTGCCGCGGCCCTTTGGTTTGTCGGGCTGTGTGACAACCAGTGCCACCTCGTGTCCTGCCTCTATAATTGCCTCAAGTGTTCCCACCGAAAAGTCCGGTGTTCCCATGAAAATTACTCTCATCTTACTGCCTCCCAGATATTTTCCAAGCTCAGATAACAAATGTCATCCTAATGATTACTCCTGTGTATCCTCATATGTCACATCGTGAAGTGCGCCCTCAACCTTCTCCACATAGAGATGTCCGTCGAGATGGTCAAGCTCGTGACAGATACATCTGGCCAAAAGCTCCTCTCCCTCTATCTCATACTCATTCATATCCTCGCCCATGAAGCGGGCCTTTACATGATTCGGGCGGGTCACCTGTCCGGCCTTTCCCGGTACTGAAAGACAGCCCTCATCGCCGGTCTGCTCCCCGTCAGACTCGATAATTTCAGGATTAATCATCACGATCGGACCCTCGCCCACATCGATAACAACGATCCTCTTTAATATGCCAACCTGTGGTGCGGCAAGTCCTACACCATTGGCCTCATACATAGTCTCAAGCATATCATCAATAAGTGTTACTATCTTTGGAGTCACCTCCGTAACCTCTCTGCAGACCTTGCCAAGTACAGGGTCTCCCTCCACTCTAATAGTTCTAAGTGCCATAATTGCCTCCTTCTATATCTATCAAAATCCACTCATCGGATTGAAATCAAATGAGATATTAGCATGTTTCATTGCCGTATCAGCTTTCACAGCCTGCTCTATGCCATCCTTTATGGAAATGAGCGCCGCATAGTCAGATGTCTTCATGTAAATCACCTTGCGGTATATGTCATTTACCTTGGCGATGGTCGCATCCGCAGGACCGATGAGCTGAATCTGATGCCTATCATCAGGGCTTTGATTTTCATCTGCATGCGATATCATCTGCGACGCTATATCGTACACTTGCTGTGACATGCTGGCGCACTCACTCTCATCAGGTGATGTGACATGGACTAAAAGCATATTCCATACAGGCGGATAATGCATAAGCCTCCTGTACTCTATCTCCTTATCGTAAAAAGCCTCATAATCCTGCTCTTTGGCAGTCCGGATGGCATAGTGGTCAGGGTCGTAGGTCTGGATAACCACATTGCCGGGCAGCTTCCCTCTGCCGGCGCGCCTGCCGCCTGGGTCAGCAGAGCAAAGGTGCGCTCCGCCGCATGAAAATCATTCACATGCAGTGACATATCCGCCGCCAGCACACCAACCAGCGTGACATTTGAAAAATCATGCCCCTTTACAATCATCTGCGTACCGATAAGTATATCGGCCTCATGATTGGAAAATGCCTGCAGAATCTTCTCATACGCATCCTTCGCCCTCGTGGTGTCATAATCCATGCGCAGTATACGCGCCTGTGGAAAACGCTTTGCCACCATCGCTTCTATCTTCTGTGTGCCGGCCTTAAAGCCGCTGATGTACTTCGAGCCACAGCTCGGACACACCTTAGGCACCGGCTGTCTGTAGCCGCAGTAGTGACAGACCATCACTCCGCCGCTATGTTCACTGAGTGATACATCGCAATGAGGACATTTTACCACAAAACCGCACGCTCTGCACGACATAAATGCCGATTTGCCCCTTCTATTTAAAAAAAGCATGGTCTGCTGGCCATTTAGAAGCCTCTCCTCCATAAGCTCCTGAAGCCTGGTGGAAAGAATCGAGCGGTTTCCCTCACGAAGCTCCTGCCTCAAATCGACAACCTCACACTTTGGAAGAGGTCTGTCGTCCACGCGCTTATCCAGCTCCAAAAGCCTGTAAACGCCTGTCTTTGCCTTGTAATAGCTATCCACCGAAGGTGTTGCAGAGCCAAGTACCACAATAGCATCGGACATGCGCGCATACTCTATCGCCACCTCCCTGGCATGATAGCGCGGCACCGACTCGCTCTTGTATGAATTCTCGTGTTCTTCATCTATTATGATAAGTCCTAAATTTGAAAAAGGTGTGAACAGCGCCGACCGCGGGCCAATCATGATGTCAATATCACCATTCTTAGCTCTCTCAAACTGGTCATAACGCTCACCATTTGAAAGTCTTGAATTGATTATCGAAACCCTGTTCCCAAATCTTGCAAAAAAACGCATCACGGTCTGATAAGTGAGGGCAATCTCGGGAATCAGCACAATCGCCTGACGCCCGGACTGTATACAGTGTGCTATAAGCTCCATGTACACCTCTGTCTTGCCACTTCCGGTAACGCCCTTAATCAGATAAGTATTTCTAAGGCCAGCGGCAATGTCGCCTTCTATCGCATCAACCACACTCTGCTGCGCGGCATTCAGCACCTTATCATAGGTGTCAACACTCATATGCTCCACAGGATTTCTGTAGCCGCTCTGTGTGATGACCTCGATAAAGCCACTCTGCTCAAGCGCTCTTATAGTGGCAGCCGACACCGACAGCTTGCCTGTCACAAAGGAATACTCAAGGCGCGCCCCATCATCAGCATCGATCAGCGCACGAAACAGCCTGGCCTTTGCCTTTTGTTTTTTTGCCTCGCAAAGCGCAAGCTGCGCCCTTGCCTTTACCTTGTCTATTTTCAGTGCAATACTGCGGCTCACCTGCTCCTTAGCCTGCTTCTTTACAGGTATAACAGTCTTAAGCGCCTGATTCATGGTAGAGCCGTAATTGCGCCGTATCCATGCCGCAAGTGCGATGAGCTTTGCCTCCACAGCCACAGAGTCTGCCTTTATCCCGATAAGAGGCTTTGTCCTTGCCGGGTCGTACTCAGGCTTATCCGTGACCTCGATCACATAGCCTGTGATAGTGCGGCTGCCAAATGGAATATCCACGCACACACCCGGACGGATGTCGCATAAAATCTCATCCGGGATGCTGTACTGAAATGTCTTATCCAGTTTTTCGTGGGATATATCCACAATCACGTTGGCATACATAACTGATACTATTTAACTCCTTCGTATTTCTCCTCGCAGTACTTGCAACGGTAGATTTCGTTTTTCTCATCGGAAAGCACGAAAATCTGGTCAAGCTCCTGCTCAATTGAAGTGATGCATCTTGGGTTTTTGCACTTGATGACATTTTTCACCTGATGAGGCAGCTTAAGCTCCATCTTGTCCACAATCTTGTCACCCTTTATCACATTTACAGTGATATTGTGTCGATAAATCCAAGGATATCGAGGTCTAATGACTCTATCGGACACTCTACCTTGATAATATCCTTCTTGCCCATCTTGCTGCTCTTTGCATTCTTTATGATTGCAACTGTGCAGTCGAGCTTGTCAAGCTTTAAATCCCTGTAAATCTGAAGACTCATACCTGCCTTGATATGATCGAGCACAAAGCCCTCATGTATTCCACTTATATTCAGCATATTATCCTCCTTTAGTCCTCAGCCAGTCCAAGCAATGTCAGAATAAGCGCCATACGCACGTAAACCGCATACTGTGCCTGCCTGAAATAGCATGCTCTCGGGTCATCATCCACATCAACAGAAATCTCATTCACACGTGGGAGCGGATGAAGTACAATCATATCATCCTTTGCAAGCTCCATCTTCTCCTTTGTCAGAATGTAGAAATCCTTCAGACGCACATAGTCCTCCTCATTGAAGAAACGCTCCTTCTGGACACGTGTCATGTAGAGCACATCAAGCTCTCCCATGGCATCCTCGAGCTTTTCTACCTCCTTGAACTCGATATTGTTGGCACGAAGCACATCATCGCGCACATAGTCAGGCACCTTAAGCTCCTCAGGCGAGATAAGCACAATCCTCACATTGTCATATCTGATGAGTGCATTGATCAGTGAATGCACTGTACGTCCAAACTTTAAATCTCCGCAAAAGCCGATTGTGATATTATTCAATCTGCCTTGATGGAACGGATTGTAAGGAGATCAGCAAGTGTCTGGGTAGGATGCTGATGACCTCCATCGCCTGCATTGATTACAGGGATACGCGATTTCTCTGAAGCCACAAGCGGTGCACCCTCCTTAGGATGACGCATGGCACAGATATCCGCATAGCAGGAAATAACCCTGATAGTATCTGAAACGCTCTCGCCCTTTGACGCAGATGACGAATCAGCACTGTGGAAACCTAACACCGAGCCTCCCAAATTAAGCATGGCAGCCTCAAAGCTAAGCCTGGTTCTTGTGCTTGGCTCGTAAAAACAGGTTGCAAGCTTCTTTCCATCGCACTTGTGTGCATATTTCTCAGGATGAGCCTCTATATCATTTGCAAGATCCAGAAGCTTGTCCAACTCTTCTACAGAAAAATCCAACGGACTCATTAAGTGACGCATAATTTGCCTCCATTCTTTTTCGCGTAACTATTCCAAACCACACCACGCACATTCGCAAAAACGCACGTTACACGTGCTTTCCCGCTGCTTCACAGCTAATTTTGCTCATGAGTGTGGTGGTGGCTCTATTCGAGCCACCTTGAGAACAGAAAAATCTGCTGTTTACATGCAAGCATGACACATCAGCTTTTCCTGCTCTCAGTGGTTCTGAATAGTTAATTGTTTTTTACATTTTTTCTATCATATAATATCTCAGTGCAATATTCAAGTTGGCTTTTACACTTTTTTGTTGTAGAATATATATCAGAATATAACTGTTCTGAATGCTTAGCAATTGTAGTGAAGTTTTCATACAATTACGACAATTTCAACATCAAAAAGGAGAATAATATGTCTGTAAATGAATCACAAATCAAAAACACCACCGCCGGCGCAATTGATGATGACGATGCTGTAATCTTTAAGGAGCGAAAGAGACTGCTGTTTCTCGGTCTGCCGTGGACTTTCACAAAATATACCGTCACACCGTCCTTTATCACTGTAGAGTCCGGACTCTTAAGCACCACAGAGGATGACTGCTACATGTATAAGGTAGCTGATGTAAAGCTCACCACATCACTGATGGAGCGCATTTTTAAGCTCGGCACCATAGTCTGCTACACAGGCGACGTCACAAACCCTGAGCTTAAGCTCGTTCACGTAAAGCACTCACGCGAGATAAAGAACTATCTGCTCAAGCAGTCTGAGGCCGCAAGACTTAAAAGACGCACCTTAAACACTGTGGATATCGGTGCGCACGGAGCAGACATTGCAGATTTGGATCATGATGGTATTCCGGATTCTATGGAATAATACAGCCATTGCTGCGCAGCTGATTTTGCTCATATATGTGTGGATCTGAATAGTTACTCATGTCCATAAATAAAAAATGCGGTCGTATGACCGCATCTTTTATTTTTCAGGTAACTATTCAGAATAATTGCACAGATTAATATACCAGTCCATCGTTCTGCAAATAACCAGCACAATAACTTGCATGAATTTCCATCTGTAACATCAGAAAAGCTTGACATCTAGCAGCAGAACATCTGCCAGCAAAGGAATGTGGCTAGCAGACTGCAGCACTCGCTGCCCCTGCCACTAGGGCGTCCGTATATGTCTCCCATATCCGAATACCACGAGCCACCATTTTCAATTATCTGCATAAACTGGCGGTACTGCATGTTGTTTGGCTCAAGCGACACAGCTCGCTGTATGTGTTCTATGGCTGTCGCTGTGTTTCCGAGCTTTTGGTTTGCGACAGCACTGTAGTAGTACCACCTTCCGCGTCTCTCAGCAAAAGGTACCTCCTCAAGCACCTTCAGTGCCTCATTGTAGTAGCCGTTGCTGATGAAATTGCCTGCTGCACGCACCTTTGGATTGTCATCCTGTGCACTGCTGCCTGCATTATTGTAGGTATAGCGGCCATAGAAACCACCAAACGGTCCACCTGCTCCAAATGGATCACCTGCTCCCGGTCCACTACCATATGCTCCACCATAGGAGCTGCCGCCGTATGAGCTGCTGCTTCCCGCACCATATCCACCGGCTCCGGCAGCACCGGACTGCTTTTCCTTCATTATCTGGTCATATGCCTGCTGCACCTGCTTAAACTTCTCCTCAGCCTGATCCTTGTTAGGATTGTTGATATTGGCATCAGGATGATATTTTCTGCTTAAGCTTCTGTAGGCCTTTTTTATTTCATCGTCACTTGCACTGCGGCTGACACCGAGCACCTGATATGGATCTATCATTTATGTTTCTTCCTTTTCTTCATCTGAATATACTCATACTTGCTCCACACACCGGAGTATAGAACATTTCTGATTATATCCGCATGTAAGAGAATTGGCAACCTCTCAAATATTTTTGCTGCCTCTGAAAGCATAGATGTCATCATAAGCCGACAGGATTTGTCAAATTTTTCCTGATCATTATTGCAGCAATGCATGAGCTGTATAAGTGGATTATATGATTTCTTTTTTACATCATCCCCTATGTCCTCATACGCATCCATTATATAAATAAATTTGCCCATGTAGCAGCCAAATTCCTTCAAATCCGTCTGCCACTCATCCTGCTTCCACGCAAAAAGTACGCCGAGCATCTCCCCTGTCAGCCCCGCAACTGCATCAATATTGGTATCATTGCTCTTCTCGCACTCTGTAAGCCTTGCAATGTAGTCCTCTATCGCCTTAGCCTGTACCGGATAGCCTTTTTTGGCCTTCTCAAAGTCCTTTTTCAGCATCTCTGCGTATGTCTTCTTCGGCAGGCTTTTATCGTCCTTCCAGTCATCTATCAGATTGTAGTATGCAAGCAGTATGTTCATAGCTGCAGCATACTCTGTAATCTCATTGGTGCGAAGTGTACGCTTCTTCGTAGGGTGCACGCTGCATACAAAGCCTTCCCGCGTCACACTATCCGGCTCATACAAGCCTGTCAGAAGCACTATGAGAAAAGTCATGTCATAGTTTAGTGCCATCTGTGCACGCCTGCCATACTGCGACTTCATTGTCTGGCACAGCCCGCAATAATAGCTTTGATATATTTTTTTTATTTTCCTCGGACAAGGTGTCCTTATTGACAGTTATATATCCAAACATTTATCTTCTCCATGCTCTTATGTACAGGTATATATTG
>ENA-OQCE01000843-OQCE01000843.1-human-gut-metagenome-genome-assembly--contig:-NODE-843-length-14310-cov-2.187548_pt1 | contig 14310 bp, 17 predicted proteins | sample MGYA00242495_ERZ504572 | MGnify/ENA primary metagenome ERZ504572 (study PRJEB26092, sample SAMD00036228) | human gut metagenome | host: Homo sapiens | study: EMG produced TPA metagenomics assembly of...
GGACCTTTCGATCCTTTTCTTCATCCCACCATCATAAAGCAGATCCTATTGGATTTCTGCAAGCTTTTTCACAATACGTGCCTGCACTTTTGTATAGTAGGCGGCATCCGCAGTCGACAGATTATCCGTATCTACGTCATTTAACTTCTGCATGTAATCGGCATATTTCGTCATATAATCCGCATAATCATTTAACATTCCCGCCACATCATCAGAATTTTCATACTTTTTCATAAACTCGATATATTCATCAAAGAAATCTTCATAACTATCCATCATCTTCTTAAAATCCGCATCAACTTCACCCTCTGATTGTTCATCTGTAGAAACAACGGCATCCGCTTTCTGATCTTCTGTATTCTCACCTTCTTCCTGCTCCGTATCATTTTCCAGTTTTTTCTCAATCACTGGAACTGTTACCGTTATCTCCGATGGCTCCGATACGACATATTCATCTTTGTTTTCTGCCTGTGCTGTAAATCCGATAGTTTCTACCTGTTCGAAATCTTTTGTATTTTCCGCATAACTCTCAATTCCATAATCAACATCAATATTCACAAGCGTTGTGCAGCCAGCCAAAATGCAATCATAGCTCCATGTACCATCATATAATTTTTTCTCATTAACTTTCAGATCACTTGTCTGAAAATAGATCATATTTTCCGAATTGTTCTGTACTTCCAAAAACAAAACTCTATCTCCATCCGCGTTTTTCATATATCCCTCTGATACAACTTTAATTCCATTTGAAGAATAAATTTCATCGGTCTCAAAATACGGAATATCAATATCATACGTATATTTCACCGCTTTACTTGTAATTGCTTTATGATAGTTTTTACTATTCTTAGAATAATCATACGAATCTGCGAGGCTCGTTTTTATTTGTACCGGTTTTGTGTATATATTGTTAAAATCCTCATCACTAATCGTAAAACCAACTCTGATATCCGCGATTTCTTTCATCCCCAACAAAATAAGTTCTTCATAGTCAAATGACATTTCCTCGTCTATACTCTCTCCGGCATCAGCTCACAATTTAAATAGCCACCACTTACCATAAATCCGTTAATCGCATTTACGCCATATCCCATTGTTCCGGCACTAAATGTTAATTTCTTTTTACTGTTATTTTCAATTTTCAGTTTAAGATTTGCTGCTTCCTCCCCATATTCCAAATTTGTTGCTGTAATTTTTACATTATCCTTGTCATACAAAACTTTTTTTCTTCAATTGTCGCTTTCTTAGAAAACTTTCCTAATGTAAATCCAAAATTATCTTTTTTTGATGTTAAAGTTTTTTCTGAATCTTGCTATTTCCTGATAATCCGCATGCCATCAAAGAACATGCCATTCCCATTGCTACCATTACCATCATTAATCTTTTTTTCATTTCTCTTTGTCCTCCCTTTTTTGATCCTGTTTCATTTTTCTCAACACCGCTATGTAATCCATATACGTTTTTTCCTCGGTGTTTTTTCTGTCGGAACCGGTAACATCCCATTTTGTTGTACATATGAAATAAATTCCATCTGTCCGTTAAGCTGTCTGATCTGTTGCCTTAGCCCTCGGATTTTCTTTTCCAGATACTGTTTTTGTTGTTTCTCCGAAAGTGTCAGAAGATTACTTGATTTCCCTCAGATCAACACCCCCATCGCCCGATACACCAGAATCTCCCAGAGACGTTCCAGTGCAGCATCATCATACAGTCGATAATTGTCTTTCGACCGCTGGGCAGGCAATAGTCCTTCATCATCATAAAACTGCAAAGTTCTCTTGCTTACTCCTGCCAGCCGGCTCACTTCGTTTACTTTTTTCATTACGGCCTTTACCTTTCCCCGTACTTTTCAGCATAAACTATCACGCATACGTGACCGCAATACTGATTTCCAGAAATGCCATTTCTTGGGTTTCATAAAGACCTTTGAAAATTTTGCGAGGTAATATTTCCGGAAATAAAAAAGCTCTGGAAAACATCTGTTTCCCAGAACTTTTTATCCTTTATTATTCATTTTTCTTACAAACCTGCCGGATCAGCTGAATCAGTGCACCACAGCCAATGCTATATACCCGTAATCATCACAAGAAAACCCGTCTTTCTTCTTAAAAGCCCAGATTTTCATCCACCAGAATAATCTGAAACCGTCCTTTGACCCTGCTGAATCGGGTTGTCAGAATCTGACAGCAGATGCACTGTGGACTTTTACAGTCAAAACAGCTTCCGTTTTTGGAACATGGTGTGTCAATGCCAAATCGCTGTGCATTAATCGGCGCCGCCTCATTCCGCGCACGGTGCAGGGCGTCTTCCTCGGATTTTACGACTTTGTTCATACCCACAATCAGCAGAACATGCTTTGGTCCATAGGCATACGCAGCCACACGATTGGCATTTCCGTCAATATTGATAAACACGCCATCCTCGCTCATGGCATTGACACTGCCCAAAAAATAATCCGAGCTGAATGCTTTCCTCGCAATCTCCTCTTTTTCCTCCGGGGTTTTTACTTTATCCCGGTCATAAAATTCATAATCACCGTTGGAAACGGCATCGTAGAGACCACACTCCTTTACAGAAGTTGCACCGCCCATGTTGATACTGCTGCCCTTCGGGATCAATTCGAGTGCTTTCTTTACGGCCTCTTCTTTTGTCTCTACATAATATGCTTCCATGTTGCGGGAATTAAGTGCCTCCACAACACGCGCTCCCAGCTTCTCATTTCTCATTTTTCTTACGTCCATTGTGTAAACCTCTTTTCCAAATAGCTACGCTATGATTTCATACTGCATCAGTTCATATTTGAGTCTGCTTCCCTCCATAATTTCCGGTGGAAGCAGTGCCCGTGCCACAAGTTTCAGATCATCACTTTCGATATCTGTCCTCTTTAAATTTGCATAATCGCCGTCAATACTGACAACTTCATAATACCATGTTTCCATATGTCACCTCCATTTTTAATCTCACAGGCTGCTTAACGGTGCTACATGAATATGATGTTTTACATATTTGTTGATCCCCTGTACCAGTCCGTCCGCAAGTTTTTGCAATTTCCTGTCACTATGATCCGAATACTGGTTGCCCAGTTCAATATCAACGGAAGAAATTGTACTGTACGAAGTCTGCGTCAGATCAATCTCCGTAGCACCGGTTCCGTTTATTTTAATCTTTTGGGAACGCAGCCCCTTGATCAGTGATTTTCCCAATGCGTCATGTTCTTCCCAGTAAGATGCAACCGGACGCATTTTTTTGAGTTTTTCGGGAACAGAAGCATAAAAGCATCCTTTGTCGTAAGAAAGTCCATCGCTGTCCCAATGCAGCGCAATATGACAATCCGCTACATTGTTACATATGACGGTACGTGCCACGTTATCCAGCTGTGCATCCTTTCCATCCCGGACCATGAGCACATCATACCCCTCTGCCAGCAGTTTCTTTTTCAGAATCCGTGCCATACGAAGCGTCACATCACGTTCTGCCGTTCCGTCCCGAAATGCCATTCCATCTGAAACCGCCACTGCTTTCACAGAGCCTGCCGCTGTCGTTCCTCCGGTCACCTTTGCAGAGCCATCCGGATGACACAGCGTTTTGACCGATGAACCGCCTTTCGTTCCATGTCCCGCATTGACTGCAATCACAATGTCCTTCCGGTTCTTTTTCGCCTTGTACATAACGGCATAGCCCGATGTAATTCTGGCATGATCCGCATATTTCCAGGAAGAGTCCAGACATATTTTCTCCTTCCCCTTCGCATATCCGCATATCGGGAAACTGATGACCATCAAAAATACAATTAGAAATACTATCCCCTTTTTCATATACACTCCTCTTTCTAAACATTCGACAGTTTTTATCCCCCTGTAGGAGCAAAATATCTTTTCACTGTCTTTACTCTACCTCATTTTTTATGGTAACACAAGATAAAATCCCCGTGTCGTTGCATTTCAGTGCCTTTAAGAGTATCATTACCATGATACGAATTTTAGGAGGATAAATTTATGAAATTAAAAACAAGACAAATCACTGTTACAGCAATTTTACTCGCAATCTGCATTGTAAGCCAGTTTTTCAAAAACCTGAATGTATACATCACAGGCCCGATCATCAATGCCGCTCTGATTTTAACCACGGTATACGCTGGTCTGGCCTGTGGCATCATTTTAAGCGTGATCACTCCAATCACTTCCTTTTTCATCACCGGAAGCCCGATTATGGCAGCCATTCCTGCAATGTTCCCATGTATTATGATTGGAAATATCATTCTCGTTCTGGCAGTTGCCCTGCTCCGCAGTAAATTCGGTAAAAAAGCCGGTTTGCCCGTATCCGTTGTAATTGGCGCTGTATTAAAGGCTCTGTTTATGGGAATTTTGATTTCTCTTATCATTCTGCCGAATATGCTCCCGGCAAAAATGCAGCCAATGTTACATGTCCTGCAGCTTCAATTTTCTGTCACACAGTTAATTACCGCTCTGATCGGCGGGGTATATGCTATCATCATTCTTGCGGTACTGCGTAATACCTCTCTTGGTGAGCAGGCGTAATCCCACATTACATAAATTAACGCCCCGGCAGCTACAACTACCGGGGCGTTTTATGTACCTCTCCAAAGTACCAGTTCTTTTTATTTTCTTTGTTTACTCTACATTTTTCAAAGCCTGATCCATCGGAATCTTCTTGATTCTCTGAAAATCAAATACCATAACAATCAGATATCCGATCAGCACAAATCCAAACATTTTTGCATAACCAATCGGTGTTACGCGAAAAGCGAACCAGCCGCTGTAGGAAAAGAGCATCATCCGCCATGCCGCTGCCATAACAAGTGTTCCAAGAATCACACTGATGAGATCCGCGATTACAACCACAATACTCGTCGAAAGCAGATACAGACTCGCGATCTCTTTGTTTTCGTACCCAAGGATTTTGGTCATGGAAATTGCATTCTCATTCTTTTCAATGATCAGCTTTGTCAGAAGATAAATCATAACAACTGCCAAAAGGATACACAGTACCTGGAAATATGTCATGTAAGAACCCATGGAATGATCCAGCTGATCTGCCATTTTTGTAATATCATGGATTGTAATGGTTGTTGCAATGTTATCCTCATCAATATCGGTAATTTTACTGTCGGATAAGAATCCGCTGAATTCATTTTCCTTCAGTTCAAATACTTTTCCGTAATTGTCAATCGACATAAAGAGCGCAAGACTTTGGGACTTGTCATAAAATCCCGCAACTTTAAACTTGTAAGATTTGTTTTCATACTTTCATCCAGCGATACGGTATCGCCAACGGTAAGTCCATACTTGTCAGCAAACGAAGTGGAAATATAAACTTCATTTTTCTTGAGCGAACTTAACTTTTTGATCTTTACATAGTTGCTGTTGTCCGCGATTCCATATACCGAGATCTCCTCATCAAGCACATCACTCTTTTTTACGAGTGAGGTCATGTCAAACTTCTCCGCATCTTTATTTTCTGTCGTAATCAGTTTATTATCGTCATCCTCATAGGATTTGAGCACATACTGGTATTTTGCAAACATCATGCCATCCGTATTGCTCTTGTAATAATCGAGCGTATCCGGCATACCGACCGCCATCGCAAGCATGATCATGATAAAGAAAATACCGACAAACAAGATCAGATAGTTTGCAACATTCTGGAACATGATACGCAGACGGAAACGGCTTAAAAAGCTCCATCTCGGCAGACGCATGGCTTTTTTGTTCTTTGCCTTTTTTAAATCATGACGTAAAAACTGCAGTGGTGTATGCTGCATCATGCGCACGATCACAATCAGGTTGACAACCAGCATCAGGATCACCGGAACCACCGTAGTCTTAAAGAATGCATCCGGATTCCAGATCGTGTAATACGTTGGCAGACTGTAACTGTTGTAATACATCGACACAACAATATTTTTAAACACCGTATAGCCGAGTATATTTCCGACAATCGCAGCCAGCAGTGTTACAATAACCGGCATGGACAGATAGTGCCGCACCAGCTCTCCCTTCGTGTAACCGGACGCGCGCAGCGTTCCGATCGCGGAGGACTCTTTTGCAATCGTATTGCTGATCGTCACGGCAAAGATAAATGCGATGATTACCACAAGGATATCCAGCAGCACACCGCCCATGGCTTTGTCCGATCCCATATCATCGGTTGCAAAATTGATCGCCGGATTTCCATATTTCGGTGTGTAATCTTCGAGCTCATTGTCCGCAACAACCACCTGTGTGAGCAATGCACGCATAAAATTATCAGAGCGTGTTTTTTCCCCGGCCTCATCCGCAGGCTCCGTTTCATATTTCCATGCATAAGTATAGTGAATACTCTTGTGCAGCCGGTCGAAACCGTCCTGTGTCACCATTGCCACATCAAATTTCAGTGCATCAAACATCAGATCTGTGGTCTTTTCATGTAAGGTGGAGTAATTGGCATACGCAAGCAGTCCCACAACTTTATAAGTCTCTCCGGAAACTGTGACGGTATCTCCCACCTTTATTCCGACATTGTCGGCGTGCATACGGTCAATGGCAATTTCATCCGCCTTCTGTGGGAAACTTCCCTGCAGCATACATGCCAGGTTGATATCCTTTGTCTTTGCAAATACGCGGATCGTTCCATCCTTTTTCCCGTCGTTATTATAATCTTCTTCCTCATTTCGGAAAAAGTTTTCATACAATGTTGTCTTTGTTGCCTTAAAATCCGCTTTTTCACCTGTCTCAATTGCCGAAAGCAAGGTGGCATCTGCCTGTTTTTTTAGCTCAAAATGACCGTCTTCCTGTTTGTATTTTGTCACGCCTTCGTTTGCCGAAGTAATCATACTCTCGTTTGCCACATACATACCGGACACAAAGCCGATCGTGAGCACAAGAAACAGGAATACAACCAGATATTTTTCCAATCCCCGATCAGTTCCTTCGGTATTCTCCTGATCAGGGGATTTTTGATTTTTTTCTTTTTCATAGCAGCCCCCTTACCATTCCAGATCTTCCGCGGATACCTTGTTTGTATTGATGTCGTTGTGGCGCACCGCACCGTCACGGAGCTTGATCACATGGTCTGCCATATTTTTGATCGCCTCGTTATGTGTAACCATAATGATGGTATTTCCGTATTTTTTGTTGACCTCCTCAATCAGCTTTAAGATCTCCTTGGAGGTATTGTAGTCAAGCGCTCCCGTCGGCTCATCGCAGAGCAGAATATCCGGATTTTTTACAATCGCACGGCCGATGGAAACACGCTGCTGCTGGCCTCCGGACAACTGGTTCGGCAGTTTGTAGCGGTGCTCGTAAAGTCCGAGCGTATGTAACAGATCATCAATATCAAGGGCGTTATCCGACAGATATGCCCCCACTTCAATATTTTCTTTTACATTTAAATTGGCGATCAGATTATACATCTGGAATACATAGCGAGATGTTTTCTGCGGTACTGTGTCAGTTTTTTCTCACTCATATCCTCTAACTTATCGCCGTTGATATTGATGTAACCGGAATCGGCGTTATCAATGCCTCCGATAATATTGAGCAGTGTGGATTTTCCGGAACCGGATGGTCCTAACAGCACACAGAACTCCCCCTTTGCAACGGAAAAATTCATGCCGCGGAGTACTTCCTGACGCGTCTGTCCGCTTCCGAATCCTTTCTTTAAATCTACAATTTCCAAAAACTTCTTTTCTTCTTCTGACATAGAAACTCCCTTTCTTTTTGGTTTAACTTTTCATACTAATATTAGTTTCATCTAACCCCTGGTTCTTTTTTTAGGTCTCCCGCAAAAAGCGAAAGACCCATGCTTCTTTTCTGAACCTTTTGTCCAAACGCGGACGATCTGTAATTCTTTTCCCGACCTTCCGTCAAAACATGCGGACAGCCTACGGTCTGACGAGTCCGTACCAGCCTGCCAGCAGATATTTTACACCTTTTTCCGCAAACCGCAGTGCTTCTTCCTCGTCATCAATGTGCGTTACCATAAATATAAACATATCGATCTGTGAATGGGACATCCAGTGTACAACGCTTTGTTCCACCATCGGCACATGGTAAGCTTTGCACATCGCTTCACAGATAAATGCATTGTGCTCATCCATCTGGTCGACCAACCGGTCCGGCATATGTTCCATGCTTGATCCCTGCGCTTTTGTCAGCACTAGAAGCACTTCATCCCGGTAGGTGTACAGTTCATGAACAACCTGTGCGACTGCTTCAAAATCGCTGCTGTCATCATGCTCTTTTGCTTTGCCGCTCTCCATCTCCCTGACTTCAAAAGAAAAATGCTCTCGCAGAATCTCATTGAGCCGATCCATAAAATTTCCCACTACTTCACAGAACAGATCGTCCTTGTCCTGAAAGAAAAAATACAGTGCTCCTGTGGTCACACCCGCCTTCTGGCAGATTCCGCGGAGAGACGCCCCCACAAACCCTTTTTCCATAAATTCTTTTTTGGCACATTGGATCAGGTGTATCTTCGTCTCGCTGTCATGTATTTTCTTTCCTGCCATGGTTCGCTCCCTGTAAATAAAAATGTAACATAACGTTGTTATGTTAGATAACACCGTTATGTTACATCATTCCCATGTCTATGTCAATAGAAAAACTTATGCATTTTTCTGTTTGTGTTTATCATAAGCTGCAAACATGCCGGCAAGCAGTGTTCCGGAAATAGAATGCCAGGTGCAGGAAACTGCGCAGATGATCGCAGACTCCGGTGTTGCGGAAAACTGTGCGGTCGTTGTGGCAAGGTTTGTTGCCAGTCCCGCATTCTGCATGCCAACTTCGATGGCAATGGTTCTCTTTTTGGCGGTATTCATGCCAACAAGTTTTCCTGCTCCATAACCAAGCAGATAACCAAGTCCATTGTGAAGAAAAACAGCTACAAAGATTACAGCTCCGGACTGGAAGAACTTCGCGCCCTGGGAAGATACCACACCACCAACAACACACGCCAGCCCCAGTACTGCCACACCCGGCATAATTTTCTGTAACTCACTGAACATTTTCTTTTTCCCAGCAGATAGTTTAAAAGGAAGCCCAGTGCTACCGGAAGAATAACCGTTTCCACAATGGAAACAAGCATTGGCAGTGCCTTGATGGAAATATTGGTTCCGCTTGCCAGAAGAGAAACCATAAGTGGTGTCATGATCGGGGAAAGAATCGTGGATACGGTTGTCATTCCTACGGAAAATGCCACATCTCCACCACAGAGATACGACATGATATTGGATGACACACCACCCGGACAACAACCTACCAGAATGAGTCCCAGTGCAATGCCGGCAGGAAGATGCAGCACTTTCGTCAGTGCGAATGCCAGAAACGGCATAATCAGATACTGTGCCAGTGCACCAACACAGATATCGAATGGTCTCTGTGCCAGAATCTTAAAATCCTGCGTTGTCAGTGTCAGACCCATACTGAACATAATAATACCGATGATGATTGACTGACTTGTAAACTTATTGGAAACCGGATCGGTAAATAACTGATGGTTTACCCATCCCATCATTCCCGGAACGATAAATGTTACTACCGCAATTGCAATTACCACAATTGATGTGTAGTCCGATAACCATTTGCTGAGTTTTTGTAGTGCTTTCATAAACTTTTCCTCCTTGGTCTGTTCACTGAAAAACGAATTCAGACATTAAAAAAGCCCCTTCCCAGATACTACTCTGGAAAGGGACGAATAAAATCCGCGTTACCACCCTGATTCCACAGAAAAACTCTGTGACACTTCACATACCAACATATGCTATCCCATAACGGAGGAAACCGGCGAAGTTTACTCACAGTTGTCTGCTTTCAGCCCGCTTCTTAGAGAGGATCATCCATATCCGGCTACTACCTGTTCGCACCACCCACAGGCTCTCTGAAAATAACGATAAGATACGATGCTGTTCTCATCAACGAATTTCGGTGAACAATATTTTCTTTTCGATGATTATTATATTCCCCTGTACAGATATGTCAAGGAAAATTTTTTCCACCAACGCTTTTCTGATTGACCTCTCCGTTTGCTCTTATGGGACATACATTACATCTTTTTCTCTATATGTCCCCACAACTTTCCATCAGTCTTTTTCAAAATGCTGATAATCCTTCGAATGTGTCCAATCACCGCCCCAGATAAATCCATATCTGGTAAAAAGCTTGTAACACAGATCATCGTGATCGATCTTGTGCGGAAAATCCCCACTCCGGTCAACATACGCTTTTGCATTTGCAGGCTCAATCGACAGCTTTCCGTTGACGGTTTTTACATAGGGGTTATAAAGTGTATTGATGTCGACTGCCATGCCCAGACCGTGTTTTGAGATTTTTGTCGTGTGGGAAATGAAACGGAAATTAAACGCAGAGGAATTGTTATCGCTCATGGATGCTCATCATCCGCATCGTATTCATCCACCAGCCGGACTTTTTCAATGGGATATTCTGCCTCATACAACTGCCTGAAAATGGCAAGGACATCCTCTGCAATGGCTTTATTTACCACAAGTTCTCCCTCTTTTGTCTGACCGTCAAACCCCATGTGGAGCACATGAAGATAGCGGAGATCTTCCCGCGGTACGGTACAATCTGCCTTGTATGATTTTCCCTGCATCTTCTCAAAAATATCGTCCGGAATCTTGGAAATATAGAACGCTTCCTCTGTGATACTTTTCCCGGTACGGTCCGCATTTTCAACACTTTGTTCTTTCTGCGTATGATCCGGTTCGTTCATGTTTTGTTTTTTCTCACTCAGTTCTGTCCCTGAAGTCCTGTGATCCTGTTCTTTTTCACTGTTCTCCTGATCCGCAACCTCAGACTTTTTGTGTTTGATTTTTCCGGATGCCGGAACAGACGGCTTCCGGTTACGACTGCGGCGGCTGCAAGTAACACGGCCGCAGTGATGATCATTCCTTTTTGTTTTTTCACCAGTTTCTCCTTACTGACACGTTTCCCTTTTCTGTAAACATAAAAATCATCCGCTTCAACATGATAACACCGCTAAGCCTACGCTATCGAAAAAAGTGTCATGTGAAAGCCCGAAGGCCGCATTTCTGCACGGATGAATTGTGTATATTTTAGCACTGATTTTTGGGATTTGCTATATTTTCATAACAAAAAATGCATTTTTTCTTTTAATGCACCCTCGAAAAATAATCCATCAGAATTCCCTTAATATGATTATACCTTCTGGCATAAGAATTCTCCACCCGTATAATCTCCATATTGTGTGCCTGACAGATGGCATTTTTCTTCCGGTCGCGCTCCTGCACCACCGCATCCTCAAAATGCTCTTTCCCGTCAAGTTCGATTGCCAGAACCGGCAGTTCCTTTTTTCCCTGTTTTTCGTACACAACAAAATCAAAGCGCCCCATATAAAACAGATCATCATATGTCATGTTGTCCTGAAACACCTGCGATATGGCAACTTCTTTGTGGATCACATACTTACTCTGGGAAAGCCAGATATTTTCGAGCGCATGCGTCAGGTTTTCGAGAAATGCATTTTCGGTAGCGGTAGAAAACGGCTGGATGCCAAGTGCACGGGAACTGATATGTTTTTCCGTGATCTCTGACTTCCCGTTGGTTTTGATGTACTGCGCAAGTTCATAAAGATCATCGTCTGCCTGTCCTGCATGCAGACGCTCCAGTTCTTTGCTGTCTGCAAGCAGAACAAGTTTGTCTTTCGCCCGTGAGGTTGCAACATTGATCAGTTCCTTATTGTTTTTCAGCCACTGATAGGTACCGACATTGGTGCGGTCGGACAGTGCCGTGGAAAAAGCACCACATCCTTTTCATCTCCCTGAAAAGCATGCACCGTTCCACAGACTAAATTTTCGAGGTGGTTTTCTTTGATCGCCTGCTCGATCAGTGCCCGCTGGTTTACAAACGGTGTGATCACCGCGATACTTTTGTCCGTGTTCTGCTTCGCGTATGCAATGACCTCGTCTGCTTCCGCCGGAGATGTATTTTTGATCCCGGCACGGTCACTTTTTACATCTACATAGACAAGTGGCTCCGGCTCTTTGCTTTTTGAACAGATCTGCAGTTTGGAATTGTAATATTTTTTATTGTTAAATCCAATAATTTCTCTGTTGCAGCGGTAATGGCTGCGCAAAAGCACTTCATCACTCACCGCATCACATGCCAGATACGTTTTGTAAATCGAATTCTTTCTGTAATCATATTCCTCTGCCACATGATACCGCCGTCGCAGCTTGCGGTTGATCAGTTCTCCGAGCAGAATAACCGGATTCAGCTGCTGCGGATCTCCCACAAGCATCAGTTTCTCTCCACGGATAATCGGGACAAGAGAGATCGCAACATTGCACTGGCTGGCCTCGTCCATAATGGTCATGTCAAACAGCGGCTCTGGTTCCCCAATCTTATGTGCCGATATGCAGGTAGTGATAATGATTGGAAAAACACGCTGCAGCTTTTTTACATTTTCGGATTTCTGCATGTATTTGTTGAATGCCCGCGCCTGTGTCTCTGGATTTTCTCCGGAATCTAAAATCTCCCGCAGTTCCTGATATTTGGGTTCTTCGAGTGTCTTGATATAACGCGCAGACGTATAAAATAAATACTGATAAAATTCTTCTTCGTTGCGGTCGAGAAGCTGCAGGGCATCCGAATCAGAAATTTCGCCAATCTGATGGATTCTCTGATCGAGCTTCTGCATCTGGTATCCCTGCAGATCCATCTGAAACGGGAGCAGGTTCATGGCATTTTTGATATGTTCCTGATATTCCATCAGATGCGAAAGTGTCTCTTTCCGCTCCTTTAAATCCAGAATTTCCTCATACTCTTTCAGTCTCGCAGAAAGACGTTTTGCACGGTCAACCCGGTCATCCTTGCGCTTATCGAGCGTGGACGTATATATTTTTACGGTCTGCACCTGATTTCGCAGGCGGTTGATGTAGCTGATCGCAGCTTTAACTTTGTCTATATTCCCAAGCCGCAGTACCGGAAACGGAATGGTCTGTGCATGGTACTCAAGATGTGTCAGTTTTTCAAACACATTGTCGATTGGAACGTTATTGTAGGACGCAAATAAAACGGTCGTATTGTTAAAAAACGCCGTTACTATCGTGTTGATGATCGTATTTGTTTTTCCCGTACCCGGTGGCCCCTGTATGTAGGCAAGCGGATATTTCATGGCGTTGTTGATTGCCAGCAGCTGATCCAGATTGATGTTCGTGAATTTGAGTCAGTGCAATTGGGATACGGCTTGGTGCGGCAGCGGCCCGTTCTAATAATTCCCCAAAGAAGGCTTTGATGGATAAGTAACCTGCTGCTTTTCAAACATATCAAGTATGGCTTTGTACTCGTCATGCAGATTCAGCACTACATCCATCCCAAGCCCCAGCACATACGGCATATCATCTACGACCGGCTTTTGCCCGCCATGACCGGTAATCGCATCTTTGATTTTTTCCAGATTGTTTTCAAAATCTTCCAGCAGTTCGTACTCGTCCGCATCCAAAAATTTACGCGCATTTTCCGTCTGTCCGTCAATACCAAACTGTGTGCAGACTGTGATATCTTCATCCGGCTGAAACACTCTGTTTTTCACATCAAGGTTCAGGTTCCGGTATGCCAGAACGTACAACCCCTTCGCCGTATGAATACTCAATACATTGAGTGCCAGTTTCTTAATTCTTAAATTGGTGCTCTTTTTCTTTTCGTGAGACAGGGAATACTGGAAATTTGACACGACCTCCTGAAACTGCTGATCGTTAAGTGCATACCGTCCGTTTTTCACACGATCCCCATCGATATAATGGATCAGATCATAATCGGTGATGTAAGGCGTCGTATCCATGCGGTTACACAGTTCCAGATAATTTAGTATTTTCAGATTTGCAGAGCTGGAAAAAATAGTTTTATAACGCTCCGGATGCATCTCGATATCTTCGATCAGCTGCCTGTTTTCCGGACAGTACGTTCCTTCAATGACTTCCGTGGACAGAATGGAATCCACAAAAATTTTGTCATATTCCCCCAGTGTATACATTCCAAGGTGCAGACCATCTACTTTGAGGGTACGTTTTGCCGGATCAAGATCACGGATTCCAATCCAGTATTTTGTAATCTGATCCGCTTTGTTCCGATATTCGATTTTCAGCCACTTTCCCTCATGAATCGCCCGGAAAATGTCCCTGCAAATCTGATTCATACTATGCTCCGTCCTGTTTTACATGATATCTCTATCATTCATTATGATGTTCGGACAGAACCTTTGTCAAGCAAATCCTCAATTCCCCTTGCTGCTCAAAGGATTACTTCTTGTTTCAAAAAACTGGTTGTTATCTATGCG
>ENA-OQCE01000844-OQCE01000844.1-human-gut-metagenome-genome-assembly--contig:-NODE-844-length-14303-cov-2.874647_pt1 | contig 14303 bp, 17 predicted proteins | sample MGYA00242495_ERZ504572 | MGnify/ENA primary metagenome ERZ504572 (study PRJEB26092, sample SAMD00036228) | human gut metagenome | host: Homo sapiens | study: EMG produced TPA metagenomics assembly of...
GAAAGCCCCTCTTTTGGAACCTTTCTTGTCTTTTTCATTCCAACTTCTCCAGAATATCCATCGCATTTAGTTTTTTGCGGAAATTACGCTTGTCCAGTTGAGTCTGGTAGATGGCTTCATACAGGTTCTGCAATTGCGGTAACGTGAATTTTTCGGGAAGCAGGTTGAATCCGACCGGACGGGTAGCGGCTTTTCTGCGCAGACGGGCTAATGTGTCGGTGATCATTTGGTTATGGTCGAAAATAAGTTGTGGAACTTCGCTGACCTTGGCCCAGACTGCATTATACTCTTCCAGTGTTTCGCTACTGAAATCGTTCATATTGACGAGTGAATAGTATGCTACGGAGATAACCCGCTCTCCGAGATCGCGGGTAATATCTCCGTAAGCACCTACCTGTTCCATAAAAAGATTATCAATGCCGGTACAGTCGGTAAGCACGCGTGAGGCGGCCTCCTCTATACTTTCTCCTGCTTTGATAAAACCGCCCATCAGAGACCATTGTCCCATCATGGTTCAAACTTACGTTTATAAAGTAATACATTAAGCTCTTTTTGATCGAATCCGAGTATAATACAATCTACTGCAACGTAAAATTTGGTTTCGTTCTGATAAAAAGCGGCTGTCATGATTTTTTTATGGAATTATGATTAATTTATTATGCGAGCTTGCGTGCGCCGTCGCTGATTACTACATTATATAACTTAGGTTCGTGGCCGAATTTAGCAGTGTAAGATTCGAATGCTTCTTTGATGAATGCATCGTATTTTTCTTCTTTCACCAAGTTGATTGTACAACCACCGAAACCGCCACCCATTACGCGTGAGCCGGTTACACCGCATTTCTTGGCAACATCGTTCAGGAAGTCCAATTCTTCGCAGCTGACTTCGTACAATTTGCTCATGCCGTGATGTGTTTCGTACATCTTCTTGCCTACGGTTTCGTAGTCGTCTTTTTCCAAAGCGTCGCAAACATCGAGTACGCGCTGTACTTCTTCGATCACATATTCGGCACGCATATAATCTTCAGCGCTGATGTCGCCTTTGACTTCGTTCAGCATATCCATTGTCGCATCGCGTAGGAATTCGACTTCCGGATGATTGCGACGGATTGCGGCGGCGGCGTTTTCGCAAGATTGGCGACGTTTGTTGTAAGCCGAAGATGCCAGTTCGTGCTTAACGACTGAATCCAGTAAAACCAATTTGTAACCGACCGGATGGAACGGGAAATATTTATATTCGAGTGAACGGCAATCCAGACGGATCAAACTGCCTTCTTTTCCGAATACAGAAGCGAACTGGTCCATAATACCGCAGTTTACGCCGCAATAGTTATGCTCTGTTGATTGACCGATCTTAGCTAATTCAAATTTGTCGATGTTCAGGGAGAACAAGTCGTTTAAAGCAAATGCATAGGTACTTTCCAATGCGGCGGAAGAGGACATGCCTGCACCCAGAGGTACATCGCCTGCAAACACGGTATCGAATCCCTGGATCTGTCCGCCACGTTTGATGGTTTCGCGGCAAACACCGAAAATATATCTTGCCCAGCTTGCTTTTGGAGCGTCTTCTTCGTTCAGACCAAATTCGGCGTAGTCGTTCAGGTCGACAGAGAAAGCACGAACTTTACCTGTGCCGTTTGGTTTGATTTCGGCAATCATGCCTTTGTCGATAGCCCCCGGAAATACGAAACCACCGTTATAATCGGTATGTTCGCCAATCAGGTTAATACGGCCCGGAGATGCATATACGCTACCTTTTGTTGAGAATAACTCCTGAAATTTATTTCTGATCTTTTGTTGCATGATATTAATTTTTTAGATGTGTTATAAATAAAGAAATTATCCGGCTTTATTGGTAACCGGATAATTTCATGAATTGGCATATTTATAGTGTTATTCTGATTTTTTTGACGGTTTGGAACCGATAGCTGCGTAGAATAAAATGTAAGCAGCACTGAAAAGCACAACCCAATAGCTGGTCATGTAGTCGGTCATATCGGCAACCCAACCCTGGATAGCAACCATTACGGCGCAACCGAACACCATTGTCATAAAGATACCGCTGGCAATGGCCGTGTATTTACCTAATCCTTCAACCGCCATGTTGAAGATACCACCCCACATTACACTGGTGCAGAGACCAACGAGGAGGAATGCCAGAATACCGACGGGAACTTCCTGCCAGATAACGCTTAATGAAGCCCAATCTATACCGGGAACTTCAACCGTACTCGTTTCAGGTGAAAACATTCCGAAGCTCACTAACAGCAAAGTGGCGCTTGCGACAGTCGTGATCATCGCGCGGCTGGAAATTTTGGCACCGATACTTGCTCCTACAAAACGTCCGATAAGCATCATCAGCCAGTAAACAGCTACGATAAGGCCGACGGTGCTGGCCGGTATGCCTTTAGATGTCAGATATTGTAGGATATAGGTAGGAGTTCCTACTTCTACACTCATATATAAGAAGATAGCCAGGGCGCCCAAAGCAAAATGACGATGGCTTAAAGCTCCTTTGATTAGACTTGTGTCGACCGGAGCCTGTTCGGGCTCTTCGATTTTAGTGAACATGATCACTACAAATGCGATGACAAAAATAGCCAAAGCGATCATCAGGGCAGGGGTGGCATCGGCAATATGTGCCTTTGCTGCATCACCGATAAGAGCTCCCATCAAGATGTAGCAAGCAACGGCTGCGGTACTGTTGAATACACCTCCGAGCTGAATCAGCTGGTTACCCTTGTTTCCGCCACCTCCCAACAAGTTAAGCATCGGGTTGACTACGCAGTTCAAAATACACATGGTGAAACCGCTGGTAAACGCTCCGATCAGATAAACCAAGAAAGCGCTTTCTTTGCCTACGTGACCGCTCAACCATTGGATTAAAATACCGATGATACCTATGCTAGGCCGATAAGAGCCGTTTTTTTGTAGCCATATTTGGCAATCAGCATACCTGCGGGGATTCCCATTACCAAATAGGCGATGAAGTTACCATAGTTTCCGATTTGGGCAAGGACATTGCTTGCTCCGAAGTCGTTCTTTACAATAATAGCCATTGGTGAACAAAGATTTGTCACGAATGCGATCATAGCAAAAAGTGCAATCATGATGATGATGGCACTCCATTGTTTTTTTTGTTGAGTCATTGATTGATGTTTTTTTTGTTATTATTAATTTGTTACTTGTTATTCGACAGAAAATTTATAAATTGTCTTGCTCTGGAACGTTTCACCCGGGCGTAGGACGGTGGACGGGTACTCCGGTTTGTTCGGGCTGTCGGGATAGTGCTGTGTTTCCAGACAAAGGGCGGCACGTGCCGGATAGCGTTGTCCGTTCTTGCCGACGAAATTGCCTGTCATCCAATTACCTGTGTATAATTGCACACCCGGTTGTGTCGTGTAGCATTCCATTACGATGCCGGTTTTGGGCGATGTGCAACGGGCGCAGAGTGACAGCTCGTTCTCTTCTTTTTTATTTAATATATATGTATGGTCATATCCTTTTCCGAAATTCAGTGCTTCGAAATCTTCATCGATACGTTCGCCCACTTCGTGTGGAGTACGGAAGTCCATCGGAGTTCCTTCTACTTTTTCTTTCGGACCATAAGGTATAGCCGTTTCGTCGGTCGGCAGATAGTAGTCTGCATTGATTGTCAGTTTATGATCATATACGGAAGGATCACCTTGGCCGGATAGGTTGAAGTAGGAGTGATTGGTCAGGTTCAAGACGGTCGGTTTGTTTGTTACCGCATGATACGTGATTATGACCTCATTGTCATCGGAAAGATGATAAGTCACTGTTGTATTCCAGTTTCCGGGGAAGCTTCTTCACCGTCGGCAGACGTGTATTTCAATTCCACCGTCTGGCCGTCGATCTTGTTTAGGTCCCAGACTACGGAATTGAAGCCTTTCAAACCACCATGCAGGCTGTTCGGCCCATTATTGATAGCCAATTTATCGTACACAATGCCATCCAATGTGAATTTTCCGCTCGCGATACGGTTGCCGTATCGTCCGCAGATAGCTCCGAAATAAGGTTCTTCGGAAACCAGGTATTCGTCTATAGAATTGTGTCCTGTTACTACATCGGTTAACTTTCCGGACCGATCCGGTACCATAAGCGATACAATCTTTGCACCGTAGTTGGTAATGGTAAGTTCTGCTCCTTTGTTATTTGTAAGGATGCATAGCATCGTCTCCTTGCCGTCTATTTGCTTGCTGAAATTAGCTACAGTTAAGCCAGACAGCGTGCTTTCGTTCTTCATGTAAATATAGTTTCAAAATTGTGTGTAAAATTACTCTCTTCTTTGTATTCATGCGCTACTTTGAAGATGTTTTATAGCATAAAACGGCTTTTTGTCTGCTAAAACGGACGATACGTCTTCTTTCAATCGGATTTATTAGTGTACATTTGTAACTAAATAATCTTTGTATTCACGGAAAAACACATACCTATGACAAAAAGTATGAAAAAAGCCATTGCCCTGTGTCTGTTTAGCATGGGTGTTGTCGGTTTAATGGCACAAAGTAATGAATTTAAGATAGATGTGCAGAAAACAGGTGCGCCTATCCAGTCGACCATGTACGGGATCTTTTTTGAAGATATCAATTACGGAGCCGATGGCGGCCTGTATGCCGAACTTGTCAAGAACCGTTCTTTCGAGTTTGAAAATCCGTTTGGGGGCTGGACGCTTCGGGAATGTCAGTGTGCAGACCCAGAAGCCTGTTTCGACCGTAATCCGCATTATGTCCGCCTTTCTTATGAAAAGGAGCTGACCGGAACCGGCCTTGACAATGAAGGCTTCAATGGGATCGGCATCAGGGAAGGGGAGAAGTACGACTTCTCTTTATATGCCCGCACTCGGTCCGGCGATGCGCCGGTCAAGCTGCGTATAAACCTAGTGGACAGCCGGAATGACCTGTACGAGCAAAAAGAGATCGAGGTGAGCGGCAAGGAATGGAAGAAATATACGGTTGTTCTGACGCCGGGAGCGACAGAAGCCCGTTCCCGTCTGCGTATCACGATGGTGACAAAAGGAATTGTCGATCTCGAACATATTTCATTGTTTCCACAAAAGACATTCAACAACCGTCCGAACGGCATGCGTGCTGATTTGGCACAGGCTTTGAAGGAACTGAAACCTGGTGTCTTCCGCTTTCCCGGCGGTTGCATTGTGGAGGGAACGAACAAGGCTACCCGCTACCAGTGGAAAAACACGGTCGGTCCGGTCGAGAACCGTCCGATCAATATCAATCGATGGAACTATACATTCTCGCACAAAAAGTTTCCGGATTATTATCAGTCCTGCGGCTTGGGCTTTTTCGAATATTTCCTATTGAGTGAAGATATTGGGGCTGAACCGCTTCCCGTGTTGAACTGCGGTCTTTCCTGCCAGTATGAAAACCAGGACCCGAACGAGAATTGTCCGGTGGATAAGCTACAACCTTATATAGACGACGCCCTCGACCTAATTGAGTTTGCTAACGGTTCGGCAACCAGCGAATGGGGAAAGATACGTGCCGATATGGGACATCCGGCTCCTTTTAACCTTAAACTTATTGCCATCGGCAACGAACAGTGGGGACCGCTTTATCCCGAACGTCTCGAACTGTTTGTCAAAGCGATTCGGGCTAAATATCCGGAGATAAAGATCATCGGTAGTTCCGGTCCGCAATCGGAAGGGGAGGATTTTGATTACCTCTGGCCGGAAATGAGGCGCTTGAAAGTGGATTTAGTGGACGAACATTTCTACCGCTCTCCTGAATGGTTCCTGAACGGAGCCAAACGCTATGATTCGTACGACCGCCAAGGACCGAAAGTGTTTGCCGGCGAATATGCCTGCCATTCTGTCAACCGCGAGAACAGTTTTCTGACCGCCTTGTGTGAAGCCGCTTTTATGACAGGTTTCGAGCGAAACGCGGATGTGGTGTGCTTATGCACGTATGCCCCGCTTTTTGCTCATGTGGATGCTTGGCAGTGGCGTCCGGATCTGATCTGGTTCGACAACCTTTCATTGGTAAAGACTCCTAACTATTATGTGCAGCAGCTATATGGTCATAATGCTGGTACGAACGTCGTTCCGCTGACCATGCAGGGCGAACCGGTCACCGGACAGTTGGATTTGTATGCCACTGCAGCGGTCGATAAGCATTCAGACGAGCTTATCATCAAAGTCGCCAATACCGGAATCCGTAACAAGCGGATTAAGTTGAACTTGAACGGTCTTTCGGCCGGTAAGCATAAAGGGACGCTTACGTTGCTCCATTCTTCCGACCTGGAAGCTAAAAACACGTTGTGTAATCCTTCGACAGTAGTCCCGCTCGTTTCTGATATTGAGGTGGAGGCTCCGCAGGGAGAAGTGAACTTGAGACCGCTTAGTTTCTCCGTCTATCGTATCAAATTATGAATAATAGTAGGTCCTGCCATTGATCGTTTTCGTGCAACCGGTATAGGAGCTTTCGGTGACAGGCCGGACCTGTATTTTGGAGTTTGTTTCGAACGCCGGAGACTTGCCAGGACTTGACCTTACTTCCTTTCCCAACAAAGGTCAAGGATGAACCATGCCTTGTAGTAGTCCTTGGCCTTATTGTACATTACCTTTTACTTGGTCTATTTTAGATGAAATTCCTGAATCGTTCCAAACTTTTTGTTATTTCAAATATTTATGGAAAAAATGTTCGATTTTGTCGAACGGGATTACTGACAGGTTGTCGTAAAGGTCGACATGGTTGGCACCGGGAGGATCAGCAACTCTTTGTTATCACCCGTTAGTTTCTTGAATGCGTCTTCGCTGAAATAACGGGAATGGGCTTTCTCGCCGTGTATCATGAATACGGCACTACGGATTTCGTCGCTGTAAGTGAGTAAAGGCATGTTGATGAACGAAAGAGCCGATGTCTTGTTCCATCCTCCGTTGGAGTTGAGTGACCGTTTGTGATAACCACGGTCGGTCTTATAATAGTTGTGATAGTCTTTTACAAACCAGGGGACATCGTCGGGGAGTGGATCGACCACTCCGCCGGTGAGCGCGTATGAGCCGTTCTTCGTGTCTATTGTACGTTGTTCGTTGAGTTGGCGGCGGAGTTCATGGCGCTGGTCGGCATTCATGGAGTCGAAATAGCCGTTTGCGTTTACCCGGCTCATGTCGTACATCGTGGAAGTGACTGTGGCCTTGATGCGGGTATCGATCGTGGCAGCGTTGAGTGCCATACCTCCCCATCCGCAAATACCGATGATGCCGATGCGTTCGGGATCGACGTCATCGTGTGTAGAGAGGAAATCCACAGCTGCGCAAAAGTCCTCGGTGTTGATGTCGGGAGAGGCTACATAGCGGGGTGTTCCACCACTCTCTCCAGTGTATGAAGGATCGAAAGCGATGGTCAGGAAACCGCGTTCTGCCATTGTTTGTGCGTAGAGGCCTGATGCTTGTTCCTTCACGGCCCCGAAAGGACCGGATATAGCGATAGCCGCCATTTTCCCGTTTATATTCTTTGGTGTATACATATCGGCTGCAAGCGTGATGCCGTAGCGGTTGCGAAATGTTACCTTACTGTGATTCACTTTATAGCTCTTCGGGAAAATCTTGTCCCATTCTTTTGTCAATTCTAAGTCTTCCATTTCTATATTCTTTTTATCAGTTTGAATTATATTCTCTTCAATTATCCTGTTTCCTGCCTCCATTGCCGTGACTCCAGCCATCAACAATGCTAATGCTATTATTTTTTTCATATCTTTTGTATTGATTTGGCCGATGCGCAACCAACAATGGTATTAGCCGGCACATTTTTGAATCTATTGCATTGATTTTTTTACAAAGGTCGGCATGTATTCTTTTTCTCTTTGTAGATAAATTACGGATATTATGCCCTAAATTACTGTTTTGCCGATATATACCAATCTGTTCGCGACAAAATCTCCCGGAGAGGGATGTTTGTTAGTTTGCTCTCGATCCAAGCTGTAAAATCGAAAGTTTTAAGGAGTTGTTTTTCGTATTTGTCTTGCCGGATACGCATTATATCCTTTTGGTATTGTGACCACAGCTTCTCTTGGTCTTTTTTATAGATGGGCAATGGATGGGCCATTAGGAAGCGGAATAGTAGTTTTTCGGTGATATACACTTGCTTCTCGTAACCGATCATTCGCTTGATGGAGCTTATTTCGTTCGCGAAAAAGCAATAGTTCCCTAGTTCTGCCTGGATAAGGAGATTGATGAGGCGGGCTGTTTTGTAGGACGGCAATGTGTGGAAGAATTTGCCGGAACCGAGTATGTTTTTCATGCTTTTACGGGCTTTCATCGGTTCTCCCAGGCAAAGATAAAGGATGGAAGAATAGAGGGATAGTTTTAGTTGGGTTTCCGGTCTGGTCATGGTTGCTTTCTTAGCAAAAAAATCGGTATAGGTCTCTGTAAGATGCACTGCTGCGTCAAATTGTCCGGTGTTGAGCAATCCCGAGAGTTCGTACAGGTAGTGGCGTCCTTGTACTTCCATCAGGAACTCTGTTGGGTAGTTGCCCGTGCTGATTTCTTTCAGTTTGGACAAAAAGAAAGGCATTTCCCGGTATAATCCGGCAACGTGCAGGCTGTTCAGTACTCCCTCTATGGCACTCAGGTAGTAGATCGGTGGGTTGAGGATTAGATGCCGGTTCGCTTCGAAAAGCGCGATCAGTTCCTGATAGAAGCGGATCGCCGATTTATAGTTTCCGGCATTCAGGTAGTAGGTCGCTTGGAACAACAGGTGAAGTTTGTGTGCCTCGAATCCCTGGTAGGAATGGTTGGCGATCAAGTTCAGTTCGCTTAAAACAAGATCGTTCAGGTTCTCTTTCTGTTTGTTCGAACGGGCATACCCTTTATAGGTAATGCGGTATTTCAGAATATCATATAGTTGCAGGTGGAGGTTCGTGTTGCGAGCATATTTCATTACGTCGTTAATCTGCATTTGTTTGCTTACCAGTTCTTTCTCGCTGATGCCTTCAAAACCGAGTGTGCTTAGATATTTCAATTCCGTACGGTAAATCAGAAGGAGGAGTGGATCGTTTTCGTATGTGACGGCCAGCTTCTTTGCTTTTTCCAATTCGGCAAGTGCATTGTCGAAAAGTTCCCGTTCGAAAAGAATGCCAGCCTTTGTGATATAATTGAAGATAGTCGTCTGTATGTCTTGTTTCTCCCTCAATTGGACGAGGCAATCCAACAATACCCGATAAAGATGCTTGGCTGCTATCTCAAAGCTTTTTTCGTTCACTTTGCCGCAAAACTTCTCATATATTTGTTCGGCGGAGAAGCCTTCGCATGCCAGGTCGTATAGAACCATATAATGTTTATCCCCGTTTTGCAGGTTGGTATAGAGTCTGATGTATCGTTTTTCCGCTTTGGAAAGCGACTTGATCAATAGCATGACCTGATTGAGTTTTGTGGCCTGTTTCATAAATTTATCTGTTTGTCTATAAGATATATTTTGTATATGTTATTTACAAAAATAAGATTTGGGTTTATCTTTTCCAAAGAATTATGTGGAAAAAAGAAACGATATACATATTATATTTGTAACGCTTCATTGCAAATGATTCATAATTTAATACGAAATAAAATATGGACACAACACAAATATCCAGACGACAAATCCTGGTGGTTGGGAGTTGCAATACCGATATGGTTATAAAAGCCGCTCATCTGCCTCGTCCGGGTGAAACGATTTTGGTGGAACATTCTTTATGAATCCCGGTGGAAAAGGGGCGAACCAAGCAGTGGCGATAGCGCGTTTGGGTGGTTCCGTCACTTTTATATGCAAGACCGGAAGTGATATATTCGGTCACCAGTCACAACAACTTTTCGAGGAGGAGGGAATCAATACCTCTTATGTCTTTTCAGATTCTGGGAATCCTTCCGGCGTAGCCCTGATCACGGTGGACGAAAAAGCGGAAAACTGCATTGTCGTCGCTTCGGGAGCGAATGCTAACCTTCTGCCGTCCGATCTAGCGAAGGCAGAGGAGGCTATTGAGTTGGCTGACTTGATCCTGATGCAGCTGGAGGTCCCGATGGAGACCGTGTGCTTTGTTGCGGATATCGCCTGGCAAAAGGGGAAGAAAGTGATTCTGAATCCGGCTCCGGCACATCCATTACCGGCCGATCTGCTCCATCATTTATATTTGATCACGCCGAACGAGACGGAAGCGGAGATGATTACCGGTGTGAAGATAACGGACGATATTTCAGCGGTGGAGGCTGCCCGTGTCCTTTCGGGAATGGGAGTGCAGCATGTTATTATTACGCTGGGATCAAAAGGGGCACTTATTTGTAGCGACGGAGAAGCCGAGATAGTTCCCGCTTTGAAAGTAGAAGCTGTCGACACGACTGCCGCCGGCGATGTATTTAATGGAGCCTGACTGTCGCTTTGTCCGAAGGGCGAAATTTGAAAGAATCCGTCCGGTTTGCCTGTAAGGCTTCGGCTATCTCGGTGACACGTGTAGGGGCGCAGTCGTCAGCTCCTTATCGGAACGAAGTGGATATATTCGATTAATCAAATCTTGTATAAATTCAATAACATGAAAAAAACGATTCTTTTTACCTGTTTGACCGCTTTGCTGGCGGCCTGTTCCGGAAAATCGGCTGTAACTGCTCCGGAAGAAACGACGGTGCAGCCTGTCAACCTGATATTGGATACGGATCTGGGACCGGATTATGATGATGTCGGTGCGATGGCTCTGATGCACGCGTTGGCTGATAGTGGGCAAGTGAACATTTTAGCGGCTGTTTCGTCTAATAAGGACGAGCATGTCGTACCCTGCATAGAAGTGCTGAACACCTATTTCAACCGACCGGACATTCCTGTCGGTGCCCCGAAAAGCGAGGGTGGCGTTTCGCTGACCACCTGGCATAAGACTAAATGGACGGAAGAGCTTCCGGCGCGTTATCCACATAAAACGGCAAAAACCTCGGATGCTTCGGATGCGGTGAAGTCTATCGCCGGATTTGAGTACGCAGCCGGATAGCAGCGTTGTGGTTTGTACGATCGGTTTTTTCACCAACCTGAAGGACCTATTGCTTTCCGGTGGTGACGAATATAGTCCGCTTTCCGGCTGTGATTTAGTCGCGAAGAAGGTGAAACGGGTGGTTTCGATGGCAGGTTTGTTTCCCGAAGGGAAGGAATTTAATGTCTATTGTGATACCCCAGCATCCCGTGTGGTGGCAGAGCGATGGCCTACGGAAATCATATTTAGTGGTTTTGAAATCGGAAATATGATTTTTACCGGGAAGAAGCTGGTCCAGATGGATGTGGAAGACAGTCCTGTGAAAGATGCCTATTCGCTCTGTTTTGTCCGAAGGCGATCCAAATGGCCGGATGAGTTGGGATCTTACGGCTGTGCTGGTGGCAGTCAAAGGGTATGAACCTTATTATAATGTGGAGCGCGGAGTTCCGTGTCGTGAATGATGAAGGAGCCAATAGCTGGACACCGGATGGGAAAGGTAAGGACCTTCGTCTGATCGAGAAAGTGCCGGCGGTGGAGATGGCGGTTCTTATTGAAAATTATATGATGCATCAACCTGTTTCAAAGTAAGGAAGTTATGTTTATAGTACAAGATTATTCGTTGGCGATCCTATTTTGTGTTGTCACAATGCTTTGTTGGGGATCGTGGGGAAATACACAGAAGCTGGCCTCGAAGACTTGGCGGTATGAGTTCTTTTATTGGGATTATGTGATTGGAGTGTTGCTCTTTTCCGTTTTTTCCGCTTTTACGTTGGGCAGCTTTGGCTCTGAGGGGCAGGGGTTTCTGCTTAATTTGCCACAAGCTGATATGAGATCGTTAGGGAGCGCTTTCCTGGGGGGGCATTATTTTTTAATGCAGCCAATATCCTATTATCGGCAGCTATTGCAATTTGCGGCCTGTCGGTAGCTTTTCCGGTCGGAATCGGGCTGGCGTTGGTATTAGGCGTATTAGTCAATTATTTCGGAGCGGCTAAAGGAGAACCTTTGTATATCTTTATTGGCGTAGCTCTGATCGCAGTTGCTATCCTGCTGAACGGTCTGGCCTATAAGAAAGCATTGGTCGGTTCGAAAAAAGTGTCGGGAAAAGGTCTTTTTATTTCTGTCGCAGCAGGCGTGATCATGGCTTTCTTCTACCGTTTTGTTGCGGCTTCGATGGATCTGGATAATTTTGCAGAGCCCGCATTGGGCAAGCTGACACCTTATACCGCTGTGTTTATCTTCTCTTTAGGCGTGTTTGTTAGTAATTTCCTGTTTAATACGATCGCTATGAAACGTCCGGTGGAAGGTGAACCAGTTTCTATCTCCGGTTATTTCAAGGGGAATACCAAGACACACTTGGTGGTATATTAGGAGGCGTTATCTGGTGTATCGGGCAGTCTTTTAGTATGATCGCTTCTGAAAAGGCCGGAGCTGCCATTTCGTACGGTTTGGGGCAGGGGGCGACGCTTGTATCCGCACTTTGGGGGATTCTGATATGGCATGAATTCAGAAGAGCTCCACGTTCTTCGGATTTTCTGAATGCCGGAATGTTCGTCCTGTTTGTGATTGGCCTGGGCTTCCTTATTTATGCAGGGGCGTGAGTCAGAGTCTAAAACAAGAACGGTTCCGGGGAAGTTGCAATAATTTTGGTGCGTTTTATCTCAGCTATAAGTTATTTATCGCGAAAAAGCCTTACATTTGTCTTAGTTTCTTGTTTATTGGATATGTACAAAACTAAAAAGCAGGCTTTATGAAAGAGGATAATGATATTTTCAAGAAGTTCCGGGACTCTTTTAGTAAGATTGACGGACATTTCCATATATTAGAACAGCGTGTACCCGTAGAACGGCAGATGGAATATTTTAAATACTCGGAAAAGATCAGGAAAGATCAGGATAAGCCGGATATCTCGAAAATGGATTTTTCGGTTTTCGAGGATAGTCTGGATGATCCCGAATCGACTGTGGAACATAAGAAGTATGTATTGTCTATACTCGCTACCTCACGACAGGTAAAAGCATACAGGATATTGGAAGAATATGCCAGGCTCCGGATCCGGATGTGGCAGACTGGGCATATATGGCTTTGATGGAAAGCCGTATCGCTCTGGAATCCGAACTGTCGGACGAGAAGCAGATTTATATCTCTACCGGTTTGGGAGGAAAAGGGGAGAAGTTGCGTTTTTATGTGCTGATCCTGGCGAATGAGCTGAAACCGTTCTTGGAGTATCAGAAGAAAGTGATTGAACGTGAATTCCCCTATTCCTTGGAAAAGGCGGGTTGCGAAATCGAGCGGTTGACAATAGGTGAAAAATATATGGAGCTGGTTTTCCTGATCCCTGTCCGGGCAGATATCAAGCAGGCGCTGGACAAGGTGATCAACGAATGTAACCAGTATGGAAACTTTCTTTCGCAGGTCTTCACGATCACGAATGTGAAGGAGTTGTCGGCCGAGGAAGTGGAAGAGATTATAAAAAAGAATGGAGGAAACAGTCAAGCAAGCCATTAAATATGGTATAGTGGGAGTGAGTAATACGGTGATAACCGCCGTTGTCATCTGGATCATGATGAAGTTGTTCGGATGTTCGGATGTTGTTTCGAATATGGTCGGTTATGTAGCAGGCGTATTGAATAGTTTTATATGGAATAAGCAATGGACATTCCGAAGTTCGGCTGGATGGATCGGCAGTGCCGTCCGTTTCGGTGTCGTGTTCGGAGTGTGTTATCTGTTGCAATTGGGGCTTTTAGTGTATGTCCTGAATCCATACCTGTCGATCGACCCATATTATAACCAATTGATAGCAATGGCTTTTTACACGGTGATTAATTTTATCATGAATAAGTTTTATACGTTTAAAGCTTAAATGCAGATGAAGAAACTTGCGGTCATAGTCCCTTGTTATAACGAGGAGTTGGTCATTGCCGAATCATACCGGCGTACACGGGAGGCGTTGCATAAGCTCCCTGTTTTAACGGAAATTATCTATATCAACGACGGCAGTAGAGACCGGACGCGTCTGATGCTGGACGAGATCGCGGCTTCCGATCCGCAGGTGAAGGTGATCCATTTCTCCCGTAACTTCGGACATCAGCCGGCTGTCACGGCAGGTATCAACAATTGCGATGCCGACTTGGCTGTCATTCTGGATGCCGATATGCAGGACCCTCCCGAACTTATCCCATCCATTCTCGAATTGCAGGAAAAGGAGCAGGCGAACGTGGTTTATTGCGTCCGCAAGTCCCGCGAAGGGAAGGGCTTTTCAAGAAAGTGACGGCGAAGGCTTTTTACCGTATGCTGAACTACATGAGTGATGTGAATTTCCCGTTAGATACAGGCGATTTC
>ENA-OQCE01000845-OQCE01000845.1-human-gut-metagenome-genome-assembly--contig:-NODE-845-length-14285-cov-2.598743_pt1 | contig 14285 bp, 20 predicted proteins | sample MGYA00242495_ERZ504572 | MGnify/ENA primary metagenome ERZ504572 (study PRJEB26092, sample SAMD00036228) | human gut metagenome | host: Homo sapiens | study: EMG produced TPA metagenomics assembly of...
TGCCTTTTTCGGCGATTCTGATGGCTTTTCTTCCTTCTGTTCTGTCTGCTTTCCCATTACCCGCATCTCCTCATTATTATTCTCTGACCAGTTTTTCCGATTTCTGATATGTCTTTGCAAAGCACTGAACATCTGGATATCCTGCCTGTTTTACAGTCTGTTCCATATCCGTGCGGATACGTTTTTCCTGTTTCTCTGCCTGTTCAATTTTGCCCTCTAAGGATTTCCGTGCTTTTCCTTTGAAAAATCCAGTTGTTTCGGAAAGCTGTTTCTTCAACGAGGAAATCTCCTGCTGTGTGGACTTCATCGCCTGTGACTGCTTCTGAAGTTTCTCCATCAGCTTCCGCATATCATTCCATTCCTGCAAATCAATCTTTGGTACGGGCTTCGGCGGCAGCTTAAATTTGAAAATCATTTCCTGTAAGAAATCTTTCGCACCTCGGATAATCTGCTGAAACATATCCGGCAGCCATCCATGTGTCCTTATCGATTGCAGTGTTTTGTCTGTAATTTTCTCCCGCTTGACAGTTAAAATATCTTCTTCGGGAACGCCCTCAACCAATGCCACATCAACTGTCCGATTCCATTCCTGCCTTACCGCATTGTCTGCCCGTATCTCTGCTTCTTTCGGATTGTTCTTCCCAATTTTCTTTGTTGCCAGATACACACCGCCCTGCTGAAATACAGACAGCTTTTCGGATTCTTCTTTCACATGACTGTTGATGATTTCCATGAACATCTCTTTGACTTCTCTGGTAAAGACATCGCTCTTAAACCATTCATCTTTCTTGGTAAAAATATGGCTCTCGTAAACTTCCCCTTTGGAATAATGCTGCATCCTGCCCGAAGATTTCCCTGCTCGTCTAAAATCTCTTTTTTCGGGCGTCTATGCTTCCCCTGTTCGTCATAAAACATATTTCGGGTGGCAATCTTCACTTCGGGCTGTTCCAACATTTTCCGTTCGCTGAATACCAGGTGAATATGATAATTCGTCTTTGTCTTGTTGTGATGAAGGGCTGCGCTGCACTCTACACCATATCTTTTATGAAAAGTCTCTGTAAAAAGTCTTACCACATCACCTGCCCTGTACTGAACAAAACTTTCGGGAAGTGCTATGATGAACTCACGCCCTTCGATACATTTCCCTGCCGATACGCTCGCCTTAAAATCCAACTGATTTTCTCTTGCAAGATTTTTCCAAAATTCAGGTGTTGCCCCTTCTGTCTGGTAAGTCGCATAGAGATATTCCTGACGTTTCGGATTGGAAATATAATCAATCCTTCCTGCCACATCGAACAGCTTACTTTGTCTGATAAATGAATGTCTGCCTATAAGCATCCTCCTTCCTCGCTCTCGCCGGCATTGCTGTGAGTAGGTGCATAGGCACCTGTTTACGAACCTATCCGCCTATCGGCGGTTTGCTCCCGGCAGCGAAATACACAGAGCATAAAACTTTAGTTTTGTGCGATGGGTGTATTTCGCTCTCAATCGCCGAGGGCTGTTTTTGTATTACATAATCTGATTATTGCTCAGACTTGCGATTCCATTTATGGGCGTATCCGCCCTTTTGATCTGCCCGTATCCGGGCTACTTTAACATCTCTAACACTCCCTTCTGCTAAAAAATAAAATAATTTCAAAAATCACACGTATAAGCGTATAAACGTATCTTCCATACTTTTCAGAAACCTGTAATCCATTGATTTTCCTAAAGATATACGCTTATACGCTTCTTTGGAAAATTCTTTTTTATCTGTATCTCATCTGTATCAGCGGTAGCTATCTATGCGTATCTGTGTATGGATTCCCTGAAATCCTCTGGCATTTTTTCCATTGTCTGAGGGAATATTCGTAGAATAATGAATGTGATACTTCTTTTCATTTTCTTTTAAGTACCCCGAAAAACTTTTTGCACTCATAGGCTTTTCCGTATTATCTTCACACCAGCGGCAGTATGCCTGGTAAAGATTCTTGGAAGTCGCTGTTGTGTTTTCTTCCAGCCGGATATACCCGGATGACTGCATAAAAGCGATAATGTTATTCCCAGATTCCATAGCTTCGTGCAGATTCTTCTTTGCACGTTCGCTGATAGTAAAGCGGTATTTATTTTTCAGTAATCGCTTCAATCCCTCCAGACACCAGAGAAAAATATCGTCTGCTTCTCTTTGCAATTTCTCGATTAAATAGGATCATCTACTCTGTCCGGCGGCACATCTTTCACCGTAAGGATAATCTGTCTGCGGTAAAATCCATAGGAACGGTCATGCAAGGCACTGAGACTTCCGTTTCCGAAGCAGAGGAACCTGACATATAAATTCCCCTGTACGCTCTGCTTTGACTTCCGTTCCAAATCCATCTTATCCTCCAGCGTGACAATAGTTTTAATATAGTTGGTGTCTTTCAATGCTTCCAGTTTCATATCATCATCCACCATCAAAAGCCTGTATTCCAAATCTGCCCTTGCAAAACGGTTATGCTCTACCTTTTGAATATTGCTTACATTCATATTCGTTCCGAGAATTTTTCTCATCACCAGACCAATACGGGATTTTCCCTCCCCGCCTTTTCCTAAGATAATCAATAACTTCTGTGCCTTGTTGGATGAGATTAAGCAATATCCCATATATTCCTGCAAGGTTGGAATATCATCTTCCTCCAACAGTTGCGAAAGAAATTTTAACCACCGTTCTGCCTTTGCTTCTTTCATTTCATAATTTACAGGCAAGCGGTTCAGGCAAAACTCCTTATTTTCTGTAAAATTTCCATTCAAAAAATAAGTTCCATTATTCACATGGATGCGATCCATCTGCACTGGAAGTTCCTCCGAATAGGCTTCCAGTTTTAGAACCTCCGAAAGCTGTTTTACTTTCTTGGAAATCCCTTTCGTAAGAACCGGCTTTACCATTCTGTAAATTTCTTTTTCCACTTCGCCGTCCGGCAACATTCCGTCATAGCTGAAAAAGATACCGTTGATACACTTCAATGGCATTCTTTGCAGGAAATTTTCACAAAATGATACTTCATCAATCTGCCCATCCTCAAACCATTCCTGAGAGTACGGCTTAGAGTTCAGTTCCCTCTGATCCAATGCTTCTTCCAGTCTGTTCCTTGTTGTTTCGTCTATATTCTTCCATTCGTTCTTCAATTCTTTTCACATCCTTTCCACTATCCAATAAAAATTCAATTCTGTCCTGTAACTCTCCAAACACCAGTAAATCCAGATAGTAATTTATCTTTTCTGTCTGCTGACAGGCTTCTATAAATTCTGCTTTCCACTCTTCCTCTGGTGTTTTTGGTGCATATCTTATTTTCCATTCTTCCAGCAAATGAAGATAATCCGATAAAATGCGGATACTTTCCCGTTCCCATTCTTCAAATTTCTTTTCGGTCTGGTACAATGTTCTTTTCGGTTTTTCTTTTTTCTTACTGGCATTCCTTTTCTTTGCGTTATCTGTAAAAACAGGTATCTGAAAATCTTCTGCCAGTTTCTTTGCTGCTTCCAATGGTGCAAGATGAAAGAAATCTGCCACAAACGTGATCACATCCCCTTTCGCACCACAGGCAAAGCAGCAAAAGCCTTTGTCTACTTTCATACTGGGATGCCTATCATCGTGAAAGGGGCAACAGACCATCCCATTTTTATTTACTTTTAATCCGTACTGTTTGGCAGCCTGCCTTGCAGTTACGTTTTCTTTTACTACTTGAAAAATATTCAATTCGACTCCTTTAAAATTTTCGTTGTATTCTCTCAGAGCCTTTGATATACTGAATTTGCGAGATAGAGTTATCATAAGCTCTGAGAAGTTGTCCTTGTGTTACGCAAGGGCTTTTTCTTTTCCCTGCTTTTTTGCCTCTCCATTGAAATATCCAGTTTCCTCCCATACTTTACGATCAGAACAGTAATAACTGAATTCATTGGAATCGCCCATCTTCATTGCCACTCCAAATTTCAAAATTCCCTGCTGTATTCCGATACGAACGTAATGAGCATCTTTTCCGATTGCTTTTGCAATTTCCGTAATCGGCACATTTCTTCCCGTAAATGGCGGCAATTCTACATATAATCTTTTATCCATTTTCCATATCCTCCTTTACAATCTGACTAAGTTCTTGATCTAAAGCTGTAGCAATTTTATATGCTACATGCGGTGTACAGCCCTTTCCTGATATAATGCAGGAAATCGTCTGCCTTGACACTCCACTTAATTCAGCCAATTTCTTAATTGTTAATCCTCTTTCTCCCATCAAAATCTGCATTTTAAATACGTTTATCTTCATTTTATTTCTCCTTTCTTTTTCAATATGCACTTTTAATGCGCATTTTTTTATTATATGCACTTATTCTGCACATGTCAATACTATTTTATATAAATATGTACTTGTAATTCGTATTTTTCTATGATATGATAAGCGTGAGGTGAATAATGATGAGTAATGAGAAGTTACATAACAATCAAATCGGACTTAGAATCCGTACTGCTCGAAAAGAAAAAGGTATCAACCAAACAGAGCTTGCAAATTTGTTGGGGAAATCGCTTCGCACAATCCAAAAATATGAAAGCGGAGAAATCGAAGTTTCCATTGCTATGCTCAATGAAATAGCAAAAGTTTTAGACTGCGAATCCACATATCTTATAGGGTATGATGCTGAGAGAAAACCTTTAGAAAATCTTTCTGATATTATGAATTTCTTATTTCAGTTAGATAAGATAAAGGAACTTGGCTTCAATATCGAAGTCAAACGTCCACCACATTACGATGGCTGGGAATGTGCTATTACTTTTAATGGCAAAGATGTTTCTACGGAGTTAAATCAGGATCTCTGTCTATTCTTGGAAGAATTTGAGGATAAACGAAATGAAGTCAAGGACTATCAGACAAGTCTTGAATCTTATCAGAAGTGGCAGGATAAAACACTTGCTTATTACGCAAATGAAAAACTGACCGAAAAAGAAACAGAAGAAATTTCAAACGAAGAACGAATCCAGAGATTTCAAAAAATTATGAACGAGCGGTACGGTAAGAAAGAGTCCTAATTTTTAAGGAGGATTTTTAGAATATGAAATTACCGAACGGCTACGGAAGTGTAGTAAAACTATCTGGAAAAAGAAGAAAACCTTGGATGGTTCGTAAAACCACAGGCTATCGTATTGATCCAGTCAAAGAAAAAAAAGTAAATGAATATATCATCATTGGATATGCCGCCACAAAAACAGAGGGATTACAAATGCTGGCAGATTATAATCGGAATCCTTATGATACGAAGGCAGCCAAAATGACTTTTGATGAAGTGTATGAGGCATGGTCTAAGAAAAAATTTCCTACGGTATCCGAAAGCAATATCAAAGGATACAAGGCATCTTACAAAACATGTGGCATTCTTTACAACCGAGTTTTCAAGGATTTAAAACTGGCAGACTTACAACAGGTTATTGACACCTGTGGAAAGAATTTTCCCACATTGAAGAAAATCAAAATCCTGTTCAACCAGTTATATGAATTTGCATTGAAGAATGACATCTGCAACAAAGATTATTCTACTTTTGTTGAAATCGCCCAGTACAAAGACCGCAATCCAAACAAGCATACACGTACAAAATTCACGAAAGAAGAAGTCGCAAAAGTCTGGACAATGAAAGAGGATAAATACTATCAGATTATCCTCATGCTGCTCTATAATGGCACACGTATCTCTGAATTTCTTGATTTGAAGAAAGAAAATGTGCATTTGGAAGAACAGTATTTTGATGTAATTGACAGTAAAACAGAAAACGGAATCCGAAAAGTTCCGATTGCTGATAAGCTCCTGCCTTACTATAAAGACTGGTATAATTCTTGTCCTGATTGCGAATATCTTCTTCATACAGAGGATGGCAAAAGATTTCTTTATCGCAATTACTATGACAGCTATTGGACTCCTCTTGTGGAACAGATTGGAATTGACCGTACACCACATTGTACCCGGCATACCTGTATTTCCATGTTATCGGAAGCTGGTGTTCAGGATACAACAATCAAGAAAATTGTGGGGCACTCCGGTGCTATGACTTTGACAGAAAAAGTTTATACTCACTTAGATATGCAGGTTCTTGTAGACGCAATCAACAAAACCTTAGAAAATGAGGATAGCATAACTTCCGATATAAAATCCGCATAATAAAAAAGGACACTCTCCAGTGTCTAGCACCGAAAAGTGTCCTATATTTTTTAGATATTTTTGTTGCAAACGTGTTGCAAATGCGTTGCGAACCGAGTAAATTCCACCGCTTTTCACCACATCTGACAACTCCACAAACCCTTGTAAAACAAAGATTTGAACGTAAATCCAAGTTCCGAAGATTATCTCTTTGAGAACTGAGGAGCTCTACGAGCTGCTTTGAGACCGTATTTCTTACGCTCTTTCATACGTGGATCACGTGTTAAGAATCCAGCAGACTTAAGAACCGGTCTGTACTCTGAATCTACCTGAAGGAGTGCACGAGCGATTCCGTGACGGATTGCTCCGGCCTGTCCTGTGTATCCACCACCACGAACGTTAACTAAAACGTCGAACTTGTCAACTGTCTCAGTTGCAACTAATGGCTGGCGAACAACTACCTTTAATGTCTCAAGACCAAGGTACTCATCGATATCTCTTTTATTGATTGTAATCTTTCCTGTTCCAGGTACTAAATATACTCTAGCAACAGATGATTTTCTTCTTCCTGTTCCGTAATACTTTGTATTAGCCAATGTTGTTTACCTCCTCTGATTAGAATGTTAAAGCTTCTGGCTTCTGAGCTGCATGCTTGTGATCTGGTCCTGCGTATACAAATAACTTTGTGTACATCTGACGTCCTAAAGGTCCCTTTGGAAGCATTCCCTTAACAGCGAACTCGATGACACGCTCCGGATGCTTGTTGAGCATTTCCTTAAGAGTTGTCTCCTTGATTCCTCCAACGTATCCAGAATGACGGTAGTATACCTTCTGATCTAACTTCTTACCAGTTACTTTGATCTTCTCAGCGTTCACAACGATTACATAATCACCGGTATCAATGTGTGGTGTGAAGATTGGTTTATTCTTTCCTCTTAATACTTTAGCAACTTCTGATGCTAACGTCCTAATGTCTTGCCTTCAGCGTCTACTACATACCACTTTCTGTCGATGGTAGCAGGACTTGCCATAAATGTTTTCATGGGTTTTCCTCCTTGATAGATATTCAAATCAATAAAATGCGAACAGTTTCAAGCCTCGTATGTCCGGACGCTGCTCTTTCCTGCTCTGCTTTTCTATATAGTTTAAATGCTCGCCGGGGCTTTTGGCTCACATTTACATACTATCACAGACTTATATATTATATTACCCGGGTCTTTTGTTGTCAAGCAGATTTCTCGTGTAAATCCCCATTTTTCCACCTTTATCCACAGGTTCTGTAAAAAATGCCATCTATATCCACAATCAAAATCTATTTTTTGACATATTCAACAAATCAACACAAAAATGATCCTATTCCGTGGTTTATTCGTACTCCAATCCGATCATTGTCAGTCCGTGTGCAGGAGCCGTCGGTCCTGCCACACTCCGGTCACAGGCATCTAAAATCGTCTGCATCTCCTGTGGGGCAAACTCTCCCGCTCCCACCTTTATCAGTGTTCCTGCAATGATCCGCACCATATTATACAAGAACCCATTTCCCGTCACCCGGATCGTGATAATATCCGCTTCTTTCGTGACCGTACATGCATAGATCGTCCGTACGCTGGTTTTCGACTGTGCATTGACCGCACAGAAACTTTTAAAATCATGCTCGCCAACCAGATAATCCGCGGCCTCCTTCATTTTCTCCACATCCAGCGAATAATGATAAAAATATGTATCCAGCCGCCTGGTCGGCATGCGGAACCGCCGGTTTAGTATCCGGTACTCATAGGTCTTTCGGCTTCTGGAAAAACGTGGATGAAAGGTATCCGGCACTTCGCAGGAATCCTGCACCACGATATCTTCCGGCAGCCTCTGGTTTAATGCGTAGCTGATCTTCTCCGCCGGCATACGGGTATCCGTATCAAAAATACAGACGTTTCCCAGAGAATGTACCCCCGCGTCCGTGCGGCTTGCGCCGGTCACGCGGATGTCTTCCCCAAGAAGCGCCTGCAATGCTTCATTTAATTTCTGTTCAATGGTCACACCGTTGGCTGAATCTGCCAGCCGCTATAGTTGGTTCCGTCATATGCGACGACCATTTTTACTCTCATATTTCTTAATCCTGTTCTGTCAAATTTCCTGTTTTCAGATGATTTATATGCTGCTGCCGGCGGTCACCGTCCTGCTACTGTGGCCAGCGCAACAGCACTCGTGCAACAATCACAAGCACAAGAAATGCAATCAATATCACATAGGCTTTGCGGTCTGTTCCCTGATAGCGCAGCGGTTTCATCTTTGTTCGTCCCTCTCCGCCACTGTAGCAGCGGGCTTCCATGGCCATGGCAAGATCGTCCGCGCGACGGAACGCCGATACAAATAACGGAATCAGAAGCGGCACCATGCTTTTGGCTTTCTGGATCAGATTGCCGTCCTCAAAATCGGCACCACGCGCCATCTGTGCCTTCATGATCTTGTCCGTCTCCTCGATGAGAATCGGAATAAACCGCAGGGCAATGGACATCATCATCGCAATCGCATGCACCGGTATGTGAATCCGGTTCAGCGGAGACAATGCTTTTTCAAGTCCATCGGTCAGCTGGTTTGGCGTCGTGGTCAGTGTCATGAGAGACGTTCCAATGATCAGATAGATCAGCCGGATCGTCATAAGCACCGCATTCATAATACCTGTACTGGTCAGATGAAACGGTCCCCAGTGCCAGTACTCCGTACCGGTCGGTGTAAAGACCAGATTAAACACTGCCGTAATCAAAAGCAGCACCACAATGGCTTTTAACCCTTTTACGATATACGAAAACGGTACTTTTGAAATTTTGATCATAAAAATAAGCATACCGGTTATGATCGCAAATCCCAAAATGCCCCGGAACGTAAACACGCAATAATATATATCATTGTCGCAAATAATTTTACACGCGGGTCCAGTTTGTGTACGACAGAATCTGCCGGATAATACTGGCCCAGAGTAATATCTCTTAACATAAATTTCTCCTGTGCTCTGCAAACACTAAATGACGTTTTTCTCCCGAAGTGCCGACAGAATTGTCTGTGCTGCTTCTCTTGCCGTGGTTGCCTGTGTGTCCACAGGAAGTCCCCGTTCCGCAAGTTCGTGTACCAGATACGTCACCTGCGGTGCAGCAAGTCCTACCGCCTCAAGCTCCTTATAATGCGCAAACACCTGCTTCGGCAAAGCATCAAACATCACGGCACCGTGATTCATCACAATGATGCGGTCCACATATTCCGCCACATCTTCCATACTGTGTGATACCAGAAGAATCGTGATTCCAAGTTCCCTGTGCATCTTAGAAACCAGTCCAAGGATTTCATCGCGCCCTGCCGGATCAAGTCCCGCCGTCGGCTCGTCCAGAATCAGCACATCCGGTTTCATTGCCAGTACTCCGGCGATTGCCACACGGCGCTTCTGTCCGCCGGACAGATCAAACGGCGGCTGATAAAATAACTCTTCCGGAAACCCGACGTTGCGCAGCGCTTCAAACGCCCGCAGTTCTACATCCCTGCGATCCAGTCCCTGATTCTTCGGTCCAAAACAGACATCCTCAAAACAGGTGGTCTCAAACAGCTGATGATCCGGATACTGGAAAACCAACCCCACTTTGCTCCGCAGGGCTTTCATATCATACCCTTCATCATAGATGTCCTGCCCATCCACATAGATGCTTCCCGATGATGCCCGCAGCAGTCCGTTCAGCAGCTGAGTCAGAGTCGATTTTCCCGATCCCGTATGACCGATAATTCCGATAAATTCGCCCTGATGAATCTGCAGATTGACATCCTTTAATGCCTGAATCTCATAAGCAGTACCGTCGCTGTATGTGTAATTGATCTTGTCTAAAATGATTTCTGCCATCTTTTTATCTCCTGCCTGTGCGCATATCTTTGTCTAGGCATTTGCCACGGACATAATCGCATCCACCAGTTCTTTCCTCGTAAGGATTCCCTGTGGAATCGGTACGCCCGCGCTGCGCAGTTCATCTGCCACAAGCGTTGCCTGCGGTACATCCAGACGATGTTCTTTCAGCTCGTCCACACGCGAAAAAATATCGCGCGGTGTACCGTCCATCACGATCTTTCCTTTCTCCATGACGTACACATAATCTGCGTCAACCACTTCTTCCATATAATGTGTAATAAGAATGATGGTAACGCCCTTTTTCTTATTCAGATCATGTGCGGTAGCAATAACCTCTTTGCGTCCGTTCGGATCAAGCATCGCTGTCGGCTCATCAAAGACAATGCATTTCGGTTCCATTGCCACAACACCGGCAATTGCAACACGCTGTTTCTGTCCACCGGAAAGTTTATTTGGAGAATGTTTGCGGTATTTTACCATATCCACAGCTTCTAAACTCTGATTGACACGCGTCCAGATTTCCTCTGTCGGCACCCCGATATTTTCGGGACCAAATCCCACATCTTCTTCCACCACACTGGCAATGATCTGATTGTCCGGATTCTGAAATACCATCCCGGCAGTTTTCCGGATCGGAATGGTATTGTCCTCATCGAGTACATCCATTCCATCCACCCAGATCACGCTTCTGTCGGTGTCAGCAACGCATTGATATGTTTGGCAAGTGTCGACTTGCCCGATCCGTTGTGTCCGAGAATGGCAATGAACTGTCCCGCTTTTACATCCAGATTTACATGATCGAGTGCCGTCGTAATAGACTCAACATTGCCTTCCTCATCTCTGCGGAAAAATTCGTGTACAACATTTTTTGCTTTGATAATTCCCATTTTAATCGTCCCAGCTCAGTCTGTGAAGCTGTCCTTCCAGCTTCATATGGTCAAAATCGTTCTGGCGCAGTGCTCATAAAGCACAATGGCAACAGAATTCGATAAGTTCAAAGAACGGGTTTCCCCGATCATCGGAATACGCACACAGGTATCCGGATTCGCCTTTAAGATTTTTTCCGGAATTCCTGCACTCTCTTTTCCGAACATAATGAAACAGTCCGGTTCATAATGGACATCCGAATACACATGACGTCCTTTTGTTGTCGCATAATAAATTTTTGCACCCGGATTTCTTTTACAGAAATCTCCCAGTTTTCATATACGGTGACATCAAGATCTTTCCAGTAGTCCATGCCGGCACGCTTTAAATGTTTCTCCGATAAAGAAAAACCAAGCGGCTCAATCAGATGCAGCTTTGTACCGGTTGCGACACAGGTCCTGCCGATATTTCCCGTATTTGCTGGAATTTCCGGCTCATGTAATACAATATTTAACTCTGCCATTTTTAATTCTTAATCTCCCGAATCTCCGTTACAAACTCAGCCACGCGATCCAGTGCAATCCGCAGATCATCCAGGGAATATGCATAGGATATACGAAGGAATCCCTCTCCGCAGGCACCGAACGCCGTACCCGGAACAACCGCAACTTTCTTCGTCTGCAGAAGTTTTGTTGCAAACTCATCACTGGTCATACCCAGATCCTTAATACAAGGGAACGCATAAAATGCTCCAAATGGTTCAAAACAGGAAAGTCCCATCTCTTTGAACCGCTCCAGTACATAACGGCGTCTGCCGTTGTACTCTTCCCGCATCATGGCAACATCTTCATCCCCGTTGCGCAGTGCCTCTACCGCCGCATACTGCTGGTGGTCGGCGCACACATGATCGCAAACTGATGGATCTTTAACATCTGTTTGATGATTACTTCCGGTCCACATGCATAACCGAGTCTCCATCCGGTCATTGCATGCGATTTGGAAAATCCGTTGATCACGATTGTTCGCTCCCTCATTCCCGGAATGGAGGCAATGGATACATGATTGTCCAGATAGGTCAGTTCCGCATAGATCTCGTCACTCAGGACAAACAGATCATGTTTCTTTACCACTTCTGCAACTGCTTCCAGATCCTTCTTTTCCATAACCGCCCCGGTCGGGTTATTTGGGAAAGGCATAACAAGAAGCTTTGTCTTCGGCGTGATTGCAGCCTCAAGTTCTTCTGCCGTCAGGCGGAATTCGTTCTCTGCCTTCAGTTCGATCGGAACCGGTGTTCCATTTGCCAGTACACAACAAGGCACATAGGATACATAACTTGGCTGCGGAATAAGTACCTCATCTTGCGGATCTAACATGGCACGCATGGCAATATCAATTGCCTCACTGCCTCCGACTGTCACAAGCATCTCCTTGTTATAGTCATAGGAAAGCCCGAATCTCCGGTCAAGATATTTGGAAATCTCAATTTTTAATTCCTTTAAACCTGCATTTGAAGTATAAAAAGTTCTTCCTTTTTCAAGGGAATAAATTCCCTCATCACGAATATGCCACGGTGTATCAAAATCCGGCTCTCCGACGCGAGAGAAATTGCATCATCCATCTCACTGACAATGTCAAAAAATTTCCGGATACCCGATGGCTCAATGGTTGTAATTGTTTTTGATAATGGATTTCTCATTATGCCATCATAATCCTTTCATCTTTTGCTTTCGGAGCCATAACAGTTCCGTGGTCTTTATATTTCTTTAAAATAAAGTTTGTCTTTGTGCTGAGTACCTGATCCAAGGCAGAAAGCTTATCGGATACAAACTGGGAAATCTCACGAAGTGTCTTCCCCTCCAATGTAACCATCAGTCAAATCCGCCGGAGATAAGATACACGGAATTTACTTCCGGATAATTGTAAATGCGCTCTGCAACCTTATCAAATCCCATGCCACGCTGCGGTGTCACACGCACTTCAATCAGTGCAGTTACTTTTTCCACACCGGCTTTGTCCCAGTTAATCAGCGTATGATATCCGCAAATAATTCCCTCCTGCTCCATAGCTTCCAGCTCATTCATGACTGCTGTCTCATCTACACCGAGAATTACGGCCAGCTCCTGTGTATCGATGCGGCTGTTTTTTTCTATAAAAGTTAAAATCTTCTCTCTCATATTTTATTGTTCTCCTAATTACATTTTACCATATTCCATAATTCGTCTGTCTGTGTTGTTTCTAAGAATCTGCGTTCCTCCCCATTGATAAGTACACGGTCATTGCTGTCGATTGTCCTTCCGATAATAACAGCTTCCTCGCCAGCCTGACGGATCGCATGCACCAGTGCATTGCCATCTGCCGCTGCCAGAAGAAGACTGCCTCCTGACAGAAGCTTGTAAGGATTTAAATCAAAAAATTCACAGATTTCTATGGTTTCCTGACGAATTGGTATTTTCTTCAGATCAATTTCCAGTCCGACGCCGGAACACTGCCCCAATTCCCAGAGAGCTCCGAAAACGCCTCCCTCTGAGAGGTCGTGCATTGCAGCAACGCCAGACTTTGCGGCGACTGCGGCCTCCGAACGGATAGAAAGATAATCTATATATTTTGCCGCTTTGTCAAGAAACGGCTGTGCGTATCTGGCCGATAACTCTTCCCGGTGTTCCGTTGCAAGAATCGCTGTTCCTTCCAGCCCGACCCATTTGGTCACAATCACATCCATATCCGGCTGCGCCCCTGCTGCTGTGACAAATAATTCCCTGTCAGCTTCTCCCACTGCCTGAACAATCAGTTGCGGAGAGGTCACTGTCCGAAGAACTTCCGTGTGTCCTCCGAGAACCGGAATCTGCTCTTTCTCACTTACACGGGATACTGCCGAAATCCATGCACGCAGATCATTTTCGCTTGCGGATGTCGGGAGCAGAAGCGTCATCGTAATTCCCAATGGTTTTGCCCCACTGCATACAAGATTATTCAATGCCGCATAAACGCCGGCTTCCGGAAACGTGTCAAATGCACGGCAGGCTTCCGCAGTAACGATCTGCTTTCCCGCAGAAGCATCCACTGCACCGAAATCTATTCCCACTCCCGGTGCCCGGACCGCAGAATTATGAAGTTGTCGGAGAACCGAGCGCTTTAATATCGACTCGGATAATTTTCCTGCTTTCATACTGTTATTTTCTATTCGCTTTCTTTGGACGATTGTGTTTTTTTTCGTGGATGTATTTGTTGAAGATGTTGTTTCTTTCTTGGTATCCTGTTTTTTGGAATCTTCCTTCTTTGTATCTTCCTTTTTATTATTTTCATCCTTTTTGGAGGAATCCTCTTTCTTGTTCGTATCGCTCTTGTCTGCGTCCTCCTTTTTATCGGTATCGTCCTTCTTTTCTTCTTCTTTCTGCTCTTCTTC